>MDTE01097350.1_pt1 | contig 12154 bp, 6 predicted proteins | sample 811231 | NCBI WGS metagenome assembly MDTE01 (sample SAMN05326651, study PRJNA326480) | marine metagenome | isolation source: seawater | place: Indian Ocean: Red Sea | collected 2010
GGCGGGGCGCGAGGTCTGCAGCGAATACTCGGCGAACTGGGGGTCGATATCGACCGACCACCACAAGTAGCCGTCGTAGTGGTACTGCTGGTAGCCATGGCGCAACTCGGCCGGTTCGGCGTAGACCAGATGGTTGTTGCGCGGCGGGATGCCGAAGCGGCGGAAGAGTCCACCCCACTGCTGGGTCATGGGTGCCGTGGTCTTCTGCGGCAGCTTGTTGATTTTCAGGAAGCGGGCCTTTTTCTGTACGAAGGCGTGATGGAATTCCAGCGCGTTCACTGGGACGCCGCGGCTTTCGTAGGTGGCGTCGTGTTCGCGTCCGGGCCCCGGGTCCTGGAGAATCCATTTCTGCAATTCCTCGGACCAGATTTCGGCCAGGCAGTGGTGGTCGACGATCAACACGCGGGCAACGTATCCCAGAGCCGCGGCACAGCCGGTGAAGACGGCGCCGTAGTGGGTACACATGCCGAAGCCCCAGTTGCCCTTGGTGGTCTCCAGAATTTCCAGTGGGTCCCAGGGCGGGCAATAGGGGTACTTGTCGGCCTGCCAGCCCAGCCACTGGCTATGGACCCAGTCGCGCAGCAGGGCGAATTTTTCCAGCTCTGTTTCTCCCGCTGCCACTACCTCGTCGAGCCGGTATTGCTTGCGCAGTCGCTCCAGGCGCGGGTGCGGTGCCATATAGGTGAAATCATAGGAACTGCGCGCGATTTCGGGATGATCCAATTCCAGGAGTTTGAGGTGCTCGAGTGCGGTTTTGTCCTCTTTGTTGTTTACCTGCAGGGCAATGCTTTCGAGAGTGGGGGTTTTATCGGCGGATCGGGTGCTCAGGGTGGCGCGAAACTGCACGAAGCGGCCCGGGCGCTCGAGGGTGGTGCGGCGCTCCCATGGGGTCCAGAAGCGCGGGTCGAAAGCCGGGCTCGATCCCGAGCGCATCTCGAACTGAATACGGCTTCCCGCCGGGGTGCGCGTCTGCGCGGTGAGGCGAATCTTTTGAATGTTCTGGGGCGGTGCGATGCGACCTTCGTGGTGGGGATCGGCCAGGTCGATGAAGGGCGAAGTGAGCTGGCCGGAAGGGGCGTAGCCTTTGAGGCGGAGGCGGACCATGTACTCGCCGCGGACGTCGTTATCGGGACCCAGGGCGGCTTCGTGCCAGGTCTTGCCGCCGTCGAAGCTGCGACTGCTGTGTCCTCCAGGGCCGGGGTCGACGTGGAGCACGCCGTGGTGGGAGAAGATGAATTCGTTGCGGCCGTCTCTGAGCATTCGGGCCGGAATGCGCTTGCGGTCCCAGCCACCCGTGAGCATGCGTTCGCGATTCTGCCGGTGGGAGAGTCGGTGGCCATTGACCAGGAGGCGCATGGGTTTTTCCTGGGTGGTGGAATCGGCATTGACGTAGAACAGCAGTTCGGCGCTTTTGACCTTGCCCGAGGGAATGTCGAAGACGACCCGGGAGCGGCCGCTTTGGTTCAGTTCTTCGCGGATCTGGCCTTCGACGCCGCTTTCGTGGGTCAGATGCAGAGTGGGTGACAGTTTCGCCGCAGCTCCGGTCTGGGCATCGATAAAACGATCGCGGGTATAATCGCGGAAATCATTGACGGTTATATTTTTCATTGGGTACTCCCGAGTTTGGGATTGAATGTCGGTCAGTAAATTCTGAACGTATGTGCGCGCTGCAATCGCGGCAGGGAGCGCATCCTTCCCCTCTACCGGCTCGAGTGCGAGCACCAGATTGCCCTTGTAGCCGATCCGGTGCAATAAGCGCAATAGATCGGCACAGGGCAGATCGCCCTGGCCAAGTTGTAGCGGTTTTTTGCCTCGCCGGTCGCACAGACGCACCAGGCCGATGCGGTCGGCACAGGCGTAGGCACAGTCCATCACATCCTCGCCGGCAGCGAGCAACTGGCCGGTGTCCAGCTGCACCCGAGCGCGTTCGTTCAGGTGCGGCAGAACCGTTTTGAAATCGGCCAGACCCTGAAGTCGGTTGCCCTGCTGGCTCCCCAGATTCAGGGTGATATCCGGGATGCGCTCCAGGAGCTGATTGATGCCGTGGATCAGGTCTTCCAGGGCCTCTTCGGTGCGCTCTCCGCCTTTGAGATTAGCAGCTTTTAGCCCCAGGGCGCGGGCCAGGTGGATGTCCCATTCTATCTGGTAGAGATTGTAGCTGAGGTTGCGCTCGTCCGAGTCGGCCTTGCGGCCGGTGAGGTTGCGGATGTTGAGGCCGGTGAGCTGGATGCCGGCTTCCCTCAGGTGGCGCCGCACCATAGGTACGCTAAGGTCGGGGTGTACCGGAGTGCTCGCGGTCCGGGCGCGGAAAAGTTCGATGGCTTCGAAGCCGGCCTTTTTAACGAAGTCCAGGGCCTGGGGCAGGAGGAGGTCGGGGCAGATTGAAGTGCTGCAGGTCAGTTGCATCAATTGATTCCTTCCCAGTACTCCCACATATCATCCGGCGTTTCGAAGCGAATACTGTTGATGTCTTTGTGCGCCATGCGGGCGTGTAGTGCCATGCGGATATTATGGGCAGCATTATGACTGCCCGAATGCACCAGCTGGCCATGCCAGAAGCAGACGGTGCCAGGTGCCCCGGCGATTTCCATGGCGGCGCCCGTTGCAAAGGCATTTTCGACGTTGCCGCTGTCGATGCTGAGCAAGGAGTGGGTTTTGAAGTAGGTGGTCGAGGCCTGGTGCGAGCCAGGCCAGACCGTGAGGCCACCGCCGCGATGTTCGATATGTTCCAGGTAGATGGTCGCGGCAATAGTGAAAGTGCGAACTGTACCTTCGGGAACTCCGTTAGTGGGAGTGTAGTAACTGTCGAGGTGACCCCGGGGGCTGAGGGTCCACTCTTCACTGCCCGAGGGGTAAACCAGGTGCGGTCCGGGGTCGGCTATCCGAGCCAGGCGATTGCGCCCGACCATTTCTTCAGCCATGGCGAAGATGGGGGATTCGTACAGGAGTGCCCGCAAGGCCGGATGGCTGCCGGGGATCGGGACTCGGGGTTGGGCGCCAATCCACGTTTGGGGATCGTTGCGGTCGGCTTCGATCCCTTCCCACAGGGCGTTCTGGGCATTGCAGATTTGTTCCCGGGTCAGAGTGTCGCGTTTGACCAGGTAGCCGTTTTCTTTAAAAAAGGTCTTGTCTGCAGAGCTGAGGTAAGCCATATCGCAATCCTCTGGAAGCAGGGGTCGCAGTCTGGGCTAATATAGGGTTTGAAGAGTGGCAATGCAAAGATGAGTGAACTACTTTCCCCAGCGATCAACAGGCTTCGAGTTGGTAGCAGATAATTGCAGGTACCCTATATTTAACCAGAGGGAAAAAAACGCGCAAGTTTGGGGCATTCTCAAGCAATAACCAAGAGGAGAAAAGGCCGATGAAATTCATTATGTTCACCAAACACCTCGAAGGATTGGATGTAGCCGGTATTGCCGCAGCGTTAAAAGCCGCCGGCGTGGAGGGCGCCGATTTGTGCGTGCGGCCTGGTTATCCGGTGAATCCCGAGAATATTTCGACGGCCCTGCCGGCAGCGGCCCGGCTCTTTGCCGACGAGGGTTTGGCGATTCCCCTGGTCACTGCACCCGGGGACTTTAATCGTCCCGATCTGGACTACGCTGATGAATTCTATAGCGCCTGCGGTGCCGCCGGGGTCGAGCACATCAAACTGGGCTACTGGCACTGGACTCCGGAGATGGACTACTGGGAGGAGGTCGAGCGGATCAGGGGGTATCTAGAGGGTTTTCAGGAATTGTCCAGAAAGCACGAGGTGCAGACTGTAGTGCACAATCACTCGGGTCGTTCAATGGGGCTCAATTCGTGCGCCGCCATGAATCTGGTGCAGGGATTCGAAAAACGGCACGTCGGGATTTTTACCGATCCGGGCCATCTGTCCATCTGTGGTGAGCCCATCGACATGGCTCTGAATATCGTCAAGGACTACCTGGCAATTCTGGCCTTCAAGGATCTGGTGCGGGAGCCGGTAAAAGAAGGAGCTCGGGTGGTGCGCATGGGACACGGATTCGGCAACTGGAAGTTGTTGCTGCAGACCTTAAAGAAGATGAATTACGATGGGGCAATCAGTTTTCACAGTGAATACAGTGGCGAAGCGGTGGAAACGGTGATCGATCTGGCGCGAATCGATGTGCGCTTTATTAGAGGACTGATGGCAGAAGAATAGCAGGACCGGGGCGACAAAAGCGGCAAAATTGGTGCGGAAATAGTTGCCGCTGGGCATTGCATCAGCTGGGCGGGGTGAGTTGGGGAATAGGCAGAATGGATGCAAGGGCCCCGTGCTTGAACGGCGTGCGGCGAAAAGTGCTAAAGCGGGTAAAACGCCCTGCACCAATGAGAAAAGGCCCTCGCGACGAGGGCCTTTTCTCATTGGTCTAATTGTCCGTGACAATTAGATTTAATTTATGGTGCTCCCACGGAGAGTCGAACTCCGGTTACAAGATTGAAAATCTTGGGTCCTTACCGCTAGACGATGGGAGCACCCGTTCCATTTTTCTAGTATCAGAGATATAAAATATAGCGGCTGGTGCCGATCTTGGCAAGACTCCGGGAATCAGTCAAAAGCATTCATTTCCGGGTGTCGCTGGCCCCACGCCATGGCCGTTTCGTAGGCGTGGGCCAGGCGCAACAGGCGTCCTTCGTCAAAGGCGCGGCCAATCAGTTGCAGGCCGATGGGCAGACCCGCCCGGGTAAAACCGCAGGGCAGGGAAATGGCGCAAAGTCCTAGTAGATTGGCGGCCATGGTGTTGCGCAGGCACAGGCCGTTGATGGGGAAGTAGCAGTCTTCCTGGTCCACCTCTTCCACGGCAGCGGCCACGATCGGGGTGGTGGGAGTAATGAGTGCATCCACGGCGTGCAGGGACGCGGCAATGCGGCGCCGCAGATCGGCATAGCCGTTCTGAATGTCGAGGTAATCCACCGCCAGGAAGTCTTTGCCGTCCAGCATGCGGGCCGCGACGATGGGGTCGAACTTGTCCAGATTGTTCTCCAGTTCGTCCTTGAGATTGAGGTAGGTTTCCACTGCCACTAGGCTGCCGCGGGACCGCAGAACTTGCAGGTCGTCGAGTTCCTTCAGGGAGATATCGTCGACATGGGCATTGAGGTCGGCAAAGACCCGGGTGCTGGCGTGCACCGCTGCGGCGACTTCCTCGTCCACCTCGTCCCAAAAATACTCCCGGGGCAGGGCGAGCCGCATGCCGGCGATATCGCCCTCGAGGTTTTCCAGCACGTCTTCACTGGGGTGGCCCCAGGTCGGGGGGGCGGCCGGATCTGGCCCGGCCAGGATCTGGTAGATCAGGGCCGCGTCGCGCACTGTGCGCACCATGGGACCGACCGAATCCAGGGTGCTGTCCAGGGGCAGGCAGCCCTGGTTGCTGAGACGGCCAAAAGTAGGTTTTAGGCCCACCAGACCGCAAAAGGAGGACGGGATGCGCACCGAACCACCGGTGTCGCTGCCCAGGGCGGCGGGGGCCAGTCCCGCGGCCACGGCCACGCCCGAGCCGCTGCTGGAGCCGCCGGGGATGCGCTGGGTTGCGGCGTCCCAGGGGTTCCAGGGGGTGCCATAGTGGTGGTTGATGCCGACGCCGCCAAAGGCGAATTCTACCATGTGGGTCTTGCCCAGGAGCACGGCGCCGGCGCGGGCCATTTTGAGGGCCACGGTGGCGTCTTTGGCGGGAATATTTTCCCCGAGCAGGATGGATCCACCGGTAGTCGGCAGGCCGGCGACATCGATGAGGTCCTTGAAGGCGACGGGGATGCCGTGCAGGGGGCCCAGGTCGGTGCCGCTGGCCAGGGCGTTCTCGGCGGCGCGAGCGCTGGCCAGAGCGCGCTCGGCGGTCACCGCGATATAGGCATTGAGTTTGGGATTATAGCGCTCGATGCGCTGCAGAAAGTGTTCGGTTAGCTCGACGGGAGAAAGCTCGCGTTGCCGCAGTCGCGTGGCCAGTTCGTGGACGCTGGCAAAGGTAGGGGTGTCATCCATGTAAATCTCCTTTCTAATCCTTGAGCGCAAAACCGGTGTAGCCGAGGCGGTCCTCGACGCCTTCAACCCCGCCGTCGGGAAAGTATTCGCGCCAGCGACGGGTCACCCTGTCGGAGATCTCTGCATCGGCAATCAATTCATCCGGGTAGCCAGGTTTCATGCGGCAGTCCAGAACTACGGGTGGGGTGAAACAGGGATGGTGCCGTCGCAGCCAGGTAGAGGCAGCACAGGTATCGGCAGCTGGTTCAAAGCGAGTGAAGGTACTCCACAGGAAAGTGATATTGCGCTCGACCACGCGGGTGTCCTCGACCAGGAAAATCAGCGGCCAGGCCGCCACGGCTGGATCTTGCGCCAGCTGGCGTGCATATTCGGGATCCTGGTCGTAGCCGGGTCCGGCAACGGCCAGGCAACCGGCGCAGTAGGGCGCCACAGCGCGTGCTCCCGCGGGCATCGCCTCGGTAAATTGACGCGGCAGTTCCCTCCGGGGTTCGCCGACGCCGATGAGGATGCCCTTGCTGCCCTGGTTGACGGCCGGGCCGGTATAGTCGAGGGTGTCCATCGCCAGGTTGGCGATGATGAATAGGTCGGTTTCGAATTGGGTCCGCGCCAGGACGTGTTCCAGCACCTGGCGGAAATCGGCCAGATCCAGGGGCTGGTCGATGACGAGCAGGAATTTGGTCAGGTTGAGCTGGCCGCCGTCTTCGCCCAGGATGCGGAAGGCGAATTTCATGGCCTCGCGCGGATAGCGCTCCTGGACCACGATGCAGGAGAGCGAGTGGTAGCCGGTTTCGCCGTAGCTCCAGATGGCCTTGATCGAAGGCATAACCAGTTTGCTGAGGGGGGCCATGAGGCGCTGGATGTAGTCGCCCAGGAAAAAGTCCTCCTGCGGTGGTTTGCCCACGACCGTGGCCGGGAAAATGGCGTCTCGGCGGTGGTAGATGTGGCCGACTTGCAGAATGGGGTAGTCGTGTTGCAGAGAATAGTAGCCGTAGTGATCGCCAAAGGGCCCTTCGGGCCGGCGCTCGCGCGGCGGCACCACGCCCTGGATGGCGAATTCGGCTTCGGCGATCAGGGGGTGGCCGCCCCGTGGGTTTTTTACCCGCTGCAGGCGGCCGCCCTGCAGCAGGGAGGCCAGGAGCAACTCGGGCAGACCTTCGGGCAGGGGGGCTATGGCCGCCAGGATGAGGGCGGGTGGGCCGCCCACGAAGATGGTCAGGGGCAGGCTGGCGCCGCGCTGTTCGGACAAATGGTAGTGAAAACCGCCGCCTTTCTGGATTTGCCAGTGCACCCCGGTGGTCTGGTCGTCGTAGCGCTGGATCCGGTACATGCCCAGGTTGTGGTGGTGGGTTTCTGGATGCTCGGTGTAGACCAGGGGCAGGGTGATGAAACTGCCGCCGTCTTCGGGCCAGGTTTTGAGCAAGGGCAGGCGTTCGAGCTGCGGCGGCGACTGCAGGCATTCGACGATGGGGCCCCGGTCGACGGTTTTCATGCCGACCTTGAGTCCTTCGAGCGCCAGATTGCGGTGCTGCCACAGCTTGCGCGGGGATAGGGCCGTGAGGTCTTCCGCCACCTGTACCAGTTGTTGGATGAATTGCTCGGGGCGTTTGCCAAAGGCCAGCTCTACGCGGTGCTGGCTACCGAACAGGTTGGTCACACAGGGGAAGTCGGCGCCTTTGACATTGGTAAAGAGCAGGGCGGGACCGCCGCTGGCGATGGCACGGCGATGGATTTCGGCCAGTTCCAGATCCGGGTCCACCGCAGTTTCTACCTTCACCAGCTGCTTTTCTTTTTTGAGCAGGTCCAGGAAATTGCGTAGATTTTTCATTTGTTTTTTGCCCTTAGTTAGCGGCGGCAAAGAGATTGTACGCAATTTCGCCGCAGTGGTAAACCTCAGGCCCATACATTGCAGCAAATCGAGGAGTTGATTTATGCCGCTAGAACTGACTTTGCTCGGGACCGGGACGCCTACTCCGCTGGTTTATCGCGCCGGTTCCAGTTACCTGGTCACCCTGGATGATGAGGTGCTGCTTTTTGACTGCGGCCCTTTCTGCGTCCGGCGCCTGCTTGAAAAAGGGGTGCCGCCGACTCGCGTTTCCACCTTGTTTCTCACCCATCTGCATTATGATCACTGTGTCGATTACGGCTACCTGACGCTGGTGCGCTGGGATCAGGGGGCGGGCAAGATTCCAGACTTAGAGGTTTATGGCCCCCCGGGCACGGCGCGCATGACCGAGTTGCTCTTTGGCGAGGAAGGCGTGTACGGGCCGGATCTGGCCGCGCGCACCATCCATCCGGGTTCGCATATTGTCTACGAGGTGCGTGGTGGGGTGCTGCCGCGCAGACGGCCCGAGTCATTGGTGCAGGAGGTCGGGCACGGAGGCGTGGTAGAGAACGACCGGTGGAGTGTACAGGTGGCCGAAGTAGTCCACGTGCAGCCGCAGCTCACCTGTCTGGCCTACCGCCTGGAGGCGGGGGGGCATTCTATTGTATTTGGCGGGGATACCGCACCCGTGCAAAGTCTTGTAGAACTGGCGGCAGGAGCCGATGTTTTGCTGCACATGTGTCATTTTGTCAGTGGCGAAGTTACCGACCTTCGGATGACGAGTTGCTGCTCGGGACACCTGGATGCGGCGCGCACGGCGCGAGATGCCGGGGTGGGCACACTGGTCCTGGTGCATCTGACCGAACAGGTGGAGCGGCCCGGCACGCGCGAGCGGGTTCTGGCCGAGAGTGCCCAGATTTTTACTGGTAATATCATTTTTGCGGAAGATTTACTGGAGGTGCCGATCGGTGCCATCGAGGTGGAAAGGATTCAGTAGGAGAGGAAAAAGCACGCTTGACATGCTTTGTGGAGAACGCTAAAATAATGCTCGGTGCTTTGCATAAATCGGCGGGTGGCCGGACGGGGGTTGGGCCTCGGTCGCTTTATGGTTTCTGGGGTTAGTCCTAGCCCCCGATTCACTCCGCGAACCGGCGCCAACCATCCGGCGCGACCCTGCCTTAAACGCGTCCGCATAAAATGCCGCCAGGCCCAATCCCCGTTCTCGCCAGCCGCCTATATTCAGTATTAGGTGAAGTTTTATTTTTCTTAGCTAAATTATACTGAATGCCGACGAAAGGTTTTTTACATGTCAGATAGCAACAATGCTTTTGGTGCTCGTACCAGCTTGCAGGCCGGCAGTGAATCGGGTGCAATTTTCCGCATCCAGAAGCTGGAAGAAGAGGGCATCGCCCCGGTCGGGCGTCTGCCCTTCTCGATCAAGGTGCTGCTCGAGGCGGCTCTGCGGCAGTGCGATGGCTTCGAGATAACCCGGGACGACGTGGAGCGAATTGCCCGCTGGAGTCCGGATACGGCCGGGCGCGAAGAGATTCCATTCAAGCCTGGACGCGTCGTGATGCAGGACTTTACCGGGGTTCCCGCCGTCGTAGATCTGGCGGCGATGCGGGATGCCATGGCCAAATTGGGTGGCGATCCAAAAAAAGTGAATCCGCAGATTCCCGTGGATCTGGTAATCGATCACTCGGTGCAGGTGGACTACTACGGTTTGCGGCGAGCCCTGGAATTGAATGCCGAACGCGAGTTTGCCCGCAACAAGGAGCGCTACGAATTCCTGCGCTGGGGGCAGGAGTCCTTCGACAACTTCAGCGTCGTGCCCCCGGCCACCGGTATCGTCCACCAGGTGAATCTGGAGTACCTGGCGGCGGTGGTGTCGGTGGGAGACGGCGGAGTTTTTTTCCCGGATAGTCTGGTCGGTACTGATAGCCACACGACGATGATCAACGGCCTGGGCGTAGTGGGATGGGGCGTGGGCGGCATCGAGGCCGAAGCGGTTATGCTGGGACAGCCGATTTATATGCTGTTGCCGCATGTGGTGGGTTTTCGGCTTTCCGGTGAGTTGCCCATGGGAACCACGGCTACTGATCTGGTCTTGACTGCAACCCAGATGTTGCGCCAGCACGGAGTGGTGGGCAAGTTCGTGGAATTTTACGGGCCAGGCGTGGGCAAGTTGAGTCTGGCCGATCGCGCCACGCTCGCCAATATGGCGCCGGAGTACGGCGCTACCATCGGGCTGTTTCCGGTCGACGAGGAGCCCCTGGCCTTTCTGAGGCAGACCGGCCGCAAGCCGGCCGTGGTCGATCGCGTCCGCGCCTATATGGAAGCCCAGGGTATGCTCTATAGTGCAGCTACTCCCGATCCGGTGTTCAGCGAGACCCTCGAACTGGATATGGGCACGGTGGAACCGAGCCTGGCCGGGCCGACCCGTCCCCAGGATAGAGTGGCATTGAGCGCCATGAAGAGCACTTTTCAAGAGGCGCTGGGGCAAACTTTTAAAAAGGAAGAAAGCAGTGGAGTCGAAGTCGAACTGGAGGGCGGAAAGACGGAGCTAGGCGATGGGGCGGTGGCCATCGCAGCCATAACTTCCTGCACTAACACCAGCAATCCGGCGGTAATGCTGGGCGCCGGTCTGCTGGCGCGCAATGCAGTCGCCAGAGGGCTGCAGGTTCCCCCCTATGTGAAGACTAGCCTGGCTCCCGGTTCGCGCGTGGTGACGCGCTACCTGGATGCGGCCAATGTTTCGGAGGACCTGGAGGCGCTGGGCTTTCACACCGTGGGCTATGGCTGTACCACCTGTATCGGCAACTCCGGGCCCCTGGCCGAGCCGCTCGAAAAGGCAATCGACGAAAACGACCTGGTGGTGTGCAGTGTACTCAGTGGCAACCGCAACTTCGAAGGCCGGGTGCACGCCTTGAGTCGGGCCAATTATCTGGCCTCGCCGCCGCTGGTGGTAGCCTATGCCCTGGCGGGTCGGGTAGACATCGATTTCGAGAGCGAAAGTATCGGTGCAGACAAGGACGGCCAGCCGGTCTACCTGCGCGATATCTGGCCCACGCAGGAGGAAATTCGCGCTGAGATCGCCCGCTCGGTGCAGCCCAAGATGTTTGAAGAAGAATACGCCAATGTATTCAGCGGCAATCAGACCTGGAACGAGATTCGCGTCCCCGAGGGCGAGATCTACGCCTGGGACGAGTCGAGCACCTATATCCGTCGGCCTACGTTCTTCGAGGGTTTGAGCCACGAGGTGGCCCCTATCGCACCGATTGAAGGGGCTCGGGTTCTGGCCAAGGTGGGTGATAGTGTCACCACCGACCACATCTCGCCGGCCGGTTCGATCGCTCCGGGCAGTCCCGGTGCTGCCTATCTGGAGGAGCATGGGGTGGAGCGCTCCGAGTGGAACAGTTATGGATCGCGCCGCGGCAACCACGAGGTGATGGTACGCGGCACCTTTGCCAATATCCGCATCCGCAACGAGCTGGTGCCCGGGGTCGAGGGCGGCTACACCTGTCATCTGCCCACGGGGGAGCAGATGACCATATACGAGGCTGCGGCGCGCTACATGGAAGAGGGTACTGCGCTAATCATCCTGGCCGGCAAGGAGTACGGCACTGGATCAAGTCGCGATTGGGCCGCCAAGGGGCCTTTCCTCCAGGGGGTCAAAGCGGTAATTGCCGAAAGCTACGAGCGCATTCATCGCTCCAACCTGATCGGTATGGGCATTTTGCCCCTGCAGTTCGAGGCGGGGCAGGGACGCCAGCAGCTGGAGCTGAGCGGTGCGGAGGTCTTTGCCATCTCGGGGCTGGACGATAGTTTAGAGCCGGGCCAGCAGCTGGAGGTGGTCGCCCGGGGCGAAAAGGGCGAGAAGCACTTCCAAACCCTGTGCCGCATCGATACGCCGGTGGAAATCAATTACTACAAGAACGGGGGGATTCTGCACACTGTGCTGCGGCGGATGGCCTCGTAGGGGTTGCACGCTGCAAGCCGTTTTGGCGTCTTTGGCCCAGGGCCATGCACCCCGCGGCCTGTAGCATATTTCCACAGCGCTCGGCTGCAAGCGACGCCCTCCAGTAGTCGGCGTTGTACTTTAGGGACTTCGGGATTTTTCCGTAGTCCCTTTAATTTAGGAGGTTTGTTATCCTCCCCGCGTTAAAAGTTTATCTTTTCACATTCCTTGGTGTTTGCGGCTGGAAGATCGCCTGGGCGCTCGTCCTGAGTATGGCCTTAAGCCTTTTGCAGGGAGTGAGCATACTTATGCTGGTGCCGCTGCTGGGATTCGTCGGTCTGCTTGACGACGGCGGCCCAACGGAGGGCATCGGCGTGCAGATCGCGGAATTTTTTCA
>MDTE01167006.1_pt1 | contig 12154 bp, 9 predicted proteins | sample 811231 | NCBI WGS metagenome assembly MDTE01 (sample SAMN05326651, study PRJNA326480) | marine metagenome | isolation source: seawater | place: Indian Ocean: Red Sea | collected 2010
GACGTGGTGATCCAGCGTGCCGGTGACGTGATCCCCAAAGTTGTGCGGGTAGCCCGGTCGGCGGGTGACCAGGGCCAGCCGGTCGCGTTGCCGGAGGCATGTCCCGACTGCGGTTCGGAACTGATGCAGGCCGAAGACGAGGTGATCGTTCGTTGTTCGGGGGGCCTCGTGTGCGGCGGCCAGCGCAAGGAAGCGATTCGGCACTTCGCGTCCCGGCTTGCGCTCGACATTGAAGGCGTCGGCGAGAAGCTTGTAGAGCAGCTCGTCGAGGCCGGTCTTGTCGAAACGGCCGCGGATCTCTTTGCGCTGACAATGGAGGAACTCTGCAGTCTCGAACGCATGGCCGAGAAAAGCGCGGGTAACATCCTTGCGAATCTCGAGTCCAGCAAGGCAACGACGCTGCCGCGTTTCATCTTCGCGCTCGGCATAAGCGAGGTTGGCGAGTCGACCGCGCGCAATCTCGCGCAGTACTTCGGCGACCTAGCGCCGCTTCGGGGCGCGGATGCGGAAGCGCTTCAGCAGGTGCCTGACGTGGGGCCGATCGTTGCCGAGAAAATCGAGACGTTCTTCCGTCAGGCGAACAACGCGGCCACGATTGACGCGCTGTTGGCCCACGGCGTGGCATGGGAGGCGGTCGGGCAGGTGGTGCCGCACGACCCGCTGGCGGATCAGACCTGGGTGCTGACGGGGACGCTCGCCGCCATGAGTCGCGACGAGGCCAAAGCCAAACTCCAGCAACTGGGTGCCAAGGTGTCGGGCTCTGTGTCCAGGAAGACCACTGTGGTCGTTGCGGGCGACTCGGCGGGCTCCAAGCTGATGAAGGCGCAGGGGCTTGGCCTCGAGATCAAAGACGAAGCGGCACTGCTCGAACTGTTCGAATCCCACGGACTGTGAACGGCGCGTCGGTCAGGTCCCGCGTTGGCGGGTTCGTGAAGACGGCAATCGCCCGGTCGATTCTGCTGCTGTGTGCCGTGGCCGTCGTGCTGACCGGTTGCGCCACGAACCCGCCCTCGAACGCGGACGACATTTGCGCGATCTTCGATGAGAAGCGCAAGTGGTACCGGGCCGCAGCCAAGGCACGGACGCGCTGGGGATCCTCGATCCCGGTCATGATGGCGTTTGCGTACCAGGAGTCCAGCTTCAAGGCGAAGGCCCGTCCGCCGCGCAGGAAGATTCTGGGTTTCATCCCGGGGCCGCGGCCGGCCAGTGCCTACGGCTTCGCGCAGGCGACGAACGAGACGTGGCAGGCATACAGGAAGTCGACGGGTCGCTGGGGGGCGGACCGGGACGATTTTGGGGACGCGATGGACTTTGTCGGCTGGTACAACGAGCAGAGCAATCGCAAGAGCAAGATTGCCAAGACGGACGCCTACAATCTGTACCTCGCCTATCACGAGGGCCACGGCGGGTTCAATCGTCGCAGCCATGCGGGCAAGGCGTGGCTCAAGGACGCTGCCCGGAAGGTGGCGTCCCGTTCGGATCGCTACGGTCAGCAGTTGTCCGGGTGCGAAAAGCGTCTGAAGCGGGGCTGGCTGTCCAGACTGTTGTTCAGGTGACGCACGGATCTAGTCTCCTGATGGCGGCAGGAAGGCGCCGAATCCAGGTTCCTCGGGCACGGTGATGCACCCGTCGATCAGCGTCGGGCGCTGGAGGCCCGATGGCACATGCATGGTCTCCGGGACAAACGGAACCTCGAACCATGTGGTCTGCGGGCTCGCGAAGCCCCAGTGGATTGACGCGAGCAGCGACGGTCCGAGACGGAAGTTGTGCGGCGCGAGGGCCGTGTTGTAAAGCTCGGTCAGTGCGCTGATCCGAAGCGCGGGCGTCAGACCGCCGATCTTTGTGATCTCTGGTTGGACCCAGGTGAGCGCGCGGGCGGAGAGCAGGCGTTCGAAATCCCGCAGGCTGTATTCATTTTCGCCCCCGGCGAGGGGAGTCTCCAGCGTTTGCGACACCGCCGCGATGGCATCGATGTCGCGCATCGGACTGATGGGTTCCTCGAACCACAGCACCCGCGCCGCCACCAGCGCGTCGTCGAATGCCCGGGTCTGTTCCGGACGGAACCATCCGTTGACGTCGACCATGATCTCGACGTTGGGACCGGCCGCTTCTCGTGAGAGGTGCACCAGGTCTTCTTCGTGTTCGTGCAGTTTGATGCCGGCGAAGCCTTCGCGGACCGCGCGCCGACATTCGGCGGCGAGCACGTCGGGGTCGCGCAGCGGTGGGAGGCTTGCATAGGCGGGGACGCGTTGGTGCACGGCGCCACCGAGCAGGCTGACCACCGGGCAGTCGTGTCGCTTGCCCAGCAAATCCCAAAGGGCGAGGTCTACTCCGGCCAGTGCCATGGTGAAGATGCCCTGATCACCGTAGCGCTGGCCGAAGTCCATGACCTCGTACCAGAGGCGCTGGACGTCATGTGCGTCATGACCCTGAATCCTCGGCGTAATGACCGATTCGACGGTCGCCGCAATCGGGTTTGCGCCCCGCCCGGGCACCTCGGCATTCGGAATTCCCCACCAGCATTCACCGATTCCACTGACCCCATCTGAGTCGATTATCTCAACCAACAACTGGGTGAGACCGTGGTTTAATGGATGCATGCGAACGTGTTCGATGGTGGCCAAGCCGCAGGTCCTGAAGGAAGTGTCTGAGCGGCAGTATGCCATCGCGCGGTTGTGCCCGGACACGGTTCCCCGCCCATGCTGAGCGACGAGCTGAAGTCCACGATCCAGGGCGCGTACACCGCCCTGCTCGACGCCAAGGGTTATGCGCCCAGAAGCTGTCAGAAACACATGATTGCGGAGGTCGCGCGCACGCTGTCAGTTCCCCGTGAGGAGGAGCGTGAAGGCCATTCCCACGTCGCGGTTGTCGAGGCGGGCACCGGGACCGGGAAGACCGTGGCGTACATGATTGCGGCCATCCCCGTCGCAAAGGCACTGGGTAAACGTCTGGTCGTCGCGACCGCGACGGTTGCGCTGCAGGAGCAGATTGTCGGCAAGGATCTCCCGGACCTTGGGCTCGGCACGGGCCTGCCGTTCAGCTTCACGCTTGCGAAAGGGCGGCGGCGTTACCTCTGTCTCGCGCGGCTCGACGAGGCCTTGCAGGAAAGCACGGCGCCCGTTCCGTTGTTCGACGATGAAACCGGCTCGCCGCTGGTCGACGCCAAGGTTCTGCTGAACGACATGGTCAGTCAGCTGATGGCCGGTGAATGGGACGGCGACCGGGATGCGTGGCGCGAGGAAGTGGACGAGCCCGTCTGGAGCCGGCTCACCTCGGACCACGTCCAGTGCACCAACCGACAGTGCTCACACTTCGACAACTGCGTGTACTTCAAGGCGCGTGAGGAAGTGTTCCGTTCGGACTGCATCGTCGCGAATCAGGACCTCGTGCTGGCCGACCTCGCAATGGGTGGCGGTGCCGTGCTCCCGGCACCGGAAGACACTATCTATGTGTTCGACGAGGGCCATCATCTTCCCGACAAGGCCGTCAGTCACGGTCGCGCGCAGGTCAATCTTGGCGAAGATCACGGCTGGCTGGAGCAGGCGCCGCGGGTGTTCGAGACGGCGCGGACGATGGGAATCGACGTGCTCGTTGACGTGCGCTCCCTCTCCCGAACGGTTGCGGAGCTTGCCCAGGCGCTGACAGAGATGCGTCACATCCTGGAGCTGACCCGGCGCGAAACGCGACCTGCGGACGACGGGCCTCGCGCGCAGGATGCCTCGCTCGTGCGCTTCCCGCGCGGACGGGTCCCCGCCAACGTCCGCGAACTTGCGCAGAGTCTCGGCAGTCAGTTTGACACGGTGTTGGTGGCCGTGGAGCGGCTGCGCGAAGCAGCGGAAGATGAGCTTCGCGGAGAAGACGGGGCGCCCGGAGTCGAGGCGCTCATGCCGGCCCTCGGAGCGCTTTATCGCCGGGTCGAGACGAACCGGGACCTCTGGCGCTCGTACGGCATGGGCGACGCCGACAACGCCGCGCCGACGGCTCGATGGATCCAGCCCCGTGAATTCGACATGCAGGTGTCGAGCAGCCCGATCGATGTTGCCGCGATGCTGCGTGAGCGACTGTGGGACCGATGCCATGCGGCCCTCGTGACCTCCGCGACGCTGGCCGTGGCGGGGGACTTCTCCCGCTTCTGTCTGAAAGCGGGGATTGCATCCGACGCGAGCCTGCGCGCGCTGTCGAGTCCGTTCCGGCATGCGGAACAGGCGGAGCTCATCATTCCGCAACTGGGTGACATCGATCCGAGAGATCAGGAGGCACACTGGACGCTCATTGCGGAACGTCTGCCCGAACTGACTGCGGGCGCCAGGGGCACGCTCGTGCTGTTCACGTCCTGGCGCCAGTTGCTGAGCGTCAGGGATCTGGTTGTGGACGACTATGGCGACGAGTTGCTCGTTCAGGGAGACCTGTCCCGAACCGAGATTCTCATGCGGCATCGTGAAGCGATCGACGCCGGCCGCCGAAGCGTCATCTTTGGCCTTGCCAGTTTTGCCGAGGGGGTCGACCTGCCCGGCGAGTATTGTGAACACGTCATCATTTCGAAAATTCCGTTTGCCACGCCTGATGACCCGGTAGGCGCCACGCTGAACGAGTGGATCGAGGCGCGCGGGGGGAACCCGTTCAGGGAAGTGTCACTGCCTGACGCTGCACTGAGACTGGTGCAGTCCTGCGGTCGCCTGCTGCGTACCGAGCAGGACCATGGCCGAATTACCGTCCTGGACCGAAGACTTGCGACGGCGTGGTACGGAGCGATGCTCCTCGACGCGCTGCCACCTTATCGGAGAATTGTTGAGCGATGAGCAACTGGCCGGATGAACTGTGCGTCGATCCGGAGGTCGAGGCAGCGGCGCGCGCTGCGCTGGAGTCGACGTGCGCCACGATGCGCCTGTCCGATGCGGAGGCCGCGGCGTTGGTCCCGCCCGTGCTGGGACTCGCAAGCTGGCTCCTGAAGGATTTGCCGAAGCCTGCGGTGATCGGTCTTGCCGGGAGCCAGGGTAGCGGCAAGTCCACGATTGCGGAACTCCTGGAAGTGGCCTTCGTGCAGGCGCGGGGCATGCGGGTCGCGCGTCTGTCCATCGACGACTTCTACCTGACGCGCGCGGAGCGTGAGGTGCTCGGCAATGAGGTGCATCCGCTGCTGCGCACCCGCGGTGTTGCCGGCACGCATGACATGGAGCTGATGGGTGCTGTCATTGATGGTCTCGTGCGGGGCGAAACGGTTCGGACGCCCAGGTTCGACAAGGCCGTTGACGATCGTGAGCCCGAACCCGAGACAATTCCGGGGCCTGTGGATCTCGTGATCGTCGAGGGGTGGTGCGTGGGTGCGCGCCCGGAACCCGAAGCGGGGCTGGTTGATCCGATCAATGACCTCGAAGCGCAGGAAGACGAGAACGGGCAATGGCGTCGGCACGTGAACGAGCGACTGTCCGACGCGGACTACCGCCAGGTCTTCGATGGATTCAGCCGGTTTGTCTTCCTGCAGGTTCCGGGGATGGACTCGGTGTTCAACTGGCGACTGCGACAGGAAGAGATGTTGCGCGCCAGGGCCGGAGACAAGTCCGGGGTCATGGACGCCGCGGGGGTCAGGCGGTTCATCATGCATTACGAGCGTATTACGCGAAACATGCTTGCGGAACTGCCCGACGTGGCGGATGTCGTGCTGTGCATGAACGAGTCTCACGAGATCGAGTCCGCAAGCGTGAAGACTCGCTGAGCGCTGAGCGACCGGCCGCCGTCGCAGCCCGCAGCATCGACTTCGACGGACTGGATATTCCCTGCCTGCCGCGCGCTCGTCACATGAAGCAAACTGGCTTGCCTCGATGCCGCCGAGCGTCTGCAGGGTCAACGCTCCGTGTGTCGGGTCGGATCCGTTCCGATCAGGGTTCCTGTTCGAGCTCCTGGATGAGCACCGTGCGTATGGCGTTGAGATCGGTGAGCAGTTCGTCGTGCCTGTGCTTGGGTAGCGCAGACAGTGCCTTCGCCTCGATTCCGTCTGACAGCTCCCGTGCCGGAGCGACCAGTGGATCGGCCTTCGGGGTCAGATGCAGTCGCTTGACGCGTCGGTCGTCGGGGTCGAGACGGCGTTCCACGAGGCCAGACTCTTCGAGCCGATCGATGACCTTGCCGAGCGGTGAGCGGGCCATGGCAATCGCAGTCGAGAGTTCGGTCTGTGTCAGCCCGTTGTGGCGGTAAAGGCGCGCCATGACGCGCCAGTGTGCACGGGTCAGGCCGTAGTCCGCCGCGCGATGGGTGAACAGGCGTGCGAAGGCAAAGTGAACATCATTCACCAGCCTCAGCAGGCCATCGCTCGTTCCGGTCATGAAGGTATCCGGTGATACTAAACGCGGCGGATTGTGTCTATGTATCCGTCCACGTTCACTCACATTCCGGCAGACGTCGTTTGCCTGCAGCACCCGCGTTCACTGCCGTTTCCGCGATCGAATCCAGTTCAGGTCGTGTTCAGCGCTGTGCGCCTAACCTGTCCTGCAACTCTCAGCAGAAGCGGATCGAAAAGCCATGAAAACACTGCGCCGGCTGCCCGCCAACAGCACCAGGGTACTGATCACAGCCGTCGCCGGCGTACTGCTTGCAGTCGCTGCGCGTGCGGACGTGAGTTACGAGTACGCCACCGTCGTCGCGGCCGATCCGATCGTCAAGACTGTCCGCGTCACAACGCCCCGGAAGGAGTGTTGGGAGGAGGATGTCGTCTATCGGCGTGAGCGTCATCACGATAACGGTGTCGGTACGGTCGTGGGCGGAATCATCGGCGGTGCGATTGGGAATGCCGTTGGGCACAAGAAACGCAATAAACAGGTGGGCGCCGTGGTGGGTGCCGTACTTGGAGCGACTGTCGGGAGTGCCGTTTCCAACCAGCATCGGCGGACCTCGACCGATCGGCGCGGAACCGAAGAGGTCTGTGAGGTGTACCACGACTACCACGAGGAAGAACGCATCGTGGGGTATGACGTCAGATACCGCTACAACGACGTCACATATGCGACCCGAACGTCGCGGGATCCCGGTGAAACGCTGAAGATCCGGGTGTCGGTGTCACCGGTCATCTGACCGGTCCGGACCGGCTGCAGGCCCCGTTGCCACTGATATACGGGTTCCGAACAGGCTAAACTGCCGAGGGAGCTTCGAGAGATTCTGACGATGCGATGTGTTCTTCTGATCAGCGTACTGCTGCTTGCGACACCGGCCCTGGCGGGCTGGGACGGCGAGCGCAGTACCGCGCGCGGGTTTGTCATCGCCGCGTTTGATCCCGGGAAGAACGAACCCAAGAGTCTCGTCAGCAATCGCGTGCGCGTCGCAGATCATCAGGCGACCGCCCTCGTGCGCAAACGGTACCCCAACAGCAAAGTGCTCTCGGTTCGCCTGATCGAGAGTAAGGGTCCTCCTGTGTACAGGGTCAAGACCCTGTCCCGCGCAGGTGTCGTCAAGCATGTCTTCGTCGACGGCCGTAGCGGAGACGTTTTCGAATAATCCCAGGGACTGCTGGAGTAACGAGCGCCATGAGCCAAAGACTCCTGCTCGTGGAAGACGAGCGGAAGCTGCGCGAGCAGCTCATCGAATTGCTGAATCGCCATCATTACACCGTTGATGCCGCCGAGGACGGGGTCGAGGGTCTGTACCTCGGCCAGAAGTATGACTATGACATCGCGGTCATCGATCTGGGGCTTCCGCGCATCCCCGGAACGGAAGTCATCGAGAAACTGCGGGCGGAAGGGCACGAGTACCCGATTCTCATTCTCACTGCCCGCGGCGACTGGAAAGACAAGGTCGACGGCCTCGGACGCGGCGCGGACGACTACCTGGTCAAGCCGTTTCACGTCCAGGAGTTTCTCGCGCGGCTCGAGGCCCTGACGCGCAGAGCGAGCGGCAGAATCAAGGTGCAGATCGAGTTTGGGCCGATCTCGATGGATACGCGCGGCAAGCGGGTGCTTGTTGGCGATGCCCCGGTGGACCTCACCGCCTATGAGTTCAACCTGCTCGAATATCTCATGCAGCGACCGGGCGAGGTCGTCTCGAAGACGGCGCTGACCGAACATCTCTACGATCAGGACTTCGACCGCGACAGTAACGTGATCGAGGTATTCGTGGGCAGGCTTCGGCGTAAACTCGATCCTGCCAATGAGATCAAACCAATCGAAACCGTCCGCGGCCAGGGCTACCGTTTTTCGGTGGACGCTCCCGGCCGCGCCTGAGCTGGCTCCGTTACGGGTCTTTCCCTTGTCGCTTACGTCGGTCCCGGCGGAACTCCTGGTCCGTGGCTGACGGTCAGCCGGCGTCGCTCCGCTACCGGATGCTGCTGTCCGCCACGTTGGTGCTGCTTGTCTTTCTGTCACTGATGGGCGCCGTGCTCGACCAGGCATTTCGACGCAGTGCCGAGCAGGGAGTCTCTGAACGACTCCTGTTGCACATCTACGGGCTGCTTGCTGTCACGGAACAGCAGGAGGCCGGCCTCGTGCTGCCGGATGCGCTGGCCGAGCCGCGTTTCAATCAGATGGGTAGCGGCCTCTACGGGGTGATCCTGGAGCCAGGCGGACGCGAGCTTTGGCGGAGCGAATCGGCCCTGGATCTGACCCTCGCCTCCGATGAGAAGGTCCGCCTGTTCAATGGCCTGACCCAGGGCATGGAGCGTTTTGGCCGGGTCGAGACTGACCGTGGGGACCCGGTCTTCTTCCACGCCTACCAGGTGTCATGGGAGGCATCGGGAGAGGCCCGGGCTTATGTGTTCGCGGTGCTGGAGTCGACCGATACCTATGCGGGCGAGATCGCCGGCTTTCGGAACAGTCTCTCGGGCTGGCTGCTCGGCGTCGTGATCGTGCTGGTCATCGTGCAGGGGCTGGTCATGAATTGGGGCCTTGCGCCGCTCGCGCAGGTTGCGCGGGACCTGCAGGACATCGAAGAGGGGCGACGAGACAGCCTGCAGGGCGAGTACCCCGCCGAAATTGCCGGTGTCACCCGAAACCTCAATCTGCTGCTGGCGAGCGAGAGGGCGCAGAGGGAGCGGTACCGCACGACGCTTGCCGACCTTGCGCACAGCCTGAAGACGCCGCTCGCCATCCTGCGCACAGAGGCTTCGAGCCTCGGTGAAGCGGCGCAAGGGGCCGGTGCGATCGATGAGCAGATCGAGCGGATGGACCAGATTGTCGGCTATCAGCTAGAGCGGGCGGTCACCAGGGCGGAAGGCCCCGTGCGCGCTGAATTCGACGTGGCGGGTGTCGCGCGGGAACTCGTCGCAGCGCTCCGCAAGGTCTATCCCGAACACAACATTACGCTCGTCTGCGGTGAATCCGTTCCGGCATTTGGCGATGAGCGGGATTTCATGGAGGTGCTGGGCAATCTGCTCGACAACGCGTGCAAGTATGGCGCGGGCAACGCCCGGCTGACGCTGAAGACAGAAGGCCGTCTGCTGCGGTGTACCGTCGAGAACGACGGCGTACCCATCCCCCGCGGAGAGCGCGGGCATATTCTCGAACGTGGCGCGCGTCTCGACACAGCAGCCAGCGGTCACGGCATCGGGCTTGCGGTGGTCAGCGAGATTGTGGACAGGTACGGCGGTGACGTGGAGATTGGCGAGAGCCCGCTGGGCGGCGCGGCAGTGACCGTGGTGATGCCGGTGGGCTGAGTGGCCCTGCCCGGACCGCTTCGGAGCCTAAGCCCCGAGCGCCTTTTCGGCCGATTGGAACCGGGTTTCCAAGCGGGACCGCAGGTCCGAATCGAGGGGTCCCAGGCAATACCAGTCGACCTGCAGTTCACGGAAGCGATCCGTCGTGGCGCGCTCGTCCACCTGCCCTCTCGAAAACTTGTCGTTGAGGGTGTCGACCTGCAGGCGCAGTCGCAGCTGGGTTGATTCAGGTGGTGACGGAATCGATGCCAGCATTTCCGCACGGACGCAGAGGGTCTCCGCCAGTTCGGCATTCCCGGCGAGATTGCCGTTGATCCCTTTGCTGATTTCGGCGACGCGTGAGGCCATCCGCTCGCGGAACGGCTTCGGCAGTCGTTCGATGTCGTCGTTGAGCTGGTCGAGCAGGTCGGGATTGCTCTCGGCGCTCGTGCATGCGGCGGCGCAGGTCTTCAGCGCCTCGAGTTCTTCACGTTGCTGTTGCGACCTGGCTGCCTGCCGTGCGGCGTCAAAACGTTTGCGCAGAGATGCATGGCGCTTGCGGACTTTCGCACCACGCGGGAGGTCGATTGCGTCGAAGCTGCGAAGCAGTTCGCGGCAACGCGCTTCGTCAACGTCGTCGGAATTCAGAATCTGGTCCAGTTCGGCGCAGAGTTTGTCAGCTTTGCCGATCTCGGCCTCTTCCTGTTCCGCAGCCTGGTTGCGCTCGGTCTCGCGGATTGCGAAGACTTCATCGCAACGGGCACGGAAATCCGCCCAGAGCTGCTTGTCTTTCTTGTAGCGGGTGATGCCGATGTCGCGCCAGCGGCGCTGGGCGTCTTTGGCATGCTCGATCAGGTTGCTGAGCGAACTGCCGTCGAACTCGGCGAGCCGGCTGGTCAGTTCGTCGATGAGGCCCTGCTTGCGGCCTTCGTTGGTGCGTTCTTCCTCCTGAATCTTCGAGGAGATTGCCCGGGTGACCCGGTTGAACCGGTCGCGCACCGGTTTGATCGCGCGCCGCGGCAGGTCGTTCAGTTTCTGGAAGCCTTCGCGTGAGGTTCGGAGGATCTTCCGGATACCTGGCCAGTCGGCGCGTTCCCAGTCGTTGTCGTTCAGGAACGACTCGAGCTGGTCACACATCGCCTCGGCATCCGCGAGATTCTTCTGGCGTGTCTCATCGAGCGCGGCATAGTGCCGCTTGCAGGGTGCGTATGCCTGATCCGCCGCTTTGCGGAACCGGCGCCACAGGCGCTGCTCGACGGGTGAATCCGAGCGCCCGAGGGCTTTCCATTCTTCCTGCAGGGCCTTCACTGCCTCGGCCCTGGCCGGTGCGTCGGTACATTCCGAGGCGGCAAGCGCTTCCATCGACTCGCAGAGCGACTGACGCTTCGGCACGGTCGCAAAGCCCTGCCAGTCTCTCAGGTCGGCCAGGCGTTTCTGCGCCATGCCATGACGGGCTTTGAGGTCCTTGTCGAGACCGTCGGTGGATTGCTTGCGTAGCTGGCGATCGGCTTCCCGCGCGGCGCTGAGGTCGCCCACGTCGACAGTCTTCTCAAGCGCTTCGAGTGCCGCGACAAAATCTGCCCTGACCTGCTCAGCCGCTGCTGCCGCCGCTGCCTCCGCAGCCTCGAGTTCAGTGAGTCTGGTACGCAGCGCAAGGAGCGGCGCCGGATCGGCGAAGGAGGACGTCGGCCAGTCGACAGACTCGATCTGCCGACGAAGTTTATTGGACGTGTTCGCTGGCTCGATTGCGGTGACACTGGCGTACCTGCGAGCCGCGGCGCGCAGCTGTTCCAGGCGGCTCGCGACCGTCTCGGTGCGTGCGGTTTCGAGCAGCGAGTGTTCGATTGGAGCCCACTGCTCGTCAATGCCGGTACAGAAGGCATCGAGGTCATCCCAGGACGCCGTGGTTGCCTGCTGCCCGGCAAGGCGCGTGTCCAGCGCGGCCGCGATGGCATCCGCAGCGCTTTCGGCCGCAGCGACACGTTTCGGCATCTCTTCGAGCGTTGCCGCAATCGTTTCCCGCGCGGCCTTGATGCGTTCGGTCAGGCCGGCATCGACCTCACGGTCTGTGCCGCCGGTACAACTCGCCCAGCGCTTCTCGATCAGATCGGTGCGGGTTCCGAGGTGGGCGTTGTAGGCCGCGGCAGCAAGCTGCTCCCACTCCTCGACGAGCGTGGTGCATTCGGCAAGGAAGGCGGCGGCACGTGCTTCTTCGGCTTCGATGGCCGCGATGCGTTCTTCCGCCCGATGATGGATACCCTTGTTGCGACCCGCATGACTGTCGCGCAAGGCGATCAAGCGGGCCTTGTCGTCGACCGTGTCGACGCACGCGGTCTGGACCGCGGCCGGCAGCGGGAGGTCCAGCAGCGTCTCCGCGTCCGCATCGGCGAGTGCCGTCGTGAGCAGTTCGAGTTGAACCGCGCCATGGCGCAGTGCGGTGAACAGCCTGGTTCGGTGCTCCGTGGACATCGCATCGTAGGCGGCGGCGGCCGCTGCCGCAGTCGTCAGAAGCTCGCCGAGGCGCAGCATCGCTTCCTGGGC
>MDTE01019057.1_pt1 | contig 12153 bp, 6 predicted proteins | sample 811231 | NCBI WGS metagenome assembly MDTE01 (sample SAMN05326651, study PRJNA326480) | marine metagenome | isolation source: seawater | place: Indian Ocean: Red Sea | collected 2010
CGGCGGGTCTAAACTCTGCGAGCACGGTCGTCAACGCTATTACTGCAAGGAGTGCGGGGGGGCTGGAATCTGCGAGCACGGTCGTCGGCGCTCTCAGTGCAAGGATTGCGGTGGGGGCTCAATCTGCGAGCACGGTCGTCGGCGCTATTGGTGCAAGGAGTGCGGCGGGTCTCGAATCTGTGAGCACGGTCGTCAGCGCTATAGGTGCAAGGAGTGCGGCGGTGCATCAATCTGCGAGCACGGTCGTCAGCGCTCTAAGTGCAAGGAGTGTCGCGCCGCGAATTAATGAAAGTCGTGATCAATGCGCCTCCTCCAGTCTCGATTCGTCTACGAAGGCGCCTACTCAAACTCACCGCCCGTCGCCCGCGAGTCGTCAGCTCATGCCGCACTTGGTCAGTATGCGCGGCATCTCGTCCGGTATGTCCGTGTGCTGGCAGCAAACGTCCGACACGTCCACGTTCTCGACGCCCGGGTGCGCGACCGTCGACCACGCCGCCAGACCCTTCGCCGCGCCGACGACGTTCGTGGGGTTAAACACCGACGCCAGTACCTGGGTGTTTGCCCTGTACAGGAACGCCAGGAGCCAGTCGTTCGCCGCCGCCGCGCCGCTGACGTGCGCGTTGACCACCCTCCCGCACGCCACGGCCCTGATCGGCCCCCAGGTATCGACGCCGGTGTCCAGCGTCGCGCCCACCAGCACCACGGCGTCGATTAATCCCGCGCCTTTTCCGCCGTCGGCGTTTGCGAGCACCCGGCAGCACCGCGCGATGGCCTCGCACCCGACGCTGTACCCGACGAGCGTCACGGGCCTCATGCCCTGCTTCCGCTCGAGCAGCGCGGACGCGAGCGCCTCGCCCGCGTCCCCGGCGCGGGCGATGGCGAGGGCCCAAGGCGAGTCGATAAACTGGGACGATTTCAGGAGCAGCGCCGGCCACGTCACCGCGGCGGCTATGCCGGCGAGGGAGGTGTACCCGATGCCGTGTCCGACGGCGTAGGACGTCACCGCGTCCTGCGCGAAGGAGGTCATCGCGAGCCCGAGCTCAACCAGGAGGGCGTGCTCCCACCCCACGACGTGCTGTTCGCCGTTGGGCAGCGGCCACGAGGCTGCCAGCTCGGCGGCTGCAGCCGCGGAGTCGCGTCGTCGCTCGTCCTCGGTCTTCTCCGGGCTGTCGTCGCCGCCGCCGCCGGACGGTGTCCTCTTCTCGCCGCCGGGGGTGCCGCCGACGAAGGGAACGACGGAGGCGACGGAGGCGACGCCGTTGCCGATGGAACGCAGGGTGTCGATGCCCGCGCGGTGCCACCTGTGTTGAGCGGCGGCGGGCGGCGGCGGCGACGATGGGGGATCCGCCTCGTTCCTCGCCTCGACGTCGCCTTTTTTGACATCCTCCTCCTCATCCTCCTCCTCGTCATCGTCGTCGTCATCATCGTCCTCGTCCTCGTCGTCCTCGTTCCCGTCGTCGCCCGCTTCCTCGTCGTCCTCTTCTTCGTCGTTATCCTCCTCCGGCGCCGTCCCAACCTTCCCGGCGATGATTTCAGCCTCACTCGCGCCGACCATCGCCTGCGCCAACTTTGCCTTCCTCTTCGCCTCAGCCCTGCGCCTGAAGAGCCTCAGCTTGGGCAAACCCCGACGCTTCGCGATCTTCTCCACGTCGTCGCCGGCGGCGAGGTTGCGCCGGAGCCACAGCTCGGCCACGACGACGCCCCCAGCCCCGGCGGCTTCGACGGGTGAAATTTCGGAGAGCCTGTCGCCCGACCTCGTCCGATCCCTCCCCGCGAGTACGGCACGCACCTGCGACAGCCTGAGCAACGACCTGTCGTTCGGATCGTCCCCGCGCCCGCGGACCCGTCGCACCCTCGGAGCCGGCCTAGTGTCCGTGCCGCGTTCGTCATCCGCATCGTCCGATGTCTCCTTATGTTCGACCCGCGTGGCGAGCGCGGTGAGCACGGATCCCTCGGCCACGCCCGCCCGATCCGCCGCGCCCCCCGGGTCGATCCACGACACGAACACGTCGTCGGTGCGCGGGTCCCTCTTGAGCCACATGCCCAGCCCCGCAACGAGCTGCCCCTTGACGTCGTCGTCGTCGTCCTTATCCCGAAAACGCTCCTCATCCCGGTCCTTCTTATCGGAATTTAAAGACGGAAGTCGCAGCACCACCGAGTAGACGCCGTCGGACGCTCCCCACGTCCGGAAGAGATCCGCGGGGTCTCGAAGGAAGCCCGGGACGAAGAGGTAGACGCTCATGCCCGCGCCGGTGCCCCTGACGGGGAGAAAGGCGAACTGCGAGAGGCCCGACGTTCGGTTGAGCATCCTCCACCCGGTCAAGCCCGCGCCGACGCCGCCGAAGATCATCGAAATCCCGCCGGCTCCGCCGAAATACGCCAGCAGCGTGCCCACGGAGAGAGCCGCCGTGCCCAGTATCCCGCCCGCGGCGCCCATGGACGCGAGCGACGCCACCACCGCGGGCGCGGCGAGACCCCCGGTGATGAACAGGACCGACCCGCCCACCGCCGCCGCCGCCGTCACGGACAGCGCGCGAGAAGCCGACATGTTCCGAAGCTGCGAGAACCAACCGACGTCGTCCGATGCGCCCGTCTGGCCCCCGCCGGTCGGTTGGGGTTTGGCGACGGACGGGGACATCGCGGACGACATCGCAACCTCGGCAACCCCCTCGGCACCCCCACCCTCGGCACCCCCCTCGGCACCTCTCCGGCTGCGCAGGATGGACTTGAGGTGCAGCGCGAGCGAATCCTCGAGCGCGGCGACGCGGCTCCATCGCACGTCCGCCGCCGCCGCGAGACGTCTCAACGCGGCGCTGCATCGCGCGTCGTACCTCTTGGCCGCCACCGCGGCGGTCATCAACGCGCCGATGACGTCCGTCCATCTCTCGCGCAGCCGCCCGGCCACCGAGTTGACGCGGGAGTTCCCGTCGCCGTCGTCCGCGTGGATGGCGGCGTCCGAGCTCGACGGATCGTGGTCGTCTTCCGGGTCGTCGTCGCCGGGGAGAGACTCGGCGACGGCGAGCGCGCCGACGAAGGTGCCCGCGGCCGTCGTCGTGCGCTGGATCTGTTCCTCCACGGTGGTCGGCGGCGGCGTCGCGAGCGGCGACACCGCCAGCAGGGAATCCTCGTCCAACCCGAGGGCGTCGACGACGAACCAGCGGAGAAGATCCGAAAACGCGTCGTCGTCGTCGCGGTTCAGCCCCGGGGCGACGCACGCGAGCGCGCCGGCGACAGCCTTGCGTTCGCGGTGCGCGAGCGTCGTCTTGAGGTCCCACTCGCCCTCGATGACCCTGCGAAGCCTGTCCCTCGATTCCTCGAGGCGCTCCTTCGCCCTGCGCGCCCACCGCGACGCCTTCGCCGACGCCCGATCGCCCAGGAGCGCGGAGACTGCGCTCGTCGACGCGCCCTCGTCCGCCTCCGGGTCGTCGAGCGATGCGCGCGTCGCGACCGACATGGCGTCGGTCATGGCATCCGCGAGAACCGCCACCTGCACGGCCTCGTCGTCCATCTCCGACGGCGTCTCGTCGCCCGCCATCGCGCGCGCCCCGCCCTCTGCGTGTTGCGTTGTTGTTGTTAGCGCCAGTCCTTCGCCGTGCCTCGCGGACGTGGACACACGCCACGGTTGTTCCTTTTCTTCTCGTCCGTCGCATTGGGGCGCGCGGCGCGCGGCGCGCGGGGCGTGACGCGAGAATCATGGCGGCGATGCCCTACCCCGACAAGTTCCACGCCGCCGTCAGGGCGGCGAAGGTGCTCGCGGATGGGGCCGCGTTCAGCGATGAGACCAAGCTCCTGCTGTACGCGCTCGACGCGCAGGCTCGCAACGGGCCGTGTCCCCCCGGCGGCAGCCGGTGGCAGATGAGCGCCGAGGAGCGCGCCAAGCACGAGACGTGGACCAACCTGGGCAAGATGGACGCGTTCGAGGCCATGCGACTGTACGTCAAGCTGCTGGACGAGGAGGTGCCGGGGTGGTGGCGGCACCCGAGGGGCGAGGACTCGGACGCGCGCGACGAGGATGGCTTTCGCACCCCGGCCAAGGCGGGAGGCGCGGCGACGACCGACGACGACGACGGCGACGGCGCGCCGACCACACCCGGGGTCGCGCTCGAGACGCACCCTTCCCAGCCACACGCGCGGAACGACGACGGGGTTCCTCGCAGACCGACGAACCGGCGGCAGCGCGGCAGCGGCGGGGTGGTCCTCGCCGACCTACCCGCGGGCCTCCGCGATCTGGCGCCCGGTCGATGGGCGAGACCGAACCTCGACCACGACGGCGGCCCGGACGCGAAGCCCCCGGCCGCCAGGCACCAGCATGGCGCGGTCGTCGCGGGCTCCAAGATGTACGTCGTGGGCGGCGCGAAGCAGGGCGGCCGGCTCGCGGGCGACGCGCACGAGCTCGACCTGGCGACGCTCCGATGGAGGTCTTTGGAACCCAAAACCGATTCGCCCGCGACGGAGCCGACGACGACCGGCGGATCGTCGTCGATAGATCAACCCCACGTCAAACCCCGATCCACGAACGTCGGGGTCGGGTGGTTGGAACGCGTGCTGGGCCTCGACGACGACGAGTTCGGCTCGCCGCCGCCGCCGACGCCGCCGACGAATGGTGGACAACTCGCGCCGTGCTCCGGTCACAGGCTCTTCGCTCACCGCGGGTGCGTGTACTCGGTGGGCGGAGGGTTCAAGGCTGCCGATACATCCGGCGGCGGCGGCGTCGGGTCGTCCCCGTCGTCGTCCATCGCGTTGCTCCGCATGCGGCACGACGGCGCGGGCGCGTCGTGGGAGGAGGTGCGAACGACAGGAACGGCGCCGCGCGCTCGAAGGTGCGCCGCCGCCGTCGTCGTCGGCGTCGACGCGCTGCTCGTGCACGGCGGCGAGGACCCCGCGCGCTCGCATCGCCCGCTCGGGGACGCGCACGTCCTGGACCTGGAGACGATGGCGTGGAAGGTGGTGTGTTCGGATGGATCCGCGTCGAGAGAAGAGAACGACGAGGGAGAGACCAACCGAGGAACCCGCGCGTCAAACGGGTCTAAACGACCGCGGCCCGTCGCCAGGTCGGAGCACGCGGCGTGCGCGTGGAGCGACGACCGCGTGCTCGTGTTCGGCGGCGTCGACGCGTCCGGCCGGTGCCTCGGGGACCTGTGGCTCCTCGACGTCTCGACCGGGTGGTGGACGGACCTGACGACGACGGCGAGGGGACCGAAGCCGGGCCCGAGGGCGGGTCACGCGGGCGCGGTCGTCGCCGACCGGTACTGGTGCGTCGTGGGGGGCGGAAACGGTCGGAGCGGCGGCGATCTCGGGTGCGCGGTGCTGGACCTGGACACTTTGGAGTGGTGCGGATCGGGAGCCGACGACGACGAGTCGGAGACGAGTTCGAGGGCGGGGGAGCCGACCGAACCTCAAAAACCGACTCGTGAACCTCAACCGCCGACGCTCCCGTCGCCGTCCACCGCGGGCGAGGGCATGAGCGTGTGCGCGGTGGAGACGGCGGGGGGCGACGGGGTGCTGATCGCGTTCGGGGGGTACGACGGGAGGTGCCGCGGGCACGCGCAGGCGTTCAGGTTCCCGTTCAAGACGTTTTCGTCCGACGGCGACGTCGAGCAAAACGACGGGAAGAACGCGGCTGGAAAGGCCTCGACTCCCGGGAAAAACGGGGCTGGAAAGGCCTCGACTCCCGATTCGCCGGCGTTCTCCCCGGGCGTGGCCGCGGCGGTGGCGCGGGGGCTGGGCGCGATGTTCTCGCCGATGAAGATCGAGGCCGACGTCTCATCCGCAGAGGCTTCCGCGCGGCTCAGGGTGGACGCCCTCACCGCCGATAACCTTCGTCTGAGGCGGGAGAACGCGCAGCTTCGCGAGGACGCTCGCAGGGTCGTGAACGTTCAGCGGACGATGGAGACGGCGCTGGAGCAGCAGAAGCGGCGGTGCGAGGCGTTAGAGAAACGCCTCGGGGAGGAGCGCGAACGGGCGAACTCGTCTTTGGCGAAAGTCGCGGAGCTCGAAGCCGCCGCCGAGGCGTCCCGAGCGCGGATCAAAAAGTTGGAGACGGGCGAGGAGGACGGGACGGAGGAGACGACCCCGCCGCCCAACAGGCGAGGGAACTGGTTCATGAACCTGCTCGCGGACACTCCGGAGAACACGCCGTGACGATATCGTGTGATGACAACCTACGATGACAACCTACGATGACCCCTCAGGCGTCCCTACAGATTGCCTCGATCTCCTCCACCGTCTTCGGGCACGTCGTGAGGTTCACGGCTCCGTCCTCGGTGATGGCCACGTTATCCTCGATTCGCACCCCGCCGACCGCCTTGAACCGCTCGATCTCGTCCCTCACCAGAAAGTCCTTGAGGAACCTGTCCTCCAGCGCGGGTTCCAGTAACCCGTCTACGAAGTAGATGCCCGGCTCGCACGTCACCACGTGTCCGGGCGCGAGCGCTTCCGGAACCGGCCCGTCCGGACCGACGTCGTGCACCTGCAGGCCCAGCAGGTGACCCAGCGAGTGCGGCAGGAACAGACCGCACACTCCCGCCATCACCGCGTCCTGCGCGTTACCCCTGACGATCCCTAAATCGATCAGGTTCTGCACCGTGTTCAGCTTGGCCCTCGCGCCGACCATCTGCCAGTTGGCGCCCGCTCGCATCTCCGCGATGGCCCGCACCTGCACGTCGAGCACCGCCTCGTACACCGCCCTGCGCCTCGCCTCGAACTTCCCGCCCGCCGGGAACGTCCGCGTGATGTCCGCGGTGTCCCCCCGCCACTCCGCGCCGGCGTCCACGAGCACCAAATCATCCGCCGAGCAAACCCTCGCGTCGTTGCGCTCGTAGTGCAGCGTCGCCGCGTGCGCGCCGGCGCCGACGATGGACGGGTACCCGAGGTGCCTCAACCCTCTTTTCATCGTCTCCCCGGCGAACACCGCCTCCAGCTCGTGTTCCCACAGCTGTGCGCCACCGCCGGCCGTTTTACGAAACGCCCGCGCCGCGTGTCGCCACATCGCGACATGCGCTTCGCCGGAGACTTGGTTGGCGAACCCGAGGCACGCCACCTCCTCGGGCGTCTTCAACGACCTGGCCTTGGCCATCACCTTGCCCAGCGCGGTGGTCTCGGGGCGTAACCCCAGGAAGAGCCCGTCGGGGTCGTTCGGCAACGCGCAGGCGTCGTGGGAAGGGACGAAGACGGTCTGACCCTCCCGGGCCTCCACGGCGTCGAGCGCCTTGTGAAATTCGTCGTCGTAGTAGACGATGTCGGCGCCGGTGACCGCCCTGAGCTCGTCCCTCGACGCCTGCTTGCCGCACCACACGTCCATCTCCGGGTCCTGCCTCGGCGCGATGAGCACGAACGGCGCGTCGGCGCCGGTGCCGAACAGCGCGTGGTACCCGGGCTCCTCGACGCCCGTCAGGTACAGAAAGTCGGGCTCCTGGCGGAACCTCGCGTTTCCCTCGACGCCGTTCCTCGTCTGCGCCTTGCCCGCGGGCACGTACACGAGCTTACCGGGCGGCAGCTGGGACAGCACCGCGTCCCTGTGCCGCGCGTGGTCCAGCGGACCGGGCGGGTTCGGTACGGGCCGCTCGGACGCGGGCGGCGACGAGAGCGTCGCGGCCGCGCGAGGGGTTCCGCACGACGACATCCGACCGCGACGAGCGGGATGAGATGATCCCCCGGCGGCGGTGGGGGTCGCGCCGGGGCGAGCCCGGGCGATCCGGGCGCTTGACGAGCCGAGACGCGCGAGAGACGCGCGCGAGGAGGGCATCGCGCCGAGAAGGGCGCGACGCAGGCTCACGGAGGACATCATCGCGGGAGAGTCGGGGCGGATAGCGCCCGCGTCTTCTCCAATGCCCGCGCGAAGACGTGGCCCCTGCCGACATGAGATATGTGTCGGGAGCGGATGACGCGTTTTTCCAACAGCGCCAACGTTTCTCCAACGAACGAACTCGCCGCGACGCACTTCGAGCCGCGCACTTCTGAGCAGCCGGCGCGATGAAACGAGACACCTCGTGGACGAGCATCGAGCCCCCCGCGATCGATGTCGCGGCGGCGAGCGCGAGCGCGGTGGTGGTGGACGTGGAAGGGGACGCGGCGGTCGACGGCACCCCGAAGAATGAGAACCAGGGTGCCGTCGAAAACGTACGCGCGACGAGCCCGAGGAGCGCGGAGAAGTCGTCGAGTCGACCGGCGGGTCGGCTGTGGGAGACCGCGCTGCACCCTGATTCCGTGAAGGCGCGACGCGATGCCTTCCAGAGCTCCTGCAAGGGCCTCCCACGGTACTACGACTACCGCTCGTGGACGCAGACGACGTTCATGTTCGTGGACAGGGCGCCGGGCAACTACGCGTGGGCGTGGGCGCTCTGCGTCGTCGTGGCCGCGGCGTGGACCGCAGCGCGCAAGCGATGGGACGCGCTGCGGGGCGAGTTCTACGACCTCGAGTAGTTGGAGCGGATGTACACGCTCATATTCACCACGGTGGGGTTCATGCTCGTGTTCCGCATGGCTCGCGCGGCGGTCAGGTACTGGGACTGCCGAGCGGCGTGGGGCGCCATAATCTTCAAGTCGTACTCGCTTTGCGACAACGCCATCGTGTCCATCGGCCCCATCGCGCCGTCGCAGGCCGAGGAGCTCGTTCGCTGGTGCGTCGCCTTCGGCGTGGGCGTCAAGTCCGTGTTACGACGGGAGAGGTTTCCGTTTGAACAAGTCGTGGGCTTCCTCGGCGCAGACGAGGTCGAGACGATGGAGGCGGACGCGAAGCACTTCGCGCTGTACTGCGCTCGGAAGATGAGGCGCGCCGCCACAGCCGCGCTCATGGCGGTGGAAGGGGAGGATAAGCTGGTGGAGATGATCAAGGCGCAGTCGCCCAACGCGGCGGTGGAGTCCATCCGCGCCATACGCGTGTGGAAGAGCGACGCGCGCGAGGTTACGCCGGAGCTGAGGTACCCGTCGGCGCACCACCCGGTGCGAAAGATGGAGCCGCACATGGCGGCGCAGCTGATGCAGACGTTGGAGAAGGACATCGCCGTCCTGATCGACAACCTCGGAACCATGGAACGCATCAAGGCCACCCGGCTGCCCATAGCCTACGTGTCGCACCTGCGGACGATCCTGATGGGGTTCGTGCTCTGCCTGCCGTTCGTGTACGAGGGGTACTGGGGCTGGGGCACGATTCCGGCCGTCGCGGCCATCGCGTTTGCGCTGCTGGGCATCGAGGGGGCGGCGACGGAGTGCGAGAACCCGTTCAGCCCGAAGCGGACGAATCACCTCGGCATGGACGGGTTCTGCGAGGCGACGCAGCGGGAGGTCATGGAGCTTCTGCAGTGGTGGAGAAAGGAGGAGGGCGAAGAGTAGTTCATGATACGATGCGTGAGGGTTACGTGTTACAAGTCGCCACCGAGTGTGATAATAAAGGGCGGACTTCACTTGCCGAATCCGCCGTACACGACGCGCACGGTGGAGCTATCGATGCTGAAGCCGTCGTTTCCGCTGGCGTCTTTCCCGCACTTGAGGTCGAAGGCGACGGCGCCGCAGTTGACGATCTTCTTGCGCTGCGCAACGTGCTCCTGCTCGCTCGGGATGAAGCACTTGAAGAACTCCTTGAACCAGAGGGAGTGCCCGCCGACTATTATCGTCGTCGCGTCCTGCGCGGCGGACCAGTGCGCGAACTCGAGCATGGACGCGTGGCCGTTGCGCATCAGCGGCTTGTTACCCGCATTGAAGTGTCCGCTCTCGGCGACGACGCTGCCGCTGTCGGTGACCCGCCTGCGCTCCAGCAAGTCGCGGATGGGCCCCGCCGGGACGTTTTGAATGTCGGGGATCTGTTCCTCGAGGCTGCGGAGCGGGACGGGCTCGCCGGGACCCGCGAGCGCGCACGTGTCCACGTTACGCGCCATCTCCTGCAGGCACGACAGCACGTAGAGCTTCTCGCCGGTCACCGCGACGCGGTCCCAGAACGCGACGGCCATCGTCTGCGCGGCTCTGCGCAGGTTGGAGGTGACCAGGATCGAGGTGCCCTTGACGCCGGCGAGGGCGTCGGCGTCCTTGCCGACGGGTCCGTTCTCCTTGGAGGTGAGGAACGCACGAAGATTCTTCGCCTCCAGGTTTCCGAGGTCGGACAGCGGCGCGTCGAAGAAGAACGACGAGCGGGAGAGCAGGCCGACGACCTCGGTGAGGACACCCTCGAACAGGCGGAACGGGAATCGGTATCCGAATCCTCGGTTGAACACCTGGTTCCAGGTGCTCTCGCCGTGCCTGATGAAGATGATGCGCTTGGTGACGATGTTAGTGCCGACGGGGACGCCGTTGCCTCGCTGCTTGGGCCAGTTCTTCTTCTCTCGGCTCAGCACCATGTGCGCGATTCCCCGAGCGTACAGCCTCGACTTGAAAAGTATCCGACGGGCGATGGGAGACGCGACCGCCGCCACGGTGAGGGCGACGTACGCGGCCATGACGGTGAACGCGTAGGCGAGTACCGTGGCCCAGTCGATCCCGGCGGCGACCGTCGCGAGGACGGACATGTTACTGTGACCGAGGGTGAGAGCCGGCGACGGTAACAATGAGCGGTGGGAAATTCGGCTTCGTCCGAGCAAAGCAGATTGTCCCCCTGATCACATGACGTGAGAGACTGCCCGAGCTCCGAGCCAATTTCGTGATAATCCCAATCAATCAAGTCACGATAGTGTGCAAATACATTCGATGGTCCTGCACTAGATCATATTTACCATTTTCTGACTACCGGCCGTGTATCGCACAGCGACCGCGAAACGGGTGGCGCAGAGGAGGCCCGGGCGTCCGCTGCAGACGGCACCGATCGACACCAGCCAGATCCGAGCCGCGCGTCTCCGCCCGGCATGGGACTCATGAGCCCGAGGTGGTGGTGGCGGGCCTTCGGTCTCGCACACGGGGCGCCGCCGCCGTCGCGACGCGATTCCATCGGCAAAGGGTGGGCCGCGTGGCTCCGTAGCGCCGTGGCGGTCGTCCTGAAGAGCGGCGGTCCGATCCCCAAGCACGTCGCCATCGTGATGGACGGAAACAGGCGGTTCGCCGAGACCCGAGGACTACGGAAGGAGAGGGGGCACGAGTTCGGAGCCGAGAAGCTGCTCGAGGTGCTCGAGTGGTCCCTCGCGCTGGGCGTCGAGTGCCTCAGCGTGTACGCCTTCAGCACCGACAACTTCAAGCGATCGGAGACGGAGGTGGACGTCCTCTTTCAACTCGCCGAACAGAGGCTGGACGAGATGGCGACGTCCCCCGTGATTCACGACCGCCGCGTCCGCGTGCAGGTGCTCGGCGAGCTGCACATGCTGCCCCCCGGGTTGCGAAGGGCCGCCGCCAACGTGATGGCGGCGACCGCGGCACACAGCTGTGGACCGGTGCTCAACGTCTGTTTCGCGTACACCGGTCGAGAGGACGCGTGCCGAGCGGTCAGCGCGATGGCGCGCGGCGTGGAGGACGGAACCCTGGACCCCGAGGACGACGTGACGGAACGTACGATGAGGCGGTGCATGCACGGCGCGCAGTTCGATCTCGACGGGGGGCGCGCGGGGGTGGAACAGACGACGAACGGAGGAGAGGGCGAAGGGACGTCGGATGAGACGGCGACGACGAGGGAGGGACGCAAACCGGGGGCGCCGCCGGTGGACCTGCTCATCCGAACGAGCGGCGAGACGCGTTTGTCGGACTTTATGCTGTGGGGAATATCGGGTCACGCCGTGTTGTGCTTCCAGGAGGTGCTCTGGCCGGATTTTTCCTTCACCGACATGTGCTACGCGGTGTGGACGTACCAGAGGTCGGCGGAGCACTCGCTCGGCGGCCGGGCGAGGTACGAAGCCGCGAGGGCCGACGCCGAGGCCGAGCGACGCGAGCGACGAACCGTGGAGGCCGAGCGGGCGGCGCGGGCGAACGGAGAGACGATCGTCGAGCGAACGACGGGAGGAGGCGCGAGGAGGCGAGCGGCGGCGGGGAAGGGTTCGGTCGGTTCCGCCGGGGCGTCGGCGTCGGAATCGATCGGAACGTCCGTCGCGGAGGTTAGCGTCGCACGATCGACATCGTCCGCCGATGGGGGCGGCGCGGACAGGTTCGTGGCGGAGAGGAACAGGGCGTTCGTGCGGGAGACTCTGGAGACGGCGGCGACGGTCGCCGTGACGACGTAGACGTTTTCAGACGTTTTCATTCATC
>MDTE01162510.1_pt1 | contig 12152 bp, 12 predicted proteins | sample 811231 | NCBI WGS metagenome assembly MDTE01 (sample SAMN05326651, study PRJNA326480) | marine metagenome | isolation source: seawater | place: Indian Ocean: Red Sea | collected 2010
ATACTGAAAAAGAAGAAGTAGTTTATAAAAAGTATTTTCATATTGGAATTGCAGTAGATACTCCGCATGGATTAATGGTTCCTAAAATTAGAAACGTAGATCAAAAAAATATTATTACTTTAGGTAAAGAACTTAGAAAAACAAGTAAGCAATGTAAGGATCTCAAGATAGATAAAAAAGAGTTTTTTGGAGGTTCTATGACAATATCAAGCCTTGGCGGAATTGGGGGAGGTTTTTTTACACCAATCGTAAACTTACCAGAAGTGTGTATATTAGGAATTGGTAAAACTGAAATCAAACAGATCTATATTGATGGTAAATTTATGCCAAGAAAAATGATGCCTATTTCTCTATCATACGATCACCGAATGATAGATGGTGCTGAAGCAGCGAGATTTTGCCAAGACTTAAAAGTGAGTTTGGGACGTAATTTTGCATTTAAGCTAGCAAGTTAGATGATTGTTAAAGGAGTTTGCACTCCCAAATTTGAGCCGTTAAAAAAAATTTTTCAAGAATATTTTGATAATGACTTAGAAAAGGGAGCTGGATTTTCAATTGTAAAAAATAAAGATATTCTTGTAAGTATTTATGGCGGACTAAAAAATAAAATAGAGCCTTGGGATGAAAATACTATTGTAAATACATTTTCTTTAAGCAAAGGTATATATGCAAGTTGTGTAGCGAAGCTTATAGAAAAAAAAGAAATTGATATTGATCAAAATGTTTCTTTTTATTGGCCGAAATTCAAAAAAAATAAAGAAGGTATTAAAGTAAAAGATGTTTTATCTCATCAATCAGGTCTTTATAGATTTAAGAAAAAGCTAACAAACAACGATCTTTTAGATTTTGAAAAAATAACAGAAATTCTAGAAAATCAAGAACCTGACCACAGTCCAGGTGAAAAAACCTACTATCATGCTAAAACACATGGATATCTAGTTGAAAATTTAATAAGGAAAATAACCAAGTTAAATTTAAATGAATTTTTTGAAAAATATTTATCACAAAAGTATGATTTGAATTTCAATTTTGGTTTTAGAGACATGGATTTTAAGAATGTTAGTGATTTAATTGAAGATAAAAATGAAAATAAAAATGAAATTAACGAATATAACGCATTTAATAATCCTGAACATGAAACTAATTTTTATAATACAAAAAATTGGAGGTTATCTGGTGTAGCATCAATGGGTGGACACGGCTCGGCCTTATCAATTGCAAAATTGTATGATTTGCTAGCAAATGATTTAAGAATGGATAATAAAAATATAATATCTAAGAAAAATTTTATTAAAATATTAAAACAGTCTAATTTTAAAATCGATGAAAGTTTAAAATTGCCAATTAAATGGACTTACTCAGGATATATTTTAAGAGGTGGATGGATGTTCGGTAAAAATAAGGAGTCGTTTGGGCACAATGGATGGGGTGGCTCCTTAGGATTTGGTGATCCAACTGAGGGAATTGGCATTGCTTATGTGACAAGAAAAATCAACCAAAGTATGAATGCTGACACGAGAGCAGTTAAGCTTATAAAAAAGACCTACGAGATACTTAATAGTTAAAATATTTTAAGTACAAGTATTTTGCTATAAGCCAATTTATACGTCTAAATGGCGGAGAGAGCGGGATTCGAACCCGCGAAAGAGTTACCCCTTTACACGCTTTCCAAGCGTGCGCCTTAAACCGCTCGGCCATCTCTCCGAGATTTTTAAATACTAATATACTCAAAAACTTTATCGATATAATCTTTATTTACAAAAATGTAAGTGACACCGATGATATTAAAAAGCTCATAACTGTTTAGTAAAAAATATTTAATTATTTCATCTTTATTACTTTTATTTGAAAAAAAATTATTTATCTCAACAGTTACTAGAATTGGTTTATGCTTTTGAAAATCTATAGACCTTATAATTTCAGCCTCATTACCCTCTGTATCAATATTCAAATATTCAAAACTCTCAATCTTATGTGTTTTTAAAATCGTTTCTAATTTAAAAGATTGAATGGGAATTTTTTCTTGATTTTCTCCTCTTTTAATTAGAGAGTTTTGTTGATTAATTAATGAATTAGAATAATAAAATGTTTCTTCATCAACATTGCTGACTGCACAATTAATATTAATATCTTTTTTTCGAGCAATATTAAATAAATCAATAGAAGCTTTACTGATATCTATATTTAATCCAGTCCACCCTTTTTTGTGTAGCAAGTATGTTAACGAACCCTTGAAAGGGTGATACGCTCCAATATCTATATAGAATCCTGAATTGATATTTTTAAAAAATCTATTTATAATTATATCTTCACCAAATTCACTAAAATGAAAATTTGGTTTTTTATTTTTATATAGTTTTTGCAATTTATATATCCAGTAAAAAAAGGGTGTTTTATAAATAAATTGTTTTAATTTCATCTCAGATCTTAATATATATATATTAAATTAATTTTATATTGGTTTTTATTCTAAATTAATTAAAAATACACAACATAAATTTATTTAAATGAATACAACAGTAATAATGGTATCTTTTAAAAGTGATGAACTTTTATTTAAAAGCATAGAAAATTTCAATCAAGAAACAAAAATTATTATAATAGAAAATTCCAAAAATGAGGAATTAAAAAATAAAATTGAAAATAGTTTTAAAAATACAAGTGTAATTTTAAATAATAACAAAGGCTTTGGTAATGCGGCTAACCTAGGTGCTAGTATAGCAACAACAAAATATTTGTTATTTTGTAGTCCTGACAATATTATTGAAAATAACGGTATATCTAAATTAGAAAAAATTAGTAAAGATTTGAATGATCAATTTATAATTTTAAATCTTTCAGATAAAAATGATAAATCTGAGCAGTTATATAAAATTAATAAAACACAAGGTATATTATGTTTTTTTCTTATTAAAAAAAAATTTATTGAAGTAGGTGGTTTTGACGAAAAATTTTTTCTTTATTATGAAGACACGGACTTAGTGAAGAGAGTTTTAAAAACAGGAGAAAATATATACCAAGTACCCGTAGAGTATACTAATTTGCAAGGATCGCATGATAAAAAATATAATGAACCTATAGAAGTAAATAGAAATTGGCACTTAATGTGGTCTAAATTTTATTTTAAAAGCAAGCATTACGGATATTTTTATGCTTTGTTGTCAGCTATACCTTATTTACTAAGATCAATATTTAAAATAATTATTTGTTTTAAAAATACAAAAGAAAGAGAAATTTATCATGCAAGAGCAAGTGGACTATATAATTCAATTATATTAAAAGACTCTTGGTATAGACCAAAAATAAATCAAAAATGAAAAAAATTCTTGTCACAGGTGGTTCGGGTTTTATTGGTACAAACTTTGTTAATTTATTATCAAAAAAGAACTTTAATATTTTAAATATTGATAAATTATCTAAAGTATCTACTGCAGAAAAATTTAAGAAAATCGCAAGTTATAAAAAATATAAGTTTATTAATAATAATCTTCAAAATATTGAGTATATCTACAAAATACTAAGCAAATTTAAGCCAGATATAATAGTAAATTTTGCTGCAGAAAGTCATGTTGATCGATCAATAAATGATCCGCTGTATTTTATAAAAAATAATATAAATGCGTCATCAAATTTATTTTTCGCATATTCTAAATTTTATAAAAAAAATAAAATAAAACTTTTTCATATATCTACAGATGAAGTTTACGGTTCTATTAATAAAGGAGCTTTTAGTGAAAATGATACTTACGACCCATCTTCACCTTACTCTGCATCAAAAGGCAGTACGGATCTTATAGCGATTTCATTCAATAGAACTTATTCAACCAATATAAAAATTGTCAATCTAACAAATAACTACGGACCATACCAATATCCAGAAAAATTTATACCAACTTTAATCTTTCATTTTCTAAAGAATATTCCCGCTCCAATATATGGTAATGGAAAAAATGTTAGAGAGTGGATATATGTAGATGATAGCTGTAATGCTATATTGAAAACTATTACATCAAATAAAAAATTTGAAAAAATTAATATTGGATCTAATAACAGAGTTTCAAATTTAGAAATTGCAAAAACTGTTTTTAAAATTATGAAAGAAAATAATCTAACAATACTAAATAAAAATAACTTTTTAAAAAAAGTTATAGATAGACCAGGTCATGACAAGAGATATGCTCTTAATACAGCTTTTTTTAAAAAAACAATTGGTTATAGAATGAAATATAACCTCACTATTGGTTTAAAAAATACAATAGAGTGGTATATCGAAAATAAAAAGTGGCTTAAAAGTACAAAAAAGTCATATAATTTTAAAAGGCTTGGACTACTTTGATTAAAAAAGCAATTATTCTTTGTGGTGGTACAGGATCAAGAATGTTTCCTGTGACTCAATCAGTAAATAAACAGCTTTTGCCTGTATTTGATAAACCAATGTTTTATTACCCATTATCATTAATGATGTTGTGTGGTGTAAAAGAATTTGTATTTATAATTAATAAAGGTCAAGAACGTAATTTTAGAAATACTATTGGAAAAGAAAATGATCTGGGTATTAAAATTAAATATATAATTCAAAATTCTCCCAGAGGTCTACCTGATGCTTTTTTAATAACTAGAGAATTAATAAAAAATAAATCAATTGCAATGATACTGGGTGATAATTTTTTTTATGGCAATATGTTAACCCCATTAATAAAAGAGTCGTTTAAAAAAAATAAAGGCTGTAATATTTATTTATACCCTAGTAATAAACCATCAGCCTATGGAGTAGTAGAGTTTGACAAAAAAAATAGGATAAAAAGAATTATAGAGAAACCAAAAAGAACATCATCAAATTTAATAATAACAGGCCTATATGTTTTTGACAAAAAAGTTTCAGATTATGCAAAAAGTTTAAAGCCTTCTAAAAGAGGTGAATTAGAGATAGTTGATCTGATAAGAATTTATAAAAATCAAAATAAATTAAATACTATTAAATTAGGAAGGGGATCTGCGTGGATGGATGTTGGAAACTTTAAAGATTTACAGAGTGCAAGCAACTTCATTCAAAATGTTGAGGACAGACAATCCTATAAAATTGGCTGCATCGAAGAAATAGCGCTAAACAATAAATGGATAAATAAAACTCAAATTAAAAATCGAATTAAATTTTGTGCTAATACAAATTATTCAAAATATTTAAAAAATTTAATATCAAAATAAATGTTTCCAAAAAAAATAAAAAAAAAAATTTTTAAAGATAAACGGGGATATTTGCTTGAAATCATACCATCAAAAATGCAAAAAAAATATATTTATAGTATCCTTACTCAATCTAGGAAAAACGTCCTGAGGGGAATGCATTTTAATAAAAAATTGGATGAAGAAAAGTTAGTTGTAATCCTTGATGGTAACATTTTAGATGTGACAGTTAATTTAAATAAAGGTAAGGATTTTGGTAAAATTTTTTATTTTAAACTTAATAAAAATGATATTTTATTCATTCCAAAAGGATATGCCCATGGATATCTTTGTTATGGTAAAAAAAATGTAATTCTTTATTTAATGAATAAAAAATTCTCAAAAAAGCTTAACTCAGGTTTTGTTTGGAATGACAAAAATTTTAATATTAAATGGAATACTAAAAAGCCTATTTTGTCAGATAAAGATAAAAATCTAAGGGAGTTTAAATTAATTTGAAAACGATATTAGTATCTGGTGGCGAGGGGCGATTTGCTAAAGCTCTCATTAAAGTAAATAAAAAATATAAAATTTATGCACCAAGCAAAAAAACTATGGATATATTAAGACAAAGTTCAATTGAAAACTACATTAAAAATAAAAAGATAGATTATTTTATACATGCAGCAGCCTTTTCGAATCCAATGGCTGAACACAAAAAAAAAATAAAAAAAAGTATAATGACTAATATTATTGGGTCAGCGAACGTAGCAGTTTGTTGCTATAAAAAAAATATCAAATTAATTTATATTTCAACTAATTTTGTTTACGAGGGTAAAAGAGGAAATTATTGTGAAAATGATAATTTACAGCCTGTTAATGAATATGGATGGTCAAAATTGGGTGGTGAATGCGCATCGCATATTTACAATAATTCCTTAATTTTAAGAGTTTGCATGAACGATGATCAATTTCCGCATAAATCAGCTTTCACTAATTATATAACAAGTTTTTTGAAGAAAACCGAAGCAGCAAAAATTACATTAAAATTGCTTAATAAATTTGGTGTAATTAATATTGGGGGGAAAAAACAAAGTGCATACAATTTTGCTAAAAACTTGAATGAGAAAATAAAAAAAAGTAAAATTAAAAAATCTGATCAAAAAGTTTTAGGCAAAAATACAAGTTTAAATTTAAGTAAACTAAATAAGATTATTAAAAATGAAAAAAATTGAATTTCTTAATCTAGGTAGTCATCCAATAACAAATAGTTATTTGAGTACAAAAAAACCTAAGAAGGAGTTCATGTATAATCTAAAATTAATTTATCATTCAAGTACTAAATTAATTTCTCTTGGAAAATTTGTTTCACCAAAAAAAATGTTTAATGACAAATACGCTCACAGAGCGTCAGCGTCTAAAACTATGAGATCAGCTTATGAAAAATTAGCTAAATCTCTAATAAAAACCTACAAACCTCAATCAATATTAGAAATTGGTTCTAATGATGGATGTTTTATAAAACATTTTAAGAAAATAAATAATATTGGAGTAGAGCCATGTAAAAATCTTGCTGATATTACATCAAGAATGAGGATTAAAACCTATCCTAATTTTTGGACAAAAAAACTTTCAAAAAAAATCATCAATCAAAATGGACTTTTCGATATCATATATTCTGCTAATACTATAAGCCATATACACAATTTAAAAGAAACATTTGACGCAATCGAAATTTCACTTAAGAAAAGTGGAATTTTTATTTTAGAGGATCCCTCATTGTTAGAAGCTTTAAAAAAGAATTCATATGACCAGTTTTATGATGAACATGCTTATGTGTTTTCACTTACTGCTTTGAAAAATTTGACTAGAAAAACAGGACTTGAAATATTTAAAGTTGAAAAGTTAAATACACATGGAGGTTCAAATAGAGTTTTTTTTAAAAAAAAAATTAATCAAAAAGTACAAATTTCAAAGAAGTATATAAAATTTCTTTCGGATGAAAAAAAATTTGGAATTGAAAAATTAAGTACTTACAGAAAGTTTGCAAGAAACGTAAAAAAATCAAAAAATGCTTTAATAAGTATATTTAGAAAAATTAAAAAAGATGGGAAAATTATAATTGGATATGGAGCAACTTATAAATCAAGCACAGTTCTAAACTATTGTGGTTTAAAAAATAATTTTATAGATTATTTCTTAGATACAACACCAACCAAATTTGGTAAATTTACCCCTGGTTCGCATATACCTATTTACCAGTACAAGGGTATTCCGAATAACGTAAGGTATGCTTATCTAGGAGCTTGGAATTTCAAAGATGAAATATTTAAAAAAGAAAAAAAATATATAAGAAATGGTGGAAAATTTATTACGCATGTACCATATCCTAGAATTATATGAAAAATAAAAATAGTAAAATTACAAACTTAAGAGGTGAACTTTATAGAAACTATAAACCAGAAAATAGCACAAATGCCTTAAAAAAATGGTACAAAAAAATTATTAAAGAATCAAAAGTAAAAGTAAAAATAATTCCATTAAAAAAATGTAAAAAATGGAAATTCACAAAAAATGGTGTAATGAAACATGACTCAGGATCTTTTTATAAAGTTGAAGGTGTGAGAGTTCTTAAATCATTTAATAGAGAAACTGATAATACTTGGGATCAACCAATGTTTACTGAGCCAGGATTTGACGGAGGTATACTTGGTTTACTAAGAAAAAAAATTAAAAACACACCTCACTATTTGATTAATGCGAAATTTGAACCAGGAAACTATAATTTTATTCAATTAAGCCCAACTGTACAGGCAACGTTCAGCAATATCAGAAAAGCTCATGGTGGTAGAAATGTTAAGTATTTAAATTATTTCAAATCTCCAAAAAAATATAATTGTAAAATATTATTCAAACAATGGGTATCCGAAGAAGGTGGTAGACTTAGAAATAAGAGAAATCTTGGAATAGTGATTGACCATCAAAGTAGTAAAGATATTGAATTTGGAAATGATTATAAATGGGTTACACTAAAACAAATTAAGGAATTAATTCTTGAAAATGCAATGGTAAATCCTCACTTAAGAACTCTGGTATCATTCATCTAATGTTCTCAGTTTCTTTATGGTCATTGAGTAATCATCTACAAAATAAAGTTTTACCTAGTATAAAGGGTAATAAAAATATAAAAGTAATTTCTATTTTAACCAAAAAAAAGAATGAGGGAAAAATAGATATTAAAAATATAAAATATTTTTTTAATAAAAACGATTTTATAAAAAATAATCATAGCCAATTTGTTTATATTTCCTCTATAAATTCAGAGCATTACAAAAATTGCCTTACTGCACTGAAAAATAGAAAAAATGTTATATGTGAAAAACCAATATGTACAAATAGTAAGCAATTTTCTAAACTTAAAAAAATTGCAAAAAAAAATAATGTTAAAATTTTTGAAATGATTCAATACGTTGAGCACCCTGTTTTCAATAAAATTTATAATATTATTAAAAGCAAGAAATTTGGCAAAATATTATTTGTTGAAAGTGCTTTTAAAGTTCCACTGTATAAAAACAAAGGTTTTAGATTTAACAAAAAAAAAGGCGGGGGTGCACTTTACGACTCTGGATTTTATCCAATTTCGTTAATGTATACATTGTTTAAGTCACAAAATATAAAATTTAAAAATTCTAATGTTGTCTATGAAAAAGGTGTTGATATTTCTGGTAATCTTTTTTGTCATAATGATAAAGGAATTTACTTTGATTTATCATGGGGATTTAAATCTAATTATCAAAACTATATGAATATTTTATGTGAAAAAGCGTCCATATATGTGAATTTTATATTTTCAAAAAAAATATTGCAAAATGCAATAGTAGAAATTAATGCTCAGAAAAAAAAAAAATAATTAAAATTAGAAAAGCTAATCAAATAAATATGGCTTTTAATAAATACTTAACATCTACAGATAATTATCATAATAGAAAACTTGAAGAAAGTTCAAAGATACTTAAAATTTTAGAAAAAATTAATCAAAACTCGAGGAAGCAATAGATTTCAATACATATTCAGGCTTTATAAAATTTATAGCATCCAATCTAGATATATTAACTCTTTGATCTTCAGGTAATGATATAGGAAAAATATTATCGTTATATGAACAATAATTTGTTGAGGTCCGGCCAAAAAGTCCAAAAGATTTAATTCCAAGACATCCTGATAGATGCATAAAACCAGTATCATTACCTACATAAAATTTCGAGCTTGCAAGAAAGGGCAAGGTTGACTTAATATTCAAATCGCACAATGATATTGCATCAATATTTTTCAATTTCAAATTTTTTATTATATAATCACAATCTTTAATTTCATTTTTACCACCTGCAATAATATATCTAAAATTATTTTTTTCATTTAGCAAAATTCCTAACCTTACAAAATAATCAATATCCCATTTTTTATCTTGACCACTACCACCAATACCAAAAATAATTTGTTCTTTTTTTTGAATATTATGTTTAAAATTAATATTAAATTCAAAACTTGCATTTTTTAATTTAAGTTTTTCAATTATAAAGTTTCTGGACTTTTCAACTATATTTTCATTTTTTTTGAAAATACCATATGAAAATACTTTCTTTATACCGGCTAATTTAGATAATAAATAGTACCTTAAACCATAATGGAAAATAAAACATTTTTCATAATTTGAATTTATTATGTGTTTTAAAATCCAAATGCTCTCTTTAAATGCATTATTACTAGGAATATAAAATATTTGATTAATTTTTTCGTGATCAAAAGTAAATTCTTTTGCCTGCGTTCTTTCCTGCGTTAAAATATCAATTTTATGATTTTTAAAAAAATTTGAAATTTCATTTATCGAAGGTAAAAATACGCAAAAATCACCAATTCCAACTCTCTTTTGAATAACTAAAATTTTTTTCATTAATTTTCTTTATTTATTTTTAATACGCCGATAAAAGCTTCTTGGGGAATTTCAACTTTACCAAACTGCTTCATTCTTGATTTACCCTTTTTTTGTTTATCTAATAATTTTCGTTTTCTGTCTAAAGCTCCTCCACCATGAATTTTAGTTAAAACATCCTTTTTAAAACCCTTAATAGTTTCCCTTGCAATAATTTTTCCTCCAATAGCTGCTTGAACTGGGATCTGAAACTGATGTCTTGGAATTAAGTCTTTTAGTTTCTCACATATTAACCTACCCTGCCTTTGTGCAAATTCCTTATGAATAATAATTGATAAAGCATCAACCTGCTCTTCATTAACTAATATGGACAACTTAATTAAATCACCTGAAATATATTCGCTAATTTCATAATCAAAACTTGCATACCCACTGGTGATCGATTTAATTTTGTCATAAAAATCAAAAACAACTTCGTTTAATGGTAAATCATATTTCAAAACCACTCTATTGCCTGAATAGCTCATATCTTTCTGCTTGCCTCTTTTCTCTTCACAAATCTTAATAATTGAACCAAGATATTCATCCGGTGTTATGATAGTAGCAATGATCCATGGTTCCTTGATTGTTTTTATTAAAGATGGCTCTGGCATGTTAGACGGATTTTGAAGATCTGAAACTTTTCCATCATTTGTCTCAAGTTTATAAACTACGCCTGGTGTCGTTGTTATTAAACCAATGTTATATTCTCTTTCCAAACGCTGGACAACAATTTCTAAATGTAGCAAACCTAAAAAACCACATCTAAAACCAAGTCCTAGAGCAGTCGAATTTTCAGGTTCATATTCAATACTTGAGTCATTAAGTTTAAGTTTAGCTAGGCTGTCTTTTAATAAACTATAATCAGTACTATCAATTGGAAATAATCCACAAAAGACAACTGGTTTACTAGGTTTAAAACCTGGCAATGCATCTTTAGTAGGGTTTTTAACTGTGGTGATTGTATCGCCTACTTTAGTATCTGACAAATCCTTAATACCAGTTACAATAAATCCAATTTCTCCAGGTCCAATTTCTTCAATATCAACAGGTTTTGGAGTAAAAATTCCGACTCTCTCCACTTCATGTTTTGAGTTATTAGACATCATTATAATTTGATCCTTCTTTTTAATTTTACCATTAATAACTCTAACTAAAATTACGACTCCTAGATAACTGTCATACCAACTGTCTACTAATAAAGCTTTTAGATTTTCATCCTGACGACCTTTTGGTGAGGGTAAATTTTTGATAATTGATCTTAAAATTTCATTTATCCCCTCACCAGTTTTTCCAGATGCCAATATTGCATTTTCAGTATCTACTCCAATAACATCTTCAATTTGTTTTTTAACCTTTTCAGGTTCAGATGCTGGAAGATCTGATTTATTAAGTACAGTTATAATTTCATGATTATTATCCAAAGCTTGATAAACATTTGCAAGTGTTTGGGCCTCAACCCCTTGAGTACTATCAACAACAAGGAGAGATCCCTCGCAAGCTGCTAACGACCTATTTACCTCATAACTAAAATCAACATGCCCCGGAGTATCTATAATATTTAAAATGTACTCTTTTCCATCACTATGATTATATTTTAATCTTACAGTTTGGGCTTTGATAGTTATTCCTCTTTCTCGCTCAATATCCATTGAGTCTAAAACTTGTTCCTTCATTTCTCTATCAGTTAATCCTCCGCAAGTTTGTATTAATCGGTCAGCAAGCGTAGATTTTCCATGATCTATATGGGCAACGATAGAAAAGTTTCTTATTAAGCTAATATCTTTCATTGAGATCTTAATGAGCCACCTAAGCTTTCAGCAGCTAAAATAATTTTATCTGATAGTTCATCAATTTCTTTATCATTTAATGTTTTATCAGTTGGCTCAAAAAGAACTTTTATCGCTACAGACTTTTTACCTTCATCAATATTTTCACCTTCATATAAGTCAAATACATTCACAGATTTTATAATTTCATTTGTTTTTTTTATTACTGAAACTAAATCTCCAGCTTTAAC
>MDTE01000576.1_pt1 | contig 12151 bp, 13 predicted proteins | sample 811231 | NCBI WGS metagenome assembly MDTE01 (sample SAMN05326651, study PRJNA326480) | marine metagenome | isolation source: seawater | place: Indian Ocean: Red Sea | collected 2010
GTCCCCCAGTCACTTTTTCTGAAATGCGATCGATCCAATCCATAAGGGCACTGATTCTAAGATCAGAATGAGCCAGAAAGCCTGTTTGGGATGGTGCTAATTCCAATATTTCAAGGTCGTGTGGCTCACTGCCGAACATTTCCCAGATTAGACCGTCTCCGTCTTCTAGAAATCTTCTTTTTTGAGAATCACGATAAATAAATGTTTTCTGACGCCATTGGTCTTTTTTAACAGCAAAACTACTCATGCCCACGCCTCCTATTTGGTTTATTCCGCTTTCTTCATATGCTGGTTTTATGGCATCGGTAATACCAGAGATCATTGGTGCAATGAAGGGATTATCGGCTAGAAGGTTGGATGACTCATTGGATTGTGCAGCTTCGAGTAAGCTGTCGATAACTTGGTCCAACTGCTTCATGGTTTTTGCTGTATTAAAATAGGCGAATAGATGGCCGTTTCTGTCCAGCTTTGCAGTAACTGCTTCAAAACTGGTTTTTGGGGATTCTGCGCCATAAGCTGAATTACATAACAGGCTCAAGCAAACCACATAAAACGGTATTATTATTTTTTGAATGGAACTCATTTTAAGAAATTTCGTATTTGTTTAAACAAACTATAGATTACATTGTAAATGTCAATATGTCGTTATAAAATAAAAAATATATTATATATTATTTTTGATTTAATGGGAGGCCGAATTGGGCAACCTGGCTATTGAATGTATAATTCAATTCTATTTTTTTGTTTGTTGATTGATCGACAATTACAGGCACTTCAAAAAGAACCCCGGAAATCTGACATTCTCCTTGGTCTTTACAAAAATAAGCAATGGCCTCTACTCGTACGGTTCCTTTTTTGGCTCCGTCTTTTAGTTTAAATGGGATATTTATAATTTTATTTTCTTCAATTACGCCTGCAGCTTTGTCCTCATCAATTTCAATTGGTGTATTTTTATCGGCTAAGACTTGCCAGCGACTTTCAGCATTTTCCGTTAGATGGTTTTCTGCAGGTAGCTTTAGATTAATGGTTAATATGCCTTGCTCGCCTTCAGTTAAGCTCAATGGGTCGCTTATGATTGTAGGTGTTCCGGGAAGTTCGGCTAGCCTTATACTGCGAGGAGCGATTGGCTTTAGTGGGGGAGTGACTCCTGATAAATTGAGGGTTTGAGTTTCTAGTGAGTTTAGATCAATTACTCGTATAACGTGATTATTGGTGTCTGCTACATAAAGTTTTTCATTTTTTATATCTATTGCAAAACCTGATGGTTCAGAGAACTGAGTGTCGATCCCTTTACCGTCCTTCAGGCCTGATTTGCCAGATCCAACCCATTTTTTAACCTCACCAGTTTTTGGGTCGAGAAGCTTGAGTCGATGGTTGTAAGTGTCTGCGACGATAATCTTTTTTTTCTCTTCCCACCATTGAACTCCAAGAACGTGTTGCATGCGTGCTTTTTCGCCAATACCATCTATGTCTCCAAATGCGAATAGATTGCGAGGTTGTGCATCTTCCCCACCAGCAATCGTTTGAGTTGCTCCGGAATTTAGATTTATTGATCGAACCGTACTGCTTTCACTATCAGCAATGAATAGTTTGTTTGCACCGATAGTTAGCCCAGAGGGCTGGGCCCAAGCTGCTTGAAGAGGATCCTGATGGTTGAGGTTTTGTTCTGATCCGTTTCCGCTAAAGTTTTTGGCTGTTTTCTTTTTTAAGTCGTACACCCAAATTTGATGGGTTCCTGCCATGGCTATATAAACCTTTTCAGATTCAACATATACATCCCATGGAGTGCTGATTGATTGTTCTATTCCGCTTTTTCCTCCCTTGTAATCACGGCCCTGAGTTCCATTGCCAACCAGTGTAGAAACTATTTTGGATTTAAGGTCAACCACGCGAAGTGCATGGTTTTCAGCATCCGCGACATATAGCTTCTCTTTGTCCAAAGCTAGTCCTTGTAGTCGGAAAAACTGAGCCTTGTTGTAAGGCCCATCGACAAGGCCGATTCGGCCAGTTCCAATTGTCTCTAGGAATTTACCTTCAAGATCTGTAACAACAATACGATGGTTGTTTGAGTCACTGATATAGAGTCGTTTCCTTTTGGTATCGATGGCTAGTTTTCCCGGGTAACGTAGTGGAGTGTCGATGGTGACCTTGTCTATTTCTGGTGATAATGGAACAGGGTCATGCCGAAATAGATTTTTTGGATAAAATTCAAGGGCTGCTGTGATGCAGGCATCGATTAAGTGTTTATTGCCTTCACCAGAAGCAAGAAGCATCAGGTTTCCTTTTGGCCCGACAACAGCAAGAGAGGGCCAACTACGAATCCCAATTCGTCGCCACATGTGCATTTCATCATCATTTACTACTGGATGTGCTATTTCATATCTCAGCACTGCTTCACGGATGTTAGCTGAAACTTTTTCATTATCAAATTTTGCTGAATGTACTCCAACGAAAGCCACGGGATAACCTGCGTAACGTTCTTCTAGTTCTACTAGATCGGGAAGAATGTGAATACAGTTGATGCAACAGTATGTCCAAAAATCTAAGACAACAATTTTTCCTGAGAGTTGTTTATTTAGGCTTAGTGGAGGTGAATTAAACCAATCTTTGTTATCTGGGAAATCAGGAGCCTTGAGTTTTTCTGCCTGTTGATCGACACGCTCTATGTGTGTCTTTAGTTGCTGAACTAATTCCGGAAAATTCTCGCTTCGTGGTGGTAAATTATCCGCTTGTATAAAGGTTATTGAGATTCCTACTGAAGTAAGAAAAATAGTTAATATAATAACTTTTCGGATCATTCGGGATGACCAATTTAGTAGCTTCTGAATCACATAGGCAAGTTGCCCGTCTCTTAGTGCAGTTGCAAGTGCACTTTATCTTTAATTAGCTCTTTTTACTGTATGAAAGCAAAATTCAAAATCTGCTTAATTTTGTAATTTATTGTTTATTATTATAAATAAAAGACCCTCGCCCGACTCTGGAGTCAAACGAGGGCCAACCCGATGAAAACACACCGTGATCTATGTTAGACACGATGATCGTTATTTATACGTATTTTCTTCTTTCGATATTCAATTTTTGTTCTTCTATGAAAATGAGCTGTTCGTTGACGTGCCTTTATGGAGTTCTTAGAATCCGGTGCCGAAAATGAAATTAATCATTTTAGCTGCGGGTTATGCTACTCGTCTATATCCGCTCACGTTAAATCAACCTAAGCCGCTTTTGCCAATTGCAGGAAGGCCTATGGTCGATCATGTTCTCAAAAGCATGAGTTCAATAAATTCGATTGATCATGTTTATTTAGTGACTAACGAAAAGTTTGCACCGCATTTTGAAGATTGGGTTAATAATCGTAATACATCTGATTTTGAAGTTCCTATAACAGTTATTAATGATCATTCAACTAATGATACAAACAGACTAGGTGCGATTGGTGACTTGTCATTGGTAATTAGCAGTCAAAAGATTGATGATAATTTGATTGTGGTTGCTGGTGATAATTTATTTAGTGGAGATTTGGGCGATTACGGCAGGACCTGTGAAGAGATTCAGACTCCGGTGCTCGGGGTGTATGATGTGGGTGGCCTAGAGGAAGCTGCAAAGTATGGGGTTGTTGAGGTGAATTCAGAAGGGAGAATTGTTACTTTTGAGGAAAAACCCACTAAGCCCAAGTCAACGCTTATTGGTATTGCTCTGTATTATTACCCCAAGAGCGTGGTGCCGTTGATTCAACAGTATATTGCTGATGGTAATAACCCTGACCAGCCTGGTCGATTGATACAGTGGCTTTATCCTCAGATGCCTGTTCATACATGGAGTGTTCCTGGGACATGGTATGATATAGGATCTAAGGAAACGCTTGAGGAGGCGGATCTTATATTTACTGAGAACCTTGTTTGAAATGAAAAAAAATATATTATTTTTAGTCCTGATTCCCTTTCTTGCAGCTGCGCAAACATCAAAGCCCAAAAAACCAAATCCGATGGTGACTATTAATGATGAACCAGGATTGCCAAGAGTTTTATTGATTGGTGATTCTATTTCAATTGGATACACACTGCCGGTGCGTAAATTGCTTAAAGGTAAAGTTAATCTACATCGCATTCCTACCAATGGGGGCCCAACAATAAAGGGATTGGAGCAAATTGAAGCATGGATAGGTAATAAAAAATGGGATGTAATTCATTTTAATTGGGGTCTTCATGATCTTAAGTATATGGGGCCTAATGGTGAAAACCTTTATCCCAAAGAAAAGGGAGGAAAAGTGCAGGTTGATCTTTTGGAATATGAAAAGAATTTGGAGAGTTTGGTGAAAAGGCTAAAGAAAACTGGGGCTAAATTAATATGGCGAAACACTACGCCGATTCCTCCAGGTGCAAAAGGGCGTTATGTTGGGGATTCTATCAGGTATAATAATACCGCGTCCCGAGTTATGATTAGATATGGTATTCCGACTCACGATCTATTTACTTTGTCTCGCGAGCGAATGGAGGAAATAATGAGGCCTGCTAATGTGCATTACACGGAGAAGGGCTCTAAAGTATTGGCGGAGAGTGTTGCAGAGGTAATTCTTGAAGCTTTGAAGTAGAATTAACTGAGCAATATTTTTTGAAATAATTTTTCAAAAAATGCTGCTATCGTTGTCGTTGGAGCTTAATATCTTCGGATGAGCCATCCTTATAAATTAATTGGGTTCTTCGCATTTTATTTGGGTTTAAATGCTAATATGCTGGCTGCTAATTGGCCTTCATGGCGAGGTGATTTGGCCGGTTCTGGTATTGTTAGTGATAATTCGATTCCATTAAAATGGAATAGTAAAAAGAATGTTCGTTGGCGAGTCCCGTTGCCGGATAGAGGTAATAGTTCGCCTATTGTTTGGGGTAATAAGGTGTTTATTACTCAGGCCACAGATGCTGATAAGAGGCGTTCGGTGATGTGTTTCAACAAGGCGACTGGCGCCATGCTTTGGCAAAAGGGATTAGTTTACAGCAAACCTGAGAAGACACATCAAACCAATCCTTATTGTTCAGGGTCTCCTGTAACCGATGGTCGTGTGTTGGTTGCAAACTATGCATCTGCAGGAATAGTGGCATATGACCTTGAAGGGGAAGAGTTATGGCGTCGTGATCTTGGACCACAGGTTCATGTCTGGGGTAATGGCACTTCTCCAGTTTTATTTGGTGACCTATGTATTGTTTATCATGGGCCAGGTCCTGGTTCGACACTTTACGGACTCGATAAGTTAAGTGGGCGGACATTATGGAGAACCCCTATTGAAGAGAAGGATGATGTGAATCGAGTAGATGGTTTTCGTGGAAAAAATGGAGGTATTATTGGGGCTTTTACAACTCCTATTGTAATAAAATTAAAGTCTCATAGTGAACTAATTCTTAGTGGAGCAAATTCACTTCAGGCATTTAATCCAGATACTGGTAAGGAATTATGGAAATGTGCCGGTTTGAATCCGCTTGTTTATACCTCGCCGGTTTTTGATGGGAACTTTGTTCTCTCAATGGGTGGTTATTTTGGAGCTTCGATTGCAGTTAAGCCTGGAGGTAAAGGAGATGTTACATCCGAGAGGCTTTGGCGTGATCCTCGATCGAAGAAGAATCGTTTAGGTACTCCGGTTATTAGTAATGGTTATGCTTACTTGGTAAATATGTCCGGCTTTGCGGAATGTATAGACATGAAGACAGGTAAAGTTATATTCGAGGAACGTCTACCTTCTACAGCAAATAATGCTGCTTCTTGGGCTTCTCCAATTCTTGCTGGTGATCGAGTTTATGTGACTAACCAATCTGGTGATACCAATGTTTTTCGTGCTGGGCCGAAATTTGAGTTGCTGGCAACTAATTCGGTAGGAGAATACTCTAATTCAACTTTAGCGATTTCGGAGAGTGCTATCTATCTCCGTACTCATAAAAGTTTATGGTGTATTGCTGAGTGATTATTTTGCTTGTTTGAGGCGCAGCCTTGAAAACAAGTCTTTAGAACAGTAATAACGGGGTATGAACTTCTATGTTCTTGCTGCTGGGCCTACCGATGCACAGACCGCATGGGAATTGCTTCGTCAAGGGGGTCCTATGGTTTGGGTCCTTTTACTTGTATCGGCGTTTGGTATTACTGCCTTTTTTGAGCGTTTACTCTACTATCACCGTGCCCAGATTAATGCTTCTGAGTTTATGGCTGGTGTGCGCACTGTTTTAAAAAATGACAATGTGGTTGAAGCGGTTGCGATTTGTGATGCTACACCCGGTCCTGTTGCGCGTATGGCGAAATTAGGGATTCTCAACCGCGAGCAATCACATGATCGCCTTAGGGAGCTTTTGGATGATCATAGTCGAGCTGAGGTGCCTAGACTTGAAAAGCGGTTAAATATGTTGGGAACTATTGCTCATATTGCTCCCTTGTTGGGGCTCTTAGGAACTGTACTTGGTTTTATTAAGATTTTTCGTGGAGTTTGGCTTGAGGGTAATTGGGTGTTGGCAAACGATTTAGCAGGTGGAATATGGCAAGGATTGATTTGTATGGCTTTAGGTTTGGCGATTGCTATACCTTGTACCATTGCATTTAATTATCTTGTTGGCCGTAAAGATGACATTGCTTTAGACATTGAAAAATCAAATACTGAATTACTTAACATATTGACGTTTGAGCTAGCTGCGATAACTGGTAATTCCAGTTCTTCAGTTGGTAAGGCACGCAAAACGGTTAAGGCTAAAAGTTCCAGGGAGAAGTGAAATATACTGGTAAAATAAAGCCTCTTCACAGCGGATTAAGTGCTGCTCCTTTCATCGGGGTTTTATTCCTGATGTTGCCGATGTTGTTGTTTCATACGTCAATTGTTTTCAAGCCTGGGGTAGAAGTTAATTTGTCTTTGCCAGTTTCTAATCAGAAAACGGAGGTAGCAGACCCTTCTCTTTCTGTGGCAGTTGATGCTGAAAATATACTTTATTTTCGTAATCGCCAGGTGCTGGGACAGGTGTTTTCTTTTACTGTTGAGGAAGAAGAAGAAGGAATGCCTCTTGTGGATTTAGTTATAAATCGAGTTGAAGAGCTTGATCGAAATTTGGTTTTTAGGTCTGTTGGGCAGAGAAGAATACAGTTAAATGGAAAGTTAGCTCAACCGGAAGTACAGTTGGAGAGAGGGCAGCAGATTGAGTTGGATGTTCCTTCCACAGAGCTGCTCCGCCGTCGTATTGAAAAAGCAATAGAGCAAGAAGGATTTAAGCCAGAGGATATCTCGCTACTGATCCAGGCAGACAAAGCAGTACGGCATGATATGATTATCAATTTGTGTAATATGGCCGGTGAAGTTGGTTTTGGTAAGGTGATGCTTGCCACTCGCCCAAATGATTTCTCCAGGCCTCTTAAGCTGGAAAAATGAAGGAATGATGCCTGCTTTGTTAATATCTAACTCATCACTTAATGGCCCTTCAAACCGGGTAATAGCTTTTTGCGTTATTATATTATTTTTTGGTCAAATTATTTTGTTGTCTTGGCTTGGTGATAAAAAATTACCTATTAAGCGGGCCAATATATCCCCAGAATTGCAATTATTGTCAGAGGTTGAATTGGTGCCAGATTATGGTCTTGGTAGGGCGTTTAGTGATCCTATGCTGTTCGCTAAGCCTAATAGGCGCGGTTTTTCAGGCAAGGCTTGGGGTGATTTTCCTGAAGTTGATCATCCGTTAATTGATTGGAGTGAGCCAGGTAGACCGTTGTTGAATGAGCCAAAAATACTTGGTTCTAGTTTTCGTAAGGCATTGCCTGAACATTTGCCTTTTGTAGTGGATATTCCAGTAAAACGTTCAGCAAAGTCGATTGATATGGAGGTATCGCCATTAGCTGTTCGCAAAAATTCAGAACTCGAAATTATTGGAGGTTTAAGCAAGCGGTTACTTGTAAGGACGGTTAAATTGCCAAGTCTATCTCATGGTGAAGCAATTCGGCGTACTCAAGTCCGTATAGGTGTTAATCCCGATGGGTATGTGGTGTCTGCGACTATTCAAAATGAATTAACTGAAGATGCTTCATTACAGGCAAAAGTTGATCGGCGGGCTTTGGAGTTGTTAAAGGGTATAAGATTTCAGCCAAATTATGATAAATCTAGTAACCAGCAGAATAATTTTGGTTCATTAGAGTGGGGTGACGCGATATTTCATTGGAAGCCTGACTTGCAGCCTGATCCTCCCTCTTCAGTAAATCCTGTTACACCACTACCAGAGGTGAAACAAATGTAATGAATCCAGGCCAAGTCATTTTTCTTTGTTTTGCTATTGCTGCTGGAATTTTAGTTATTTTAGTTTCGTTATATGAGTTTCGACGTAAAAGATTTGAGCCTGAGCCGACCGAGGATAGGCTATTTCGATGTGTAGATTGTCGTTATGTTTATACTGATGATCGAGATGTAGATCAGTCTCGTTGTCCGCATTGCGGGCGCTTTAATTCACCATTCGTTTTTTAGTAACTTTATCGTTCGTAGATGACCATTGCGCCGTAATCATCCAAATACTTCTGTGTGGCAGGATCATAATGTGCATAGTTGACCGGATGAACGCTAATGATTTGTTCGCGTTTGAGTTTAGCAAGAAATTCGTTGAGCGTTTCGTCAAACTTATCTTGGCCAAGTTCTATGCAGTCACCTCGTTTTATTGTTTTTGCGCATATTCGGCCATCACCTTCAATTGTTTCCTCTTCAATCGTTTTGCTGTGTTTTTTGCTTTTTACCAGAACCTCTGGCTTGCCTTCGTGAACCGGAACAGAATATTTCTTTTCTTCTGGTGACTCGTCCTCCGGAGAAGACTGAGAGGATTCGAGTACCTGTGCATTTTGTTCTCCCGGCTTGGGTATCTCAAAAGGCTTGGTGCAGGTAGGGCACTCTATTTGCTCCCCGGATTGTGTTTCGTCAGTGGTCAGGTTTTGACCACAATGCGGACAGTCGAAGTTAAGGTCTGCCATGGTGCTTTTGCTTGGTGGGTTTGTGAACACATTTATTCTGCGGAGCTATTCGTTATAAAGCCAGCCCAAATAATGGATTTTTTGTTTGCTTCAAAATGTAATGAGAGTCAATTTATTCGCCAGTTAGCAGGTATTAAAAATTTAATTTATAATAAGGCTATGAAACTTGATTTGAGACGAACGGTTAAAATGCAAAACGCTGTGCAACAAGGCTTTACCCTGATCGAGCTATTAGTAGTTATTGCAATAATAGCTATACTTGCGTCTATGCTATTGCCCGCCTTGTCAAAGGCGAAAGCCAAGGGTCAACAAATTTTTTGTATGAACAGTGAAAATCAAATGGGCAAAGCATTAACGATGTATGTTGGAGATAATGCATACTATCCGGGGCATTGGGATCTCCGTTCTGGAATTGGTAAGGCTAAATATTCCGACAAATACGCAAATAATGCCGTATCTTGGCCAGGTCGTCTTTATTATTATGCTCCAAGTACGGAAATGTTTTATTGTCCCGCAAAAAAGGGCAAGGGTGCTGATCGATTTAAGTGGAAAGATTATTCCGGGAAGGACCCAACAAAAAAGCATCCTGCGTTTCCTTTTAATCTCTATCCAGGTAATGGGTCATTTTTTACTTATGGTTACAATGATTGGGGAGTTCGAGAGTTTGTGACAGTTAATGGACGGACTATGGGACTTGGTGGGGATATTAAAAGTGAGAAGGATTTGATTCCTGAGAGTCATGTTCGTAATCCTTCTGATATGGTATGTATTTCAGATACGCAGGCTGATGGGAATTGGGATTGTGCAGTTGACCCTTGCGATCCTGGTAGTTTTAAAAACCCAGCGAAGGAGTGGCCTAGTAAGCGTCATACAGCTGGATCAAATATACTTTTGGCGGATGGGCATGCCGAATATCATAAGATGATGGATCTTGTGGGAAGAAAGCCGAGTGGTGCTTTTAAAGAAAATGCGGCTTCCATGTTAAAGCGTTGGAATAACGATAACCAACCTCATCGCGAATGGTGGTGAGTCGGTGAGCGACAAACTTAAAATCATCTTGTCGGCTGTTGCTATAATAGCAGCAGGGGTGTTCGTGATTTCATTCATTTTATCGCCTAGTGATAGTGAGGATTTTCCTGATGGTGGCACTTGGACGAAGTGTAGTGCATGTCAGAAAACGCAGGTTGTAGATTCCGAGGCAAGAGGGGTGTTTTATGATGAAAACCCCAATATGATGGGAAGACCAATGGTATGTCCTAAGTGTAAAAAAGGGAGTTTAATTGATGGATTGAAGTGCCCTGTTAAAGGATGTTTTTATACTCAGGCAAAACAGAAAAGCGACGGGTCGCCCGTTTGTCCTGTTTGTAATTCTAATCTTCCTTAAGATAAAAATCTTAGGGTTTTTGAGTAATTATATTAATTCATGAAAGTTGTTAATCCATTGAAACGAGAGGCTTTTACCCTCATTGAATTATTGGTGGTAATTGCGATAATTGCGATTCTAGCTGGATTATTGTTGCCAGCGCTTTCTAAGGCGAAGGGTAAAGCTCAAGGGATTAAATGTCTTAATAATACCAAGCAGCTATCGCTATGTTGGGTTATGTACGCTGGAGACAATGATGATTATCTTGTTAAAAATTCTATCCAGGGAGGTAATCGGGAATCGTGGATTGATCCATCCTTTAATATGCGTAATGCAAGTCATGCGCAGGATACCCGGCATCTCCGTCAGGGTAAGTTGTTCAAGTATAATGATTCTTTGGATATATATAAGTGTCCGTCTCAGCCGCGGTTTGGGAAGGGAAAAGGCAGTTATGTTCCGGTAAGGAGTTATTCTATGAATGGTCATATTGGTGGGGTCTATTCAGAGATTAGTTGGGTGCAAGGAGCCAAGTATCCACCGAGGGTAAAGATGGCTGATATTATTAGTCCGCCGCCATCGCAGTCTTTTGTTTTTTTGGACGAGCATGAAAATACGATTGATGATTCGTTTTTTGCAATCCCGGTTTATGCTGCAAAGCATTGGCAGAATTCTGCAGCTTATTGGCATAATGGTGGCGGTACATTTGGTTTTGCGGATGGGCATTCTGAGGGGAGGAAGTGGGTTCATGAGAAAACTCGTTGGCCTAATCGAGCTTATAATTTTGCTCCAACACCTGGTGGTGACAAAGATTTACTTTGGATAAAGGAGCGGATTCTAATTGATCCTAATAGGACTATTCCACATTAAGGACTTATAACTTCTCCCTCGACATATTCGCTGTAGATATTGACCCTCTCTGCATGCAGGAGATACAGTCTGTAAGGTTAAGTCGTGATTGTGAGGTAATACAAATCCCTTCTGGTCAGCGTATGATAATAGGTTCGGATACCCCGGTAGATATTACACAGTCGTTGGGTGGAGTATATACTGTGCGTTCGCCCCAGGGTTTGTTCCGGATTGATGCTAAAGATGCTGATGCATTGGGATTTGAAGTTCCGGATTCAGTTCGAACCCGTGAGACTGGTGAACCTGCAACAGAGCAGGAGGTTTGGGATAGTTTAAAACAAGTCTATGATCCAGAAATCCCGGTTAATATTGTTGATTTAGGTTTAGTATATGACTTGGTAATAGATGAATTACCGGATGGTTCTGGTCGTAGGGTGCAAATGAAAATGACTCTTACGGCTCCAGGTTGTGGAATGGGGCCAGCAATTGCTGCTGACGCACAGAATCGTATGTTAGCTCTTCCGGGTATTGATGATGCAAGTGTGGAGGTTGTCTGGGATCCGCCTTGGCATCAATCTATGATTACTGAAGAGGGTAAAAAGATTCTGGGAATTTCCTGATATTTTGTTATTTAATCGAGAAATATTATTCCATGTTTGGCCGAAACATTGGCTAGTCTTTTTCTTGTTATTTAACGGGCTGAATTCGTTGATTGCAGCCCCTCTGGTTACTGATATGCAACCGCGACATGGGCGTCCAGGAACGCGTGTAATTTTCACTGGGAAGGACTTAGGATCTGTTACTGCTGTGCGATTTGGTGAGGCATACGCTGATTGGGAGCCTGTGGGTGTGATTGATGATGAGGGAAAAGTATATATCTTTGAGATTCATTCAACTGTCCCCGATAATGCGACAACTGCACGTCCAGTATTAATGACTATTTTTGGTGATATTACTATGCCAATGCCATATGTAGTGGCA
>MDTE01149122.1_pt1 | contig 12151 bp, 11 predicted proteins | sample 811231 | NCBI WGS metagenome assembly MDTE01 (sample SAMN05326651, study PRJNA326480) | marine metagenome | isolation source: seawater | place: Indian Ocean: Red Sea | collected 2010
ATGCCGATGCGAACCCCGGACGGCCAGCCGGACATCTCCGGCATCTTCACCTTCCGGACCCTGACCCCCCTCGAACGCCCGGCGGCGCTCGAGGGCAGGGACACGCTCAGTGCTGAGGAGGCCGCCGCCTTCGAGGCGTCGGAGCGAACCCGGCTGAATCGGGACCTCTTCGACCCCGAGAGCGGAGCACCGAGCGCCGGCTATCAGTCTCGGGCCGAGGGCGGCGTGCTCTCCTACAATGAGTTCTGGTATGAACGCGGCATCGAGCTGACCAGCGACAAACGGACATCGCTCGTCACAGACCCGCCGAGCGGTCGCATCCCCTACACGGACGAGTTCCGGGTAGAGGCCCAGATCCGCCGCCTGAACGTCAGGAACGGCTTTGCCGACCATTACACCGACCGCACCCTGGGCGACCGGTGCCTGATGGGGTCGAATGCCGGTCCGCCGATGCGGCCCGGGTCCTACAACAACAACGTGCTCATCCTGCAGGTGCCGGGCTGGGTCACCATCACCAACGAGCACATCCACAACACGCGGGTCATCCCGATCAGCGAGAGCCCCGAGCATGGCGACATCCGGCAGTGGAGCGGCGACTCGCGCGCCCACTGGGAGGGTGAGACGCTGGTCATCGCTACGAAGAACTTCCGTCAGGCCACGAACTTCCGCGGCTCGTCGCGAGATACCCAGCTGGTCGAGCGGATCACCCGTCTGGATCCCGACACCGTGATGTACGAGTTCACCATCGAGGATCCGAACAACTACCCCCGGCCCTGGTCGGCCGCCATCCCCTTCCGGCGCACCGACGGCCCGATCTTCGAGTACGCCTGTCACGAGGGGAACTACGGCATGACCGGCATCATGGCCGGCGCCCGGAACCTGAACACACAGAAAGTGACGGAACTGCCGGAACAGTAAGCGACCGGCCTCGGCGAAGCTCTTTCGCGGGCTCACCCTCTCGGGTGGGCCCGTGTCATGTACGGCTACCGGGTGTCGAAGCCGAGCGTCTGTTTCACCTCATCGTTGTTCACTGGTCGAAGGCCGGAGGCATCCAGTCGCCACCGGTCCATATACTGGGCTGGCGGCACCAGCTCGACCGCCACGTCGCGAGAATACGCCTCGAGCTCGCCGCCGGCATAGAGCCGGGGCAGCCCCGCCTCGAACGGCTCCCAGAGCCCGTCCCAGTGAATCGGCAGGTAGTAGTCGGGCCAGATCACCGGCACCACCCGCCGGGCCACCGAGTAACCGCCGGTCCCGATCCAGAGGTCCACGCTCTCGAGCCCGGCTTGCGCCATCGCCGCTTCCAGGTTCGCCAGCGGCGCCCCGTGGTCGACCCCGTCGACCACAACTGGGACGTCGATGTCGACCTCGCTCGCCGAGCTCTGCTGGAACCAGCTGAACGGCCCGTCAGGGCCGTCGGCCACGAAGAGAAACCCGCGGCTGCCGCCTCCGTTCGGGAAGTCCTCGGCCACGCCGGCCCGCAACCCGCCAGTGCTCGGGTCCGGCGTCGGCACCGCGTCGAGCTCCACCGGGTCGTGTTGCTCTGGATTCCGCTCCGGGTCCCCGCTGTGGTTCCAGCGCACGACGAACATCGTCAGCCCGGGAGCCAGTTCGATCACCTCGCCGCCGTCGACCACGGTGCAACGGTCGGCCGGAATCTCCTCGGCCCGCGCCTGGAGACAGGTGCTTCTGGACCCGATGATGGGAGCCCCGGTCAGCTTCGACCAGGTGGCCGTATCGAACGAGTGATCCCAGTGGCTGTGGCCCGTCAGGAGCGTCGTGACCGCGCTCGGACCGCCGAAGAACGCCTCTTCGGGGATACGCGTGATGTAGCCATCGGTGACGATCCCCTCGTCACCAGCCTGGTAGTGCAGGTTCGCCATCGACATCCAGGTGATGTCGACAAACCGCGGCCCATTCTGCGCGGCCACGCTGGCCAGTCCGCCGACGCACAGCGCGACGGCGACGATTGGACGGAGTCCCGGTAGTATCGGCATCAGCATCTCCCGACGGCCCCTACCCTTATGCCACAGATGCACGCAGCGCCAGAGTCTCCGGCCGGACGGCGTCGGGTACTCGTGCGCCTGCTGGCCACGCTGGTCGTCACCACCACCGTCCTCATCCTCATCGAGTTGCCAGCGATGGTCGGGCTCGTCGACTACGGGTTCCTCCAGGACCGCAACCGGATCACCGACGCGTTCGTGGCCGACGCCCGGCGCGGCTTCGCCCGACCGGCCGACTTCAGCTGGACCGGGCCGGTCCGCGGCGACATCGCCAGCGCCTGGAACATTCCGCTCGCCCCCGCCAAGAACGTCAGCTTCACCACCGACGAGCGCGGGTTCCGCAATCGTGAGACCCGATCGGCAGCCGACGTGGTGCTGCTCGGCGACTCGTTCGTCGAGGGCTGGTATGTGTCGGACGACGCCACGGCGGCAGCCGAGCTCGAGCGCCGGCTCGACCGCCCCGTGGCCAACCTGGGCGTCTCCGGCTACGGCACGCTCCAGCAGCTGGACGTCCTGCTGCGTGACGCCCTCCCGCTCAGACCGGACCTGGTGGCCTGGTTCTTCTTCGAGGGGAACGATCTCTACGACGATCAGGAGCGCGAGAACACCCTGCTCTATCTCGAAGACCACGACGTGGCGACGCTCGGCTTCGACATCGGTCTCGGTCTCGACTGGCCCCGTTTCCGCGGAACGCGCTCGGGCGGCTCCGCTATCTCCTCCACCCCCTGCTCCGGGCCCCACTCGGGGCCCACGGCTGGTTCGACGATGCTGACGGCAACCGGCACCTGATGGCGTTCCAGGGCTACGCCACACTCGAGCTGACCGACTACGAACGGGAACGGCTCCAGACCACGTTCGCGACATTCGAGAAGGGCGTAACCGAGGCCCGGGCCGCAGGCACCGAGGTGGTCATCGTCTTCGTGCCGATGAAGTTCCGCATCTACGGGAGCGGCTGCGACACCGGGCCAGAGAGTCTCTGCGCTGGCTGGACGCCGTGGGCCCTCGATGAGGAGTTTGCCGCCGCGTGCGACGCCTCCGGTCTCACCTGTCTCGACCTCACCGGTCCGATGCGCGAGGCGGCCTCCCGCGGGGAGCTGCTCTACGCGCCAGAAGACAGCCACTGGAACGAGGCGGGCCACGCGTTCGTCGCTGAGCTCCTCCACGATGAGTGGCCGCACCGGAGGCTGGACGCACCCTAGCTGCTGCGGGCCGATGCTCAGCGGCGCTCTATAACCGACCCCTACGGCGAATCATGGCGCTCGAGCCAGGCACCCGGATCGGCCAGTACGAGGTGAGCGAGCTCCTCGGAGCAGGCGGCATGGGTGAGGTATATCGCGCCCGCGACACCAGGCTCGACCGCGAGGTCGCCCTCAAGGTGCTGCCCGAAACCTTGCGCGACGACCCCGATCGGCTGGCCCGCTTCGAGCGCGAAGCCAAGGTCCTCGCCTCGCTGAACCACCCCAACATCGGCGGCATCCACGGCCTGGAAGAGTCGGGGGACTCGACCGCGCTGGTTCTCGAGCTCATCGAGGGGCCGACTCTAGCGGACGTGATCGAGCGCCTGAAGCCTGAAGCCCGGAGCCTGAAGCCTGACGAGGCGTCCCGAGGCCTTCCGGTAGACCAGGCCCTTCACATAGCGAGTCAGATCGCCGACGCCCTCGAAGCCGCTCACGAGCAAGGCGTCATCCATCGCGACCTGAAGCCGGCCAACATCAAGGTCAAGCCTGACGGCACCGTGAAGGTGCTCGACTTCGGCCTGGCCAAGGCGGTGGCACCCGACCCGTCGAGTACCGAGCTGGCCGACTCGCCCACCATCTCGCTCACGGCAGCCGCCACCCAGATCGGCATGGTGATCGGCACGGCCGCCTACATGGCGCCGGAGCAGGCGAAGGGCCAGCCGGTGGACAAGCGGGCCGACGTCTGGGCGTTCGGTGCGGTGCTGTTCGAGATGCTGACGGGCCGGAAGCTCTTCGAGGCAGGCGACGTCTCGGAGATGCTGGCCTCGGTGCTCGTGAAGGAGCCCGACGTCTCCGGCATCGGCGACCATGTGCCGGCTCACGTCCGCTCGGTCGTCCGGCACTGCCTGGCCAAGGACCCGAAGGAACGGCTGCGCGACATCGGGGATGTGCGACTGGCGCTGAAAGGCATTTTCGAGGCACCGCCGAGCCAAGCGGCTGCGGAGCCGGCCCAGACAGCCGTGCAGTGGTGGCAGCGGCCGCTCCCGCTTGCCCTGGCCGCGCTGGCGCTGCTCACGGCCGGCGCCGCGATCATGAGCCAGGTTGCAGGTACTGAGCCTCCGACGCCACGGCCGGTCGACTGCTCTCCACCGGTCATCTGGTGTTCTGGCGCGGCGGCACGCTCCTGGCGGCGCCGTTCGACGCGGCGTCACTGTCGGTGCAGGGAGCACCGGCGCCGCTCGTCGAGGGCGTCCGGTCAGACGCGTCGCACGGGATACAGTTCGCCATCTCCAGCGACGGCACCCTGGTGTTCGTGCCTGGCGGAGACCGGGGCGGCGAGGACCGACAGCTCACATGGGTCGATCGCGAAGGACAGCTGACGGCACTCTCCATCTCCGGCCCCTTTGACAGTCTCCATCTCGTCCCGAACACCGACCGTGTGTTCCTCGGTACCGATATCACTCTGGAGGACCCGGACATCTGGACCGCCGGACTGACGCGGGGAGACCTCCGCCGCCTCGTGTCGAGTCCCGAGGTCGACGCGGCCCCGCTGGTCAGCAACGATGGCCAACGTCTGGTCTTTGCGAGCAACCGCGATGGGACGGCCGCGCTCTGGACGACGTCAACCGACAACCCCGAGCAGGCGAGCAAGGTCGCCGAGATGGCGTTCCCGATCGCCTACTCGTGGGGACCGGACACCAGCGTGTTCACGACGGTCGCCACCGAGGACGGCTTCGAGCAGCGAGACATCGTCCTGGTCGACCTCGCGACCGGCGAGATGACGCCCATCGTGGAGACGGAAGCCGATGAGGGCATGGCGAACCTGTCACCGGACGGCCGCTGGCTCGCCTACTCATCCAACGCGACCGGAGTGGTGGAGCTCTACGTGCAGCGGTTTCCTGAAGGTACCGACCGACAGGTGGTGTCGATTGGCGGAGGCACTCACTCCAGATGGAGAGCCGACGGCCGAGAGCTCGTTTACACCAAGGCGCCCCAGGGGCCTCCCGAGGCGATGATGCGCGTCGCATTCGACGGCAGCGCCGCCAGCGGCCCGCCATCTCTCGGGATCCCGGAACAGCTGTTCCCATGGCCGTTCTTCAGCCAATCGGGAGGCAGACGGTTCTACGACATCACCCCAAACGCTGAGCGGTTCCTCGTAATGAGCACCGAGACAGGCGCGTCGGGCCGTGCGGCCAGTCCGGAGATCAACGTCGTCCTGAACTGGTTCGAGGAAGTCAACGAACGCGTCCCGCTGAACTAGTTACCCCACCTTCTCGTAGGCGCCGAAGAACGTCTCTTCGGTCCCCACCAGCAACGCCTCTCCCCGTTCGACTGCCTCGAGCGCGTCTTCCAGATCGTCGACCGCCACCGTGACCTCGCCGGTCTTGGGCCGCTCGACGAACTCGGTCCAGTCGTCCCAGCCGCGGAAGTGGAACTCGAGCACCGTGGACGTCTCCTCGACGGCGCGGAACGCCCCCGCCTCGACCGCCGCCGCCACCTCTCGATGCACGGCGCGAATGTCCTCTCCCGCCTCGGCACAGTGGAGCGCGGCGCCCATCGGCCGGTCAGCCCCGCTCTGCCTCAAGGCGATCGTCATCGGCTCGTCCACGGGCTGGAACACGACGAGCGTGCCACCTGGACGGAGCCAGCCGTGCACCCGGCTCAGCGCGTCACCGACGCGCTCACGCGGATGTCATCACAAGGAACGGGAGAACAGCGCGACGTCGACGCTCTCGGGAGGCAGGTCGAGGTCGAGGGTGTCGGTGGCCAGATACCGGCAGTTCGTCCGGCCCGCATCCCGAGCGGCCGCCGCCGCCCTCGCAATCAGCGCCGGGTCGGGGTCGACGCCCAGCACCGAGGAGGCCGTCGCCGACAGCCGACGTCCCGTCCGGCCGTCACCGCAGCCGAGCTCCAGGATGTCGCGCCCGGTAAACGCAGCGAGCGCGGTCAAGGTCTCCACTTCGCGCGCCTGTGGGTCTACCAACCGGGTCATCGGCACCTCCTGACTCGACACCGGGTCGACGGCGAGTCTATCAGCGATCCGGCGAGCGCTCTCGGCTACAATCAGGGCGCTCCCTGACGATTTCGACCACTCCATGCGTGAAACCATCGGACGGTATCGGGTCACCGGCCTGCTCGGCGAAGGCGGCATGGGTGTGGTGTATGTCGCTGTCGACGATCGACTCGGTCGGCAGGTGGCGATCAAGACCATCAAGCCGGCGAAGAACGTGCCCGACGCACGGGCCCGGCTCTTGCAGGAAGCGCGGGCCGCGGCCTCGGTCAGCCATCCCCACGTCTGTCAGCTCTACGAGATCGGCGAAGACGATGATGAGCTCTTCATCGTCATGGAGCTCCTCGAAGGAGAGACGCTGGCCGAGCGTCTCGACCGGGAGCCGATGTCGCGCGGCGACGCGATCGAGACCACGGAGGCCATCCTGGGGGCGCTGGCCGCCATCCACGAACGGGGTGTCGTCCACCGGGATCTCAAGCCGGCCAACGTCATGCTGACCCCGGTCGGGGTCAAGCTGCTCGACTTCGGGCTCGCCCGCACCATCGACGTGCCCGCGGGCCAGACCCGCGCCAACCTGACGCTGCCTGGCGTGGTCGTGGGAACGCCGCTCTATCTCGCCCCCGAACAGATCCTCGGTCAGCCGATCGACGGCCGCACCGACATCTTCACGGTGGGCTCGCTGCTGTTCGAGATGCTGACCGGACGGCCCGCGTTCCACCGCGACTCGGTCAAGCGGATCACGGCGGCCGTGGCGTTCGAGCCGGCGCCGCTGCTGGGCGGCTCGCCGAGCATCGCCGCGCTCGACGAGGTGGTGCAGACGGCGCTGCGGAAACGTCCCGACGACCGGTATCAGACGGTCGACGCCATGTCCCAGGCGCTGAAGGCCGCCGCCGACCAGGGCGCCGACAGCAGCGACCGCACACGCGCCATGGCGATGACGCGGCTCCTGGTCCTGCCGTTCAGGGTCCTGCGCGAGGACCCCGACACGGACTTTCTGGCGTTCAGCCTGCCCGACGACCTCATCACCACCCTGTCGGGGATCGACGGGGTCATCGTCCGCTCGAGCCTCGCGGCGGCCCGGTTCCCGACCGACGCTCCCGACCTGGCCCAGGTCGCCGCCGAAGCCGATGTGGATACCGTACTGACCGGCACGCTCCTCCGGGCGGGCGACGAGCTGCGCGTGAACACCCAGCTGGTGGCGGCGCCGGAAGGCAACGTGCTGTGGTCGTAAAGCGAGCGAGCGTCGCTCGGAGACATCTTCGCGCTGCAGGACGCCTTGACCACGCGAATCGTCGAGTCGCTGGCGGCCCCGCTCGGCGTCGCGCCGACCACCCCCGCCAAGGACGTCCCGGCCAGTCCGTCGGTCTACGAACGATACCTCCGGGGCAACGAGGCGAGCGCGAACCCGACCACGTGGCTCGATGCGCGCGAGCGGTATCAGGCCTGTCTCGAAGAGGATCCCAACTTCGCCCCGGCCTGGGCCCGGCTCGGCCGCATCTACCGGGTGCTGAGCCTCTACAGCGGCAAGGACACCGACGAGAACTTCGCGCTGGCCGGTCAGGCGTTCGAGAAAGCGCTCGAGCTGAATCCGGACCTCGCCCTGGCGCACCACCTGTACACCAATCACGAGGTGGAGCTGGGTCGCGCCGAGGACGCCATGGTCCGACTGCTCGGTCGGGCAACCCGGCACGCGGGCGACCCGGAGGTCTACGCGGGATCGGTCCAGGCCTGCCGCTACTGCGGGCTCGTCGATGCGGCCGTCGCGGCTCACGAACGGGCCCACCGGCTCGACCCTGGGCTGAAGACGGCCATCGGCCACGCGTATCTGCAAGCGGGACGTCTCGAGGAGGCGTTCGAGGCGGGTCAGGACGACCAGCCAGTGTCCATTCTGGCCCTGGAGCTGATGGGCAAGCTCGACGACGCGCTGGCCGGGCTCGATGCCTGGGAGCAACAGTCGCCGCCGCAGGTGCTCCGCTACTTCCTTCGCTCGACGCGCGAGCTGTTGACCTCACCAGGTGAGTCGGCACGGCGCCGGGCCGGCACGATGGCCGAAACGTGGAACCGCCACGACCCCTGCGGCCTCTACTACCTGGGACGGCACCTGCCCGGGCGGAACATCCGCGGGCGCTCTCCGTCCTGCGGCGCAGCGTCGACGGCGGCTTTCTCAGCGAGTGGTTCCTGCACCACGACCCCTGGCTGGAATCGGTGCGCGGGGGACCGGCGTTCCGGGCCATCGTCGACACCGCGACCGAGCGGATCGACAAGGCCCGCGAGCTGTTCCGTGCACGTGACGGCGAGCGGATCCTCGGCATTCCCGCCGATGGAGTACCAGGCGCCCGCACCACCCGGATCGAGAGAAACAGCTAGACACAGACGCGAGACCCGTGTCAGGAGGCACCGATGACCGACACCTTTGACCAGCTCCTCAGTCGCTACGAGCGCGGCGCGCTCACCCGTCGGCAGCTCCTCGGCGCCCTGACCGCGCTGGCCGTCCCGGCCACGTCCCGGGCACAGGCAGGCAGCGTCAGGGCACGCTCCCTGAATCATGTCAACGTCGGGGTCAGCGATCTCGACCGCTCGGAGACCTTCTACCGCCGACTGCTGGGGCTCCCGGGACGGCGATACATCGTGGGTGACGCCTACGCGCTCGACTTCCCCGACGGCGGACTCATCAGTCTCTGTCCTACCCAGACCGGCAACTGCAGCCTGACCGCGGCCAGCGCCAACCCAGGCGAGATCGATCACTTCGGGGTGGGGGTCGAGAACTTCGACGCGGAGCGTGTCGCCACCGAGCTCGAAGGAGCCGGGTTCGACAACGTCCAGCAGGCAGGCGCGACCAGCGTCCTGGTGACCGACCCCGACGGCCTCGTGGTGCAGCTCTCGGCGGTGACGGAAGACTTCGAAGGCACCCCGCCCGACGACTGTTGAGCTAAAACACCAGCTGGACGACTTCGCCGTCGAACTCGGCGAGAGTGGACCGGACCGCGGGCTGGATCGGCTGGCCGAGCTCGGCGCTCCACGCCGCAACGGCCGCGCTCAGGCGTTCCACGATATCGGGATTCTGGGTCGCCAGGTTGTCGGTCTCGCTCGGATCCGCGTCCAGGTCAAAGAGCAGCGTCAGCTGTCCATGTGGTGAGCCGGACGGCCAGCCGCCGGGCGGCGGGGTCAGCCGGCCTGTCCGATCCAGGTCGGCGGCGCCGAGCTCGGTGCGGTTGTAGCGGATGAGCTTCCACCGATCGTCACGCACGGCCACCGTCGGCCCGGCCCTCCAGAAGAGATACTCGTGCGGCGGCTCGTCGACCTGGCCGTTGACGAACGGCCGCAGGTCGACGCTGTCCTCGGTGGCCACCGCGCCACCGGCCGCCGCGGTGAAGGTGGCCATCAGGTCGAGCGCCGACACCGGGAGCGCGTAGGTCTCCCCCGCCGGCATCCCCTCGGGCCAGCGCATGACGAACGGCACCCTGACCCCGCCCTCCTGGTGGTATCGCTTGAACCCGGCAAACGGGCCGTTCGAACACGCGTTCAGCACATAGCCGGCGCACCCGTTGTCGCTGAGAAAGACGACCAGCGTGTTGTCCGCTTGACCGGTCGCCTCGAGCGTCTCCATCACCCGGCGGACGCTCTCGTCGAGCGACGCCACCATCGCCGCATAGACCCGCATCGGCTGGCTGTCGAGGTGGGCGTATGGTTCGAGATAGTTCGTCGTGGCTTGAAGCGGCGTATGCGGAGTGGTGTGCGCCAGATACAGGAAGAAAGGGGCGTCGACCTCGGCCTGTCGCTCGATGAACCCGACCGCCTCGTCGGTAAAGACGTCGGTCAAATACCCGTCGACCTCGACCGGCTCGAACCCCCGCTGCTTGTTGTGTCGGACCGGCGGCGGCCCCTCACCTCTGATGGGTGCGTATTCGTTGCCCGGCAGACTCGGGTCGATGAACGAGCTGCCACCATCGAGCACCCCGAAGTACTCGTCGAACCCACGGCTCATCGGCTGATACGGGCGCTGCTTGCCCAGGTGCCATTTGCCAACCATGCCGGTGGCATACCCGAGCGCCTTGAGCTCATCGGCAATCGTCCGCTCGTCGAGACTCATCCCGGCCTCGGCATCGCGCCCTGCCGGGTTGAACTCCCAGCCGTGTCGCTGCTGGTAGCGTCCGGTGATGAGACCGGCTCGCGACGGGCTGCACACCGGGTGCGAGACATACCCCTGGGTGAACCGAACGCCGGTCTCGGCCAGCCGGTCGATGTGTGGGGTCTGGATGATCTCGCCGCCGAAGGCCCCGATGTCTCCGTAGCCGAGGTCATCGGCCAGGATCAGCACGATGTTCGGCCGCTCGACCGCCTGCGCCCTGACCCCACCCGGCGTACACCCCGTCACCCCGAGGCACACCACCCCCAGCAACACGCTCAGCGGCCAGGCCAATGGCCGTTTCTCGACCATTGGCCCAAGCCGAGCCGCTCTTCGGCTCGGCCAAGCGCCTGAAGCCTGAAGCCCGTAGCCTGAAGCCATCGGCGGTCCGTTAGTTGCCGCCGATTTGATACGACTCGTCAAACAGGTCCAGCTTCTCGGCGCGCACCCTGCTGGTGGCGGCGGTCCCGGACGTCGCGAACTCGATCGCCTGCTCGCCGGTCGCGTCAAACGCGGGCCATTCGGGCAGCCCCTCGCCGTTCGGGTTGCCCGTGCGGGCGAAGTTCACCCAGTAGCTCGACAGTTCCTCCGAGAGCTCGTGGTCGCGGTCGTTCCAGCCAACCCCAAGCTCCCCGACGTTGTCGAACGCGTAGGCCAGGTCGCCCGAGTGATAGGCACCAGCCGACCGATCGCCTACCTCGTACCCGCTCAGCTCTGGAGCCTCCGGCCGATACAACCGGAACACCGGAGGCGCGTGGCTGAAGAAGTAGAGGTAGACGTCGTTGCTGTCACCCACCGCGCGCGCCCATTCCCGCATCTGCCAGGTGAAGCTGCGGTCGGCCTGGATCGCCTGCCCCGCGGTCCGCGTCGAGCTGTCGACATCGGCCTCGTAGGCGGCGAGCAGCGCCGTCGCCTGGCCACCATACTGGTTGCGGATGTTCTGCTCGAACTCGTCCCGCGGCAGCTCGGGCACCCCGGCGTAGAGCGTGGTCCCCTCATCGGACAACGAGCCCAGGATCACCGCCACGTCGTTCTGCTCGCCGTCGGCGAAGATCAGACTCGGGAGCTTCGGCAACAGCCAGCCGTCGACCACCCAACCGGTGCCGACGCCTGCCTCACGCTGTGCGGCCATGACGTCCTCCGGCGACGCCGCCCGGAGCGCGGTCGCCGCTGCGGCATCCTCCCCCTCGGCCCCCAGCGCGGCCGCCACGGCCAGCCCGGTCTCATGACCCGAACGCCCGGTGGCATTACCACCCGTGCTATCGAGGTGGGCGCGGGGCGCGCCCAGACATCCGCCGGAATGTCCGATCGCCTTCTGGAACAGACCGTTCGCCAGCGGCGAGGCGTGCATGGCGCACACCGACCAGGAGCCAGCCGACTGACCAAAGATGGTGACGTTGCCCGGGTCGCCACCGAAAGCGGCGATGTTGTCCTGCACCCACTGGAGCGTGGCCACGTGGTCCAGGAGCCCGTAGTTGCCGGACACGCCGTGCTCCGACTCGGCCGAGAGCGCCGGATGCGCGAGGAACCCGAGCGGCCCCAGCCGGTAGTTGGCGGTCACCATCAGCACGCCCTTCCGGGCCATCGCCGTGCCGTCGAACACCTTCGCGCTGGAGACGCCGCCGGTGTGTCCGCCGCCATGGAACCACACCATGACCGGCAACGACTCGCCGGCGCCGGCCGGGCTCCAGACGTTCAGCGTGAGGCAGTCCTCGCTACGGTCGAGGTTGCCGCGCGAGTAGACCGAGTCTTCGGCGCTGGCCCCCTGCCAGCAGGCGGCCCCGAAGGTGTCGGCCATCCGGGTGCCGTCCCACGCCTCGACCGGCATCGGCGG
>MDTE01072725.1_pt1 | contig 12150 bp, 10 predicted proteins | sample 811231 | NCBI WGS metagenome assembly MDTE01 (sample SAMN05326651, study PRJNA326480) | marine metagenome | isolation source: seawater | place: Indian Ocean: Red Sea | collected 2010
AGCATCATGATGAACATGAAGGTGAAGAGCATCATGATGAACATGAAGGTGAAGAGCATCATGATGAACATGAAGGTGAAAAGCATCATGACAAGGATGAAGGTGAAGAGCATCATGATGAACATGAAGGTCATGCACATGATCACGGTGGGATAGATCCACATGCGTGGTTTAATCCACTCAATGTTGTGGTTTGGACTAATAATGTTGCTGATGTATTAAGCGAAAAGGATAGTGCTAATTCGCAAATCTTCGTGGAGAATGCAAAAGCCTATATTGCTGAGTTGGAGTCTTTAGATTTATGGATAAGTGAACAGGTTGCTCAGGTATCTGATGAAAACCGTAAATTAATAACTGATCATGAGGTCTTTGCTTATTTTGCAGAAAGGTATATGTTTATGCAAATGGGCACTTTGATTCCAAGTTATAGTACTGCATCTGAACCTTCAGCTAAAGATATTGCTGAAATTGAAGATATCATTACTGATTTTGACGTTCAAGCAATATTTGTTGGAAAAACGGTTAATCCTGATCTAGCTGATAGGGTTGCATCTGATACTGGAGCGGAAATTGTATTTGTATATACGGGGTCTCTTTCTGAATCTAGTGGTGATGCATCAACTTATCTGGATTATATGAAATACAATACGAAAGTAATTGTTGATGCCTTAAGGTAAGAGTGCTCAAATTGATACATAGCAAATTTGGTATCGTGTATTTGCTGTTGCTATGTATGTAGGCGTGAGTTACCACCTCCTACTAACGTCTGCCAATAACCTGCATGTTTTTTATAAGTCATGCAGGTTATTGCATAATTATGATATGCTTATATTTTTGTGGTTACAATTTAAATATATAAAGGGTAGAAGATGTTTCAAGACCTAAAAAGACTTAGACAACATTTTTCACGAAGTCGTGTGCCTCATCATAAGGATGTACCGATATTGCAGGTTAGTAATGTTTATGTTTCGTATGATAGTGGAGTTGCTATAAGTGATATAAATTTTACTGTTAATGCTGGTGATAGTATTGCAATTGTTGGACCTAATGGAGCAGGTAAGAGTACATTGCTTAAGACAATTGCAGGGATCCAGGATGCAGATAATGGAAATGTACAAATTTTTGGACATGATCCTGGTGGGCATATATGCATTGCGTATGTTCCTCAGAGGAAAATGATTGATTGGCAATTTCCTGTTGATGTAACTGATGTGGTTATGATGGGACGAATCAGTCAAATTGGTTTGTTTAGGAAAACTAGCAAGTTAGATAGAAAAGCAGTTAGGGAAGCTTTAAAACTTGTTGGCATGGAACAATATAAAGATAGACAGATTAATGAGCTTTCTGCAGGGCAGCAACAGCGCATGTTTATTGCTAGAGCATTAGCTCAGGAGACGGAATTGTTGTTGATGGATGAGCCTTTAAATGGATTGGATGCAAGTTATCGAAAGGAAATTTTTGATATTTTAGATCAACTTAAATCTATGGGTGTCACGGTGTTATCTTCGCATCATGATCTTGATATTGTTTCAGAGTATTTTGAAAAAGTTATGTTATTGAATAATCAAATTATTCAAATTGGTATGATAAATGAGGTTTTGACTTCTGAAAATTTGTCTATAGCTTATGGCACTAATGTTATCTGATTTTCTCCTCATTTTTAGCCTGATGTCTTATAGTTAAGGTATAAAGTGTTGTGATTGTTTGTGGAAATTGAGTATTTTCAGTAAATTGTTGGAGAATAATAGTATATGAATGCAATTGATAGTTTGATTGAATTTGTTTTGCTTCCTTTACAATATCCATTTATGATTAGAGGTATTGTTGCCTCCGTTCTTGTAGGAATTGTTTGTTCTGTTATAGGTTCTTATGTTGTATTGCGGAGAATGGCATTTTATGGTGATGCTTTGGCTCATTCAATATTGCCTGGCATAGCTATTGGGTATCTGGTGGTAGGAGGTGCTAATGATGCTTTATTTTGGTGGGCATTGGTTACAGGAATATTTTCTTCACTATTAATTAGAGCAATCAGTAATACTACTAAAATTAACAGGGATACTGCAATTGGTGTTATTTTTGCGGGTATGTTTTCATTGGGCATTGCATTAATTTCTACAGTGAAAAGTTATTCTGTTGATCTTACTCACTTTTTGTTTGGAAATATTCTCGGTATAGATAATAGTGAATTGTGGTTGATAGCTGGATTTAGTGCATTTGTTTTGGTTGTTGTTGTTGGTTTTTATAGAGAACTTATGGTGCTTTCTTTTGATTCTGTTCTAGCTGAGACTTTACGCTTACCAGTTCGGTCTTTAGATATTATATTATCACTATTAATTGCTGTGACAATTGTTGTGTCACTTCAAGCTGTAGGTGTGGCTCTGACAGTTGCTTTGTTAATTACTCCGGCTGCTACAGCATATTTGGTCACAAAGCGACTCAAGGCAATGATGTTAATTGGAGTGACTATTTCAATATTTTCTAGTGTTATTGGATTGTATTTGTCATACTATTTGAGTATTTCTTCTGGTGCGTCTATCGTACTTAGTTGTACCGGCTTTTTTCTTTTTGTTTGGTTTTTTCAGTCTATTCGTAGATTATAATCTGCTTGCGTATGTGTTGATATTTATCTCTATAGCAACAGAATATTTTGGTAAACTACTGGGATCTCAGATCCGTGTATTATAATCATTTATTAGTCTAATAAAGTAGGGTCACCTTCAGGCCATGCTAACCCTCCATCGCTACGATGCAGAGATGATAGTGTTTCCATGTCTTTACTATTTATGACAAATGAATCTAGATTGATGTTTTGCTTGATACGATGATGTTTTGATGATTTTGGTATGATTGCATATTTGTGCTGTAGAGCCCATTTAAGTAAGACTTGTGCTTCAGATACTCCATATTTTTTAGCTATGAGTTTGAATGGTGAATTTGGATCTTCGCCATCAATTTTCATTTGCTTTGATTTTGAGCTTTTTTCTCCTTTTTGTGATCGCCAATTAGAAAGTGGTGCTAGGCTACTAAATGCAATTATTGGAATAGTATTGCGTTGGAGATAAGAAACAAGATCAGTTTTTTGACTCCATGGATGCAATTCAATTTGGTTTGCATCTGGTATGGGTAATCCGGCCTGTTTGATTTCTTCTATATGAATTTGATTATAATTACTAACTCCAACTGACTTGGCTTTCCCAAGATTCTTTAGTTCTATCATTGCTCTCCATTGATCAACTCGTTCGTTTTTGCAGAATGGAGCATGAATAAGATAAAGATCAATGTAATCTAAATGTAGTTTTTCTAGGCTTGATTCAATTGAGGATAGAGTTTCTAAATAGGTCATAGGTGACTGTCCTCGGTTCTGATTACCAGTATAGACTTTTGTAGTAATAAATATTTCTTCACGAGTCAAGCCTTGATCTCTAAGGGCTTTATATAATGCTTTACCTACTCCTTCTTCATTTTGATATACTTGAGCAGTATCTATATGTCTGTACCCAGCTTTTAACGCTACTGGTATACAATGCTCTAATTGATTGTTTGCAATTAAGTATGTCCCAAACCCAATACTTGGTAGTTTAATAGTCATTTGTATTTATATTGTACTTTGAAAGCGACTTTAGTGTTAAAAAATTTTAGATGATGGTTTGTTGTTGTCTATTTTCCTTAGGCTAATACATTGTAGACAGATCAATATTGTAAGGATAATCTATTTGCAATTGTGTTGTATAGTCATTTTTTTTGCGTATATTCGGATACTATGATAACCTTCACGCATAATATTCTGCTTGATGAGGAATTCTTATGGATGAAATAATTGCTAGTCGTGTAGTAGAAATTGCTCTTGCCCTTGATGATTGTTTAGGTCAAAAGCATGGTTTATATCCATTACTAACCCGGGAAGTTTACTCATACGATGTTGAAAAGATTTCCAGAGAATGGGATGCTCTATCTGATTTCATAGCAGAAATTCAGGAAGACATATCGACTGAAGGTGGTACTAGGATTGAATATTGTAAAGACTTGTTGTCTGCTTTTGCAATGATGGTGAGAGAAGGTAAAGGTGAAGATATTAGTTATACCGATAGACTTAATGCTTATATTCAAGTGCCTGCTAATAAAGTAGATGAATCACATGTAAATCATCTAAGAAATGAGCTTGTATTAGCTCTTCATGAATCTGGATTTAAGGGTGAATTTATTGAAGCAATTAATGGTTGGAAAAAATCTCAGGCAGTTAAATCTCGAGATTTATTGCGACTCGGTAATTTGTATATGAAAGAATCATTAGAAAGATGCATTGAAATGAATTTGGGTATTCCTTATCAGCATACAATAGATCTACAGTTTCCATCTAATTATCCTTACAGAGGTTATAGTAACTATCAAGGTGGATATAGAGGGCAAGTGTTTATGAGCGCTGATATTGAATGGCAGAAGGCTGGATTAAAGCAGGTTGTAATGCATGAGAGTATACCAGGACACCAGGCTTTTAGTTCTATAAGAGAGAAACTATATCATAGTAATTTATTAGGTATGGAAGGTACTTTGTATTTTGCAAACACACCTTTTACAGCTCTTGTAGAAGGTATATGTGAAGTAGGTCAGCAGATTGTGGGTTTATTGACTTCTAGTGATGATATTATTTATGATTTATACAATCGGTATACATCTGCTGTAGCCACAAACCTTTGTTTTAGTTGTCATTTAGAAGACATGAATCCTGAAGAAGCAAAAGTTATTCTTATGGAGTTTACTGGAGTATCTAAATCGTTTGCTGATCAAAAGTTGGGTTTTATAATGCATCCTATTTGGTGTACATCATTCCCTCATTATTGGTATGGACGCGAATTGATTAGAAAGGTGTTCAATGAATCGTTGATGACTCCAAAAGAAATTTTAATTACAATATATTCTGAGCCTCATACAGTACGTACATTTTGCGAAAAATTAGAAATAGACTACAATACATTATGATTTAAATAATATTATAAATATTTTTGGTGCCTATAGAATAGTATTGGAGTCGTCGTCAGGGGTTGAAGATCCTATTTGGAGTACCATATTATGATACAAATCGTCTCAAATATCACGGTCGACAAATGTTAAGTTATGTAATAAGAAGATTAGTAGTTAGTGTTCCTACTGTTTTTTTAGTTGTTACAATGGTGTTTTTTGCTTTTCAAGTGATACCGGGTGATGCTGCCAGAATGTATGCAGGGGATCAAGCTTCTGTGGCTGCTGTAGAGGCAATAAGAGTAGAATTAGGTCTGGATCAGCCAGTTGGTGTTCAATATTTATCATATTTAAAGAGGCTTGCTGTTGGTGATTTGGGCACATCTTTCATTACTCGTAGACCGGTTACACTAGAAATAGGATCTAGATTTACTAATACAGCAGTTTTAGCATTTGGTGCAATTATAGCGTCTACTTTCCTTGGTATTTTTATGGGTGTAATGGCTGCTCTTAATAGAGGAAAATGGTTAGATCACACTCTAAGTGTACTAGCTGTAGGAGGAATATCTATTCCTGTTTTTTGGTTGGGTTTGTTACTGATGTTCTTATTTAGCCTAAAGCTGCATTGGTTACCAACTGCAGGAAATGCAACTTGGCGTCACTATATAATGCCTACTTTCTGTTTGTCAGTTTATTCTATTGCTTTTATTACTCGCATGGCTAGGTCTACGGTACTTGACGTTTTGGGTAGTGATTTTGTAAGAACTGCTGAATCAAAGGGTTTGAGAGAAAGAATAATTAATATGAGACATGTAGTCCGAAATGCATTGATTCCTTTAATTACAACTGTTGGATTGCGCTTCGGGTATATGTTGGGAGGGGCGGTGGTTACTGAAACTGTGTTTGCCTGGCCAGGTGTTGGTAGGTTGTTAGTGATCGCAGTTACTCAAAGAGATATTCCTGTTGTGCAGGGGATTTTATTAATTTTTGCAAGTGTTTTTGTTATAGTAAACATTATAGTTGATGTATTATATAGTGTTGCAGATCCAAGGCTGTCGTATTAGGTAAGATATGTGATGAATCTTAGTTATTTCCTTCGAAATTATCCAACTACTGTGATAGGAGCAGTGATAGTAGTCATGTTTATTGTGACAGCATTAGGAGCTGAACAATTGGCTCCTTATGATCCTAATTATGTGACACCAAGAGATTCAGTAAAGCCACCTGGTGGCGATTATATTTTTGGTGCCGACCATAATGGCAGAGATATATTGAGTCGTGTTATTTATGGAGCAAGAATATCTCTGCTGATATCTATGACATCTGTAACAGTTGGTCTGATATTAGGTGTTACTTTGGGAGCCTTATCTGGGTGGAATTCAAAATTTGAGACTGTAATTATGCGTATTGTTGACATGATGTTAAGTTTTCCTGGACTAATAACAGCGTTGGCTATTGTTGCTATTCTCGGATCTGGTATTGAGAATGTTATCGCTGCTAATATGGCTTACCATATACCACAGTTTGCAAGGTTGACGCATGGCTTGGTTTTGTCTGTAAAACCTAATACTTACGTTATGGCAGCTCGTTCAGTGGGTCTGTCTGACTTTTATATACTGCTTCGTCATATCATGCCCAATATACTTGGTCCTATAATTGTTCAAGGAAGCCTGTTGATTCCAGATGCAATTATGACAACATCTGCATTGAGTTTCTTGGGTCTTGGAGTTTCCCCTCCGACTGCAGAATGGGGCGGGATGTTGCAAGATGGAATAAAGTGGTTTAGGATTGCTCCTCATGTAATGCTATTTCCAGGTGGATGTTTAATGTTAACAGTATTGGGTTTCAATTTGCTAGGTGATGGTTTGAGGCAGTGGTTGGATCCACAACTTCGTATAAATTAAGATTTGTGTTATTTTACATTTTTAGGGTTTGATAATTAGTTTGAAGTTTTTGTAACATATATGTGGGTCACATCCATTAGATGTGATATAATTTTTATATTCAGATTAATTATGGTTGACCTTGAGCCCTAATTATGGCTTGTTTACTAGGGTCAATTTTAATGCTTTATGAAAACAATATAGGAGGAAAAGATGAAACAAGTTGCTAGAAAGACTCACGTTCTAACTATCATTATGGTAGTTTTTATGTTAATTATTTCTTCTTGTCAACCCGCAGCACCAGCAGCGGATGATGCTGGAAGTGATCGTTATGGAGGCAATTTAAAGGTTGGTGTTGCCAGTATCGTACATCTTGATCCAAATGATGTTAATCAGTACGGCTTGAATGAAGTAGTTCAGCTGTTTTATGAAACATTGTTTGATCGTAATGAGGATGGAGATGTTGTACCACTTCTAGTAAAAGAAGTAAGTCAGTCAGATGATGGTCTTGTCCATACTTGGAAATTACATGAGGGAATTAAGTTTCATGATGGATCAGATTTTAACGCAGAAGCTGTTAAGTGGAATATTATGCGTAAAATTGATGAAGAGAAACCAATGGGTAGTATGTTGCCTATTTCAAGTATAGATATTGTAGATGATCTGACTCTCGAAATTACTTTGTCTAGATTGTACACTGGTATGTATAACATCTTGGCAGTGAAGACATTTTCAATGTATAGTCCAAGTTTTTATGAAGAAGTAGGATCAGAAGGTATCAAGACAGATGCTTCTGGTACAGGACCTTTTAAGGTTGATTCTTATACTCCTAATGAAAAATTGGAACTTGTAAAGAATGATGATTATTGGCAGGATGGTATGCCATACCTTGATTCAATTACAATAATGGAAGTTGCGGATGCAAATACTCGTGCAACTATGCTTGAAGCAGGTGAAATTCACGTTGCAGTGGGAACTTCAATTCAATCATTAGAACAATTGAAGCTTGACGAGAACATCAAGGTGTTGACTGGACCAAGTTCTCGACATTATTATGTTAGTATGACTAACATTTATGAACCTTTAGATGATAAGCGTGTTCGACAGGCCTTTAATTTTGCAATTGACAAAGAGGGTATATTAGAGGCAGCTTTCAGAGGTTATGCAAGTGTTGCTGATGTAACTATTGTAAATGAAGCTGTAAATGGTTATTCCCCAGCTGATACACATCCTTATCCATATGATGTTGATAAAGCTAAAGAACTTTTAGCTGAAGCAGGTTGGAGCGATACTGATGGTGATGGTATTGTTGATAAAGATGGTGAACCTATGGAGTTGATTTTACGAACTCGAAAGGGAGCAGTTCCAGGTGACTACGAAACAGCTGAATTAGTGCAGGGCATGTTACTTAATGTTGGTGTAAAAGTAGAAGTCGATGTAGCTGATACTGCTAGCTTTTTGGCCGAACTTAATCAACCAATAGCTGATGCTCCTCGGTACGATATGGTTAATCTAACTTGGGGTACATTTACAGGTGACGCTGAATATGTAATGAAGTCTTATGTTAGCTGTGATGCATGGCCTCCAACATACTGGGATTATTCTCACTATTGTAACGAAGAGGTGGATGCCTTGATTGCTAAGGGCGATACAGTGCCAACAGTTGAGGAACGTAATGAAATTTATGCTGAAATCCTTGATATTATCAGAGAAGATGCTCCTACACTCTTCCTGTTCAATGGTTTGTCCACCATAGCCACTCGGTCTGAAGTTAACGGTCTTTATCTTGATCCAGCTCAGACTATATGGCCAGTCAAGTATGCTTGGCTTAGTAAATAATGTTGGTTTAGTTATTTAGTCGTTAGTTTTACTTAGTATACATAGAGAGCTAACAGTGGTGGAAGTGATATCACTGTTAGCTCTTTGTCATTCTTAATCCGATAATTTTTGGAGGAGTACTTATGGAGAATAAGTTTTGTGATCTATTGGTGTGTGTTGATGATGTGATGACTATGGATTCTAAAGATAGCGTTATTCATGATGGGTGTATTGCTATAACTAATGATACTATTGTAGCAGTTGGTGAAGCATCAGAGCTTCGTGAATTGTATTCAGCAAAAAAGGAAATGAATTTGCGTGGCATGGTTGCTCTTCCTGGTTTGGTTGATACTTATGGTCATGCAGGACATGGATTAATTAAGAGTTTATATCATCCAGAACATGGATGGCCAACGAATCCTGTCTATTTTCATAATTCAACACCACAGTGGTGGTATATGGAGTCAATGCTTGCATCTGTGGAACGCATAAGATTTGGTGTTACAACTGGTTATAGTGTTATAGGTGCTACTCCAGCTAGAACTGACAATGTGATATATGCGGAAAAGAATATAGAAGCAGTGTCTAAAGTAGGTAGTAAGACTGTTGTTGGAGTTGGTCCGCCTGATCCATTTGTTAGTCATGTTCCTATCCCATGGGATGGGACATTATGGGAGGATGGAACTGCTTCACGTCAATTATTTACTTATGAGCAGTGTTTATCTAATACAGAGAATATTATTAAAAATTATCATGGATCTAGTGATGGTAGAATTGAAGTATCATTGCATTATCCATATTTGCTTAGTAGGCAGGCAGTTCATCCTAAGTTTCCGTACTACTATGATAGCAAAGATATTCCAGAGATGATTGCAAAGGCGCAGCAAATACGTGAAATTGCTGACAAATATGGAGTTCTTTTACATTCTCATGCATTTGTTGGGTCTGTGGAATATGCTTTAAAGGAGTTTGGTGAAGAAATTACTAAGGATTTACTTGATGGACCTACATTGTTTGCACATTGCAATGGCTTGCTTGATGAAGAAGTTGAACTATTGGGGCAATGTGAGACAGGAATTGCTGTTGTTCCATTTACACATGAAAATCTTTGGTATGGTGTATGTCCTGTGTCCGATTTGCTCCAAGCAGGAGCACAGGTAACTGTGTCTACAGATGGTTCAGCACCATATACTTCTTACGATCTGATTGGTGAATTGTCGCGTGTCGCTTGGGCAGAATGGCACCGCACTGGAAGTCAAGAAAGTGTTTTGCCTACTAAGTTATTGCGTATGGTGACAATTGATGCCGCAAAGGCACTTAATATGGACGAGAGTATAGGATCTATTGAAATAGGAAAAAAGGCTGACATAACAGTAATTGATTTCCAAAAACCACACTTAACACCATGTTATTCAACTCCGTGGATGTTATCATTTTATGCTAATGGGAATGATGTTGATACAGTTATCGTTGATGGGAATGTTTTGCTTCATGGTGGCCAATATACTGATGTGGATGTAGAAGAAGTGGTTCGCGATGCTAAAAATGAAAGTAGAAAAGCATTAGAGGGAATTAACTATAAGAAATATATTTTTTCATAGGAAGTTTAGTGATGGTTCTAAGACCTTGTCGTATAATATATCAATATGAATTCAATTGAAACTAATGTTAATGATCTAGTGGAATTTGGTATAAGTGCTCAGGTAGCTCATCCCGAGTTATCTAAGTCTGTATACAAGCCTACAAAGCATGGAGAAAATGTAGTTCCCATAGGTATGGGAGGTATAGTGTATAACATTGGTGTTGGAGCCAACGCTTTTAGGCGTGGTGGTGATCATATTGAACCTGCAGTAAGTATTAGAAATAATGATATAGAAATTGATCAGGCACTTCATTATTATGGATGTGTTGGCAATGAGGTTGTTATAGTTGATGGTCCGGCTGCTGGCAAGAAGGGTACTATTACTGGAGAGCATGCACGTTTGATTGTTCATTTTGATTCTGATGTTTTGGATATCATGAGTGGAGTTGATAGTGTGGTGGTTAAGACAGTTGGTCGAGGGTTGGTTATAAATGGGTACGAGAATATTGTAACAAAAAAGATAGGTCCACAACTATTGGAACGATGGAATATTACTATTGGCAGTGATGGTATTTTAAATGTTCCAGTAGTAGCTGAAGTTCCTTCGCACATTATGGGAAGTGGGTATGAATTATCTCCTGATTTTGTTGACCAAGATATGATGACTCCCGAATGGGAAGAATTGAAAGAGATGGGTTTGCATAAGCTTAAATTAGGTGACATTGTAGCTATTTCTAATACAGACCATCGATATAGCAGGCGATATATGGAAGGAGCAGTTACTATTGCTTTGATTATGCATGGTGATTCTTCATGGTTGGGTCATGGTCCTGGTTGTCAGGAGTTAATGTCATGTATTGGTGGGGAAATACGCCCAATTTTTGACCCTAACTGTAATATTGGAGTATTAATGGATTTATAAGTGAAAAAGGAAAGGAGTATTAATTGATTAGAATAAACAAGGAAGAATTGGTCCAAATCTCAGTGGTTGGTAAGATAGATCAACCACGTATGCCGGATGTTCCTGCTCTTCCGTACTTTGTTGATGCAGATGGAAAGGCTTATTTGGTTCCTATGTATGGTGGTCTTGTATACAATGTTAAAATTGGTGATAGTGTAGACAGATGGGCGGCTGAAATGATACAGCCTGGTATTTCTATTCGCAACAATGTAGAAGGTGAAAATAATGCTTTACGAGCACTTTCATGTGTAGGTAATGCTGCTAGGATTGTAAGTGGTAGAGCTATTGATAGTGTAGGAGTAGTAACTGGTAAGAGTGGAAGATTCTTAGAGCAAGTCATATGTTATTTTTCTAATGAGACAATAAATCGATTGGCTCCGGGAGATAGTGTACTTATTGAGGCATATGGCACTGGCTTGAAATTAATTGATTACCCCGAAGTTTGTCTAAGGAGTTGTTCTCCTAACTTACTTAAATCTATTGTGGTTTCGGAAGACAAACAAGGTGGTGGTCTTGACGTATTAGTGCGGCATAAAATTCCGTCTGAAGCTGCTGGTGCAGGAGCTGGTTTGAGTGAGTATGGTCCTATTTCTATTCAGATGTCTATTGCATCTTCATTTTTAGATGATGAGCTTTGTTTTGGGGATTTGGTAATGATTACTGACTGGGACAATACTTATAGTCATGGGCGTTTTGTAGGTAGATCTAGCATTGGTATTGTTTGTCAAGGAAAGAGTTTACGAGGGGGGCATGGTCCAGGGGTGTTAGTTGTTATGAGTGGTCCAAGTAGTTTGTTTAATACAGTAATTTCAGATGAAGCTAATATTGGAAAGAGTATTATAGGTATGAAGTAATATAGAACTATTTATGTACAAAAATTGAAAATATTAAGGAGATATTATGTCTAGTAAATTAACTATAGGTACAGTTTCTGTTGGGCCAGGTGAAAG
>MDTE01074179.1_pt1 | contig 12150 bp, 12 predicted proteins | sample 811231 | NCBI WGS metagenome assembly MDTE01 (sample SAMN05326651, study PRJNA326480) | marine metagenome | isolation source: seawater | place: Indian Ocean: Red Sea | collected 2010
CCAATGATCAGGGTGAGAATGTGATCGGTGCACGCATTCTGGCACTGCTTGGCGATTCTATCACCACCGACCATATTTCGCCTGCGGGCAGTATTGCGGCCGACAGCCCTGCTGCACGCTATCTGAAAGAGCATGGGGTGGATCCGCAAGACTTTAACTCCTATGGCTCGCGCCGTGGTAACCATGAAGTAATGATGCGCGGTACATTTGCCAATATCCGTATTAAAAACGAAATGGTGCCGGGGGTTGAGGGTGGTTACACCGTCCATGTGCCGTCCGGTAAGCAAATGGCGATTTACGATGCCGCAATGAACTATATGCAGGAAGGCACGCCGCTGGTTGTGGTGGCGGGCAAAGAGTATGGCACAGGCTCATCGCGCGACTGGGCAGCCAAAGGCACGCGCCTGTTGGGTGTGAAAGCCGTGATTGCCGAGAGTTTTGAGCGTATCCACCGTTCCAACCTGATTGGTATGGGCGTGTTGCCATTGATGTTTAAGGATGGCGATAGCCGCACATCACTGGGGCTCACAGGCAACGAAACGGTAGATATTACCGGCCTGGAAGCAGGCATCACACCGGGTATGGATGTGAGCGCCACCTTCACCAAAGAAGATGGCTCAACCGTCTCTGCTACCTTGCTTTGTCGTCTGGATACAGCAGATGAGTTGGCTTATTACCAAAATGGTGGTATCCTCCAATACGTTATTCGTAATATCTTACGCGCTGCGTAAGGCGTAGAGAGGCTAAATGACAGACCAGAACGACCTGCCCTCCCAACAAGCACAGGGCGATGCATATAATCCCGACACCGTGTCGCGTGTGATCATGCTGGTATATGGTGTGATGGAGAATGGTGGGCCGTTCTGGTGTTATGTGGCTGTAAAACCAAGCCAATATGATGCGTTTAAGAAGGCAGAATCGGAAGGCTCGCTTGATCTGTATAATTTTGAGCCGTATGGCGAAATTATCGTGTCAGCCGAAGGTGAAACGCCGCCATCTGAAGTGACGCAAAAAGTCGCTGAAATGTATAATGCGGACCCGAGCACGTTCTTTCAGCCGATAGACCCAAAAGCGGTGATTGACCAAAAAATCAGTGAGCTGAAGGCGCGCGAAGGCGAGTAAACCTGCCTTATCTGGCTGTTTCGCATTATCACGCATTTTTATTTCAAAAAAACACCCTGCCGTCACATTGCTGTAACAATGCTGTGCTACTGTTATTTTTAAGGACAGGAATTATGAGCACAGAAAACCACATTACAGAACAGAATTCGCAAGAAACCCCATCGCAATCCTTCGGTTATAACGAGGATACGCTGGATAGCGGCGTTGCAGGCGCTGCCCATGGCATAGGCTCTGCGATGGAAGAAGCAGCGAATCAAATGGCGATGACGTTCGACGGTGCTACCACCCATGTGCAAACGGTGGGTACGCAAAGCGAAGCGATCCTTCAGCAGGAAAACTCACTACTGAATATTGCAAAAGGCTGCGCCATTGGTGGCGGCCTGGTAGTGCTCGGCCAAATTGCTGGCATGCCGATTGGCCCTGAAATTGTGGGCACAGGATTGATTGCCGGTGCGGGTATTGCTCAGATTGCAAAGGATACGAATTTTCAAAACCTGCAAAAGATTGCCGAAACCATGACCGACGTGAATCCTGCTGATACTCAAACGCCGGCAAACACGCGTGGTGATTCGATCCCTACCCCATCTAATGACCGCTCGGTCTAAAGAACTTCTAAAAGAGATACTGAATTCTAGCGTTTATTCGCGCTATTTCTTCGATTCTTCCGAATCATCATAATTAGCAAACGGGCTGAACATCTGGAATGCGCGGTTCATCATATCCATATTTTGTTTGCCAATTTCTTCCATCTGTTTCAATGGCGATGTAAAGCTTCCCACACCCATATATTCACGCATCTTTTCCTGATTCTCCATGAACGTATGCATGCTGTTTTCCAGATAAGGCGGCACAAACTCACGGATGCTATCATCATAAAATGAAATCAGATTGCGCAGGAAGCTAATAGGCAGCAAATGCTCGCCACGTGATTCCTGCTCGAAAATAATTTGTGTAAGGATTTGGCGGGTCAGGTCATCACCGCTTTTGGCGTCGTAGACTGCGAAGTCTTCGCCCTCTTTTACCATCTGACACAAGTCATCCAGCGTCACATACGAGCTGGTGTCAGTATTGTACAAACGACGATTAGCGTATTTTTTGATGACAATCGGTTCTGCCGATGTGTTCTTCCCTGCCATAGCGATCTCACTTTTTTCCTTGTTACTTACCGTTGGGCAACTAAAACGTTTTCGTTCTTTTTCTTTTGCGTTATTTTACCCATTACTTGAGATTATTAGCACAGCATGTGCAAACTGCAAAGAGTTTTGAATGGGAGTTATGCTGCATGAGCGAAATGGATTACCAAGCACTTGCCCGCCAGTTTATGGATATGTGGCAAGGGCAAATGGGCAAGGCCATGATGGATCCGAAATTTATGCAATCCATGCTGGAGGTAATGCAGCAGATGCAAATGCCTATGGCGGGCATGGGAGGTGCGTATGCAGCCGATAGGCCTGCTGCCGATGCAGCTGAGCATAGCGATGGCGCAGTGGCTGAGCTCGAACGGCGTCTTGCAGCTTGCGAAGCCCGCATTGCACTCCTCGAGTCTGAGCTCAAATCTAAATGACCCGGCGCAATGGCAGGCTTATCTGAATGTAGTGGAGCAGCCAAAGCTTATTGAGGCGATCCGAGCGGAGGCGTTTGCCCGCGCGCAAGGCTTATGTTTTGGGGTGCACCAATACCAGCAGCAAGACTATCAACATACGCCTACACCCCACGCTGAAGTGTGGAGCAAGGCGCATGTGCGCCTGCTCGACTATAGTCGCAATGCGGATTCCAAAGCGCCCGCCCTGCTCTTTCTACCGTCGCTGATCAATAAATATTACGTGCTCGATCTGATGAAGCATCATAGCATGTTGCGTTACATGCAGAGCCATGGATTCGCTCCTTACGTGATAGATTGGGGCGAGCCAGCGGCGCATGAAAGCAATTTCGCCACCGCAGACTATGTGCAACATTATGCCGTAGAGGCGCTGCAACATCTCTATGAACACCATGAGGGGCCAATCATTGTGGTGGGGTATTGTATGGGAGGTGTGTTGGCGCTAGGGCTTGCGCAGCTGGCCGAGATTGATGGGCTGGTGTTGCTGGCAACACCGTGGGATTTCCACGCTAAGGACTCGCCACGTATTCCCATGGAGGATGCAACGGTCACAGCATTGCAGCAAGCCATAGACGCGCAGCCGCATGTGCCAGCCACCTGGTTGCAAACCGCATTTCATCTGATCAACCCCTGGCATTTTCATGAAAAGTTTCGCGAATTTCCACAGTTGGGCGAAGCGGATAAAAAGCGGTTTCTGGCCATTGAAAGCTGGGTGAATGATGGCGTGCCGCTTACCCGTGCCGTGGGTAAGGAATGTCTGATCGACTGGCCACACCATAATAAGCTCGCGCAAGGTGCCTGGCAAATTGATGGTGAAACCGTAGATCCGGCAACGATAGACATTCCAACATTGGTGTTTGCGCCGACGAAGGACAAGATTGTGCCAAAAGGATGCGCTAGCCCCATCGCCCGAATGATTAACAGTAGTAGCCTGCTCACGCCTGAATGTGGGCATGTTAGCATGGTGGCAGGCAAGGATGCGCAGAGCCTTTGCTGGGAACCACTCGCTGGTTGGGTGCATCGCGAGTTTTCTTAAAGCTGTCAATGTGTTGCGCTGCACAATTAAAAGCTTGGAAATTCGTCAATAATCGCTGGACATGCCGGCGCATAGTTCCTACATACGAAGCAACGTTAAGAAAACAAAGGAGTGTGCACACATGACCCAAGCAGAAGATGTAGTAATTGTTGACGGCGTACGTACCGCAATCGGTGCGTTCGGTGGTGGTTTATCCTCTATTCCTGCATCGGATTTGGGTGCGCATGTTATCAAAGCATTGCTGGAACGCACTGGCGTAAGCGCAGACGATGTATCGGAAGTGATTTTGGGGCAAGTGCTAACAGCGGGCGTGGGACAAAACCCGGCACGTCAGGCCGCGGTGAACGCGGGTGTGCCAAAAGAGCGCACCGCCTACACCATTAATCAGGTGTGTGGTTCGGGGCTTCGTGCTGTAGCGCTGGGCATGCAGGCGATTAAAGCAGGTGACAGTCAGATTGTTATTGCGGGTGGTCAGGAAAATATGAGCCTTGCGCCGCATGCGAGCCATTTGCGCAATGGCGTGAAAATGGGCAACGCTACCATGATCGACACCATGATTCAGGACGGCCTGTTCGATATTTTCAATGAATACCATATGGGTGTAACGGCTGAAAATATCGCCAAGCAATTCTCGATTAGCCGCGATGATCAGGACGCATTTGCCGCTGACTCGCAAGCCAAAGCCGCCAAAGCAATGGAAGAAGGTAAGTTTCAGGACGAGATTGTGCCTTTCACCGTGAAGCATCGCAAAGGCGAAGATGTGGTGGATAAGGACGAGCATCCAAAGCCGGGTACCTCGGCAGAAAAACTGGGCGGACTGCGCCCTGCCTTCGACAAAGAAGGTAGCGTGACTGCAGGCAATGCATCGGGCATTAATGATGGCGCAGCGGTGCTGTTGCTTATGTCGCGTAGCGAAGCGGAAAAGCGTGGCCTGACTCCACTGGCGACCATTAAATCATGGTCAACCAACGGGGTTGATCCGTCGATTATGGGTACGGGGCCTATTCCGGCGTCGAAAGCCGCGTTGGAAAAAGCAGGCTGGAACAAAGACGAGCTGGATCTGATCGAGGCGAATGAAGCGTTTGCCTCGCAGGCATTATGTGTGAATCGCGAGATGGGATGGGATACCGAGAAGGTGAATGTGAATGGCGGTGCCATTGCGCTGGGGCATCCTATCGGCGCCTCGGGCGCGCGCGTGCTCATCACGTTGCTGCATGAAATGAAACGCCGCGATGCAAAGAAAGGTCTGGCGACCTTGTGTATTGGTGGTGGCATGGGTATTGCCATGTGTGTTGAACGCTAATCAAACAGTTAAAACCAAAAAACGGGAGTGGTGCTATGAGTAAAGGTGATGGACGTATCGCGGTGGTAACCGGCGGTACACGTGGTATTGGTAAGGCGATCTGTCTGGATCTGCAAAAGGCGGGCTACAAAGTAGCAGCGAACTATGCAGGCAACACACAGGCGGCCGAGGCTTTCACCAAGGAAACAGGGATTGATGCATTCAAATGGGATGTGTCGGACTTTGACGCCTGCAAGCAAGGCGTGGCCGAAGTGGAAGAAACATTCGGTGGCCCCGTACAGGTGCTGATCAATAATGCGGGTATCACACGCGATGGTGCGATTCACAAAATGCCAATCGAGAATTGGGCAGATGTGATCAACACCAATTTGAATTCCTGCTTTAACATGAGCCGCAATGTGATTGATGGTATGCGCGATCGCAAATATGGCCGCATCATCAATATTAGTTCCATCAATGGACAGGCAGGCCAGTTTGGGCAAACCAACTACTCAGCCGCTAAAGCGGGTGTGATTGGATTTACCAAAGCACTGGCGCGCGAAACTGCAGCCAAAGGCATTACGGTGAACACTATTGCGCCGGGCTATATTGCGACAGAAATGGTTGCCGCAATTGATGAAAAGATTCTGGAGAAAATCGTCGCCAATATTCCGGTTGGCCGCTTGGGTGACCCGAAAGAAATTGCACGTGCTGTGTGTTTTCTGGTGGCGGACGAAGCAGGTTTCATCACCGGCGAAACCCTGTCCATCAATGGCGGTCAATACATGGAATAAGCCCTTCGCGCTGCATTAAGGGCTGCAGGATATGTCGCCCTCTTCGCAGTGTAGCTGGCTTTCCAACACAGGGATATATGCTTGTGTCAGTGCGTCACGGCATTGCAGCACGACCATGCTGTGAACAGAGCCACCGCGACTGGCAGAACCATTAAAGGCGCATTGCGCATCGCGGTATGCCTGCCATGTTTGGTATGCTTCTTTTAGTAGGGCTGCGGCATCGCCTTGCGTGCGTTCCTGTAAATCGGTGTAGATAGTGTCGAGTTGTTGCTGTGACGCGGCTAATGCGTCTGCAGCACATGCCTGCATAGCGCCTTGTGTCATTGCGGTTTCATAGCAGTTTGTGTCTTCTGCTATGGCGAGGCTGGGAGCGCATAGCAGTAGCAATGCGGCGAAGCGTGAAAAATGGGTATGTGCTGGCATGTCAAATTCCTTGTTGTGATAGGCAAAGCATAGCGCAAAAAAATAGCCCCGCCAATGGCAGGGCTATCCTTTTCTTGAACTAGTAGGAATGTCTTTGTTTTGCTTGCCGCAAGCGCCTTAGTGGGCCTGCATTTCCGAGAGTTTCTCGCGCAGCGCTTCGGCTGCATTCATATTTTTGCTAAAATCTTCACCACTCCAATAGCTGTCCGAGCGGCCATGCCACAGCGCAGCCATGCTGAGTTGACGTGGTTGGTTCTGTGCTTCTTTGTTGATCGAGATATGCATTGTTATGGTCTCCTGCTTGCGTGATAAGCTAACCATAACGAAATATTCTTAACGAAAGTTTAAGCGCAGAAACTTTTCTGTGGATAAGTTGCGTTAACTTATGCGGCTTGTGGTTCGGCGGTTTCCTGCCCTGCCTGTTCACCATCGAACTGCAGCACTTTTGCCTGAATAACGCTATCAAGCTTGGAAATCTTTTCCAGCAGCCCGCTATCGATATCCTGATCCACTTCCAAAAGCGCGATGGCATCGTGCTCGGCATCGTCCGTGCGGCCAAGGTGGAAATTAGCAATGTTAACACTTGCGTCGCCAAGAATCTTACCAAGGTTGCCGATGAGGCCAGGCTTGTCTTCGTTGTGAATAAACAACATGCGCGAACCAAGCGCTGCTTCCAGCGGCACATTATTGATCGACACAATACGTGGCTGCTCACCAAACAATGTGCCCACCACTTCACGCGTGCGACGGTCAGTGGTTACGCTCACGCGCATCAGGGTTTTGTAGTTGTTGGTGCGTTCGTGTTTCATTTCACTCATGTCAATACCACGTTCTTTCGCTACCACAGGGGCGTTCACCATGTTCACACCTTCCATCAGCGGGCTAAGTAGGCCATTTAGCGCTGCGGCTGTCAGAGGCTTGGTGTTCAGCTCGGTTACTTTACCTTCGAACTCGATGGTCACTTTGTTCAGGCCGGTTTCGGTGATCTGGCCGGCAAAGCTGCCCAGCTGTGCTGCCAGTTGCAGGTATGGCTTCAGGCGCGCGGCATCTTCTGCCGACACCGATGGCATATTCAGCGCGTTGGTTACGGTGCCGTTAACCAGATAGTCTGCCATTTGTTCAGCCACTTGAATCGCTACATTTTCTTGCGCTTCGGCGGTGGATGCGCCCAGATGCGGCGTACAGATTACATTCTCCATGCCAAAGAGCGGATTTTCGGTGGCTGGTTCCTGCTCGAATACATCCAGTGCCGCGGATGCTACATGACCAGACTCCAGCGCTTCTTTCAGGTCAGCTTCCACAATCAGCCCGCCACGCGCACAGTTTACAATCATCACGCCTTTGCGGGTTTTCGCCAGCGAGTCTTTGTTGAGGATGTTGCGGGTCGCATCATTCAGTGGAGTGTGCAGCGAGATCACATCTGCGCGTTTCAACAATTCGTCCAGCTCAACCTTTTCTACATTGATGCTTTTGGCATGCTCTACGGAAAGGAATGGATCGTATGCCACGACTTTCATTTTCAGACCCTGAGCGCGGTCAGCAACGATGCCGCCAATATTGCCACAGCCGATAAGGCCAAGGGTTTTGCCCGACAATTCGGTGCCCATGAATTTGCTTTTTTCCCATTTGCCTTCATGCGTGGACGCATTGGCTTGCGGCACTTTACGTGCCATCGACATCATCATCGCGATACTGTGCTCTGCGGTAGTAACCGAGTTGCCAAAAGGAGTGTTCATCACCACCACACCGTTAGCGGTAGCGGCTTTAATGTCGACATTGTCCACACCGATACCAGCGCGGCCAACCACTTTCAGGTTTTGTGCTGCTTCCAACACTTTCGGGGTTACTTTGGTGGCAGAACGAATCGCCAACCCGTCATATTCGCCAATGCATGCCAGCAACTCATCTTCGCTCATACCAACTTTCACGTCGGCCTGAACACCGTTTTGCTCAAAGATTTCTTTTGCGCGTGGGCTAAGTTTGTCGGAGATGAGAACTTTAGGCATGGTTTCCTCTTTCGGTAAAATTACGCTGCTTGAGCGTGCTGAGATTTAACTTCGTTAAACGCCCATTCCAGCCACGGGAACAAGGCTTTCAAATCATCGGTTTCCACGGTAGCGCCGCCCCAAATGCGCAGGCCGGCAGGTGCATCGCGATATGCGCCAATGTCGTATGCCACGCCTTCGCTGTCCAGCAGGCTCACAATTTGTTTGGCGCCTGCGGCTTGCTCGTCGGCACTGAGCGATTGATACCAGTCATCTACAATCTTAAGACAGATCGAGGTGGATGAACGTATGTCGGCACCTTCTGCAAGGAAGTCGACCCAGTCGGTCGCAGCAACCCATTGCTCTACTGCGGCAAGGTTGTTGCGCGAACGAGCAATCAGCGCTTCGTGCCCGCCAATGGACTCTGCCCATTGCAGCCCGTCAATCGCATCTTCTACCGCAATCATCGAGGGGGTGTTGATGGTGGCGCCTTCAAAAATGCCGTCAATCAGCTTGCCAGCTTTGGTCAGCTGGAAGATTTTTGGCAGCGGCCATACCGGGCTATAGCTTTCTAAGCGCGCAATGGCTTTTGGACTCAGCGCGATCATGCCGTGTGCAGCTTCGCCGCCCATCACTTTCTGCCACGACCATGTAATTACATCGAGCTTCTCGTAAGGAATATCCATCGCGAACACAGCGGAAGTAGCATCGCAAATGGCCAGCCCTTCGCGGTCATCAGCAATCCAGTCGCCGTTTGGTACGCACACACCGCTGGTGGTGCCATTCCATGTGAAGACAACATCGCGATTCCAGTCCACAGCCGACAGATCAGGCAGTTGGCCATAATCAGCTTCGAACGTGCGCACATCGTCCAGTTTCAATTGTTTGGTAATGTCCTTAACCCAGGTTTTGCCGAAGCTTTCCCAACCCAGCACATCCACGCCGCGAGCACCCAGCAGCGACCACATCGCCATTTCAATCGCGCCCGTGTCGGATGCAGGCACAATACCGAGTTTGTAGCCTTCTGGCAGGCCGAGGATAGCCGCGCTACGGTCAATCACTTCTTTTAGTTTGGCTTTACCAATTTTTGCACGGTGTGAGCGCCCGGTGGCTGCGTCGCTGAGTGCGTCGATGTTCCAGCCGGGGCGTTTAGCGCAAGGGCCAGATGAAAAATGTGGATTGGATGGTTTGGTGCTCGGTTTCATAATAATTCCCCTGAATGCAGCGTATGTGTAGCCAGATGCGCGGGCGATTGCAAAGGCTAAAATCAGCCTTGCGCCATTTTTTCCAGCATGTCATTGACGGTTTTACGCAGCAATGCCAATTGCTCCGGCTCAGAGAAGCGATGCCCTACCCCTTTGACCAGACTTATTTGCACATCAGCGCGCCGCAATTGCTCGGCTGTTTTCACCGATAATTCCCATGGTACATCCGCATCATCCATGCCGTGTAACAGATGCACCGGGCAGTCGATCGGTATCTCTTTATCCAGCAACATATGTTGACGGCTTTCTTCGATGAAATGATGACGAATGATATACGGCTCATCGCCATAGTCATTGGGAATATGCAGCACCCCCTGCTCTACCAGTTCGGCGCGCTGGGCATCGGTCATTTTCTCCCACATGAGCCGAACCGAAAAGTCCGGTGCGGCGGCGATTCCGATCAGCCCTGCCACACGTTCAGGCCGTGCCAGTGCAGCCAGTAGCATTTGCCAGCCGCCCATGCTGGAGCCGATAACGAGTTGCGGGCCTTGCGTTAAATGATCCAGCGCGTAGATCGCGTCGCGCGACCAGTCACCAATAGAGCCGTCGGCAAACTCGCCTGATGATGCGCCATGCCCCGTATAGTCAAAACGCAGGAATGCGCACCCCTGCTCTTTGCACAAGGCTTCCAGTGCGAGCGCTTTGCTGCCCGTCATATCCGACATTAAGCCGCCAAAGAATACGACACCCGGCCCCTGCCCCTCGGTTTTGTAATAGGCCAGCTTGGCGCCATAGTCGGTTTCAATATAGTGTGGGGAGGAATCTGTGCTCATGGGTCATATTTCGGTTGGTTTGCGTTGCGTTTTGTCTTATCAAGTCACGCAAAGGCAGACAAGAATGAATCACACACAGACGACAATATTACAAGTGTTACCCGCACTGCGCAGCGGCGGTGTGGAGCGCGGCACCATCGAAATAAGCCAGGCGATCAAGGCCGAGGGCTGGGATAGTCTGGTGGCCTCGGCGGGCGGCACCATGGAAAAACAGCTGGCGTATCATAAAGGTGAGCATATTGCCTTGCCGCTGGATAGCAAGAAACCGTGGGTGATCTGGAAAAATGCGAAGCGACTCGAAACCCTGATCAGGGAGCGCGGCGTGTCGATTTTGCATGCGCGTTCGCGTGCGCCTGCATGGTCGGCTTATCTAGCGGCCAAGCGCACGGGCATTCCATTTGTGACCACCTTTCACGGTGTTTACAATATTCAGAATAGGTGGAAACAGCGCTATAACGCTGTGATGACCAAAGGCGATCGCGTGATTGCGGTCTCCAAATATATTTATAATCACATACTCGATAATTACGAGGTGGATGCAGAGCGACTGAAGGTGATTCACCGCGGTGTCGATCTGGAGATATTTAGCCCTGACAAGGTGGCGCCGAGGCGTGTCGAAGAGCTGGCAAAGCAATGGCGCCTGAATACGGACAAGCCAATCATCCTGATGCCCGGCCGTCTGAGTGCGTGGAAGGGGCATGAATTTCTGATTCGTGCGCTGGCCGCCCTGCCCCACCGCGATTATTTCTGCATGATGGTGGGCGATGATGTAGGGCATCCCGCTTATCGCGAGCGTATGGAACAGCTGGCGAAAGAGTTGAAACTGGAAGGCAATCTGCGCATAGCGGGTAATACGCCGTATATGACGGAGGCCTATCAATTGGCCAGTCTGGTAGTGGTGCCATCAATGGAGCCGGAAGCCTTCGGGCGTGTGCCTGTGGAAGCGCAGGCCATGGGCAAGCTGGTGATTGCCACCAACCATGGCGGCGCATGCGAAACCATCGTGCAGGATCAGACGGGTTTTCTGGTGGAGCCAGGCAATGTGGAACAGCTGGCAGGCGCGCTGGATTATGCCCTGCATCTGGACGAAAGCACCAAGCAAACCATGAGTGAGAACGCGATGTGGAATGCGCAGCAGCATTTCTCCTCAAACGTCATGCGTGAGAAAACGCTCGATGTCTATAAAGAGCTGTTGGGGCAAGGCGAATGAGCAAGCATATACTGGTTATTAAGCACGGCGCATTGGGCGATGTGGTGCTGGCAACAGGCCCGTTTCAGGCGATTCGCGAGCACCATGCTGACGCGCATATCACGCTGCTAACCACCAAACCTTACGCCAAGCTGCTTCAGAATAGCCCGTATTTCGATGAAATCTGGGTCGATATACGCCCTAAGCTTTGGCAGATAAGCGATGTGCTGGCCTTGCGAAAAATGTTGCGCTCGCGTCAGTTCGACTGGGTGTATGACTTGCAAACCTCCTCGCGCAGTTCGCAGTATTTCAAGCTGTTAAAAGCGCCTAAACCGCAATGGTCGGGTGTGGCGTCAGGCTGCTCGCACCCGCATGACAATCCCAACCGTGCGGCGATGCACACGGTGGAGCGCCAACGCGAACAATTGCAGATGGCAGGCATTCCCAATGTGCCACAGCCTAATCTGGATTGGTTAAGCGAGTCGGTGGATGATCTACCGGTGAAAAAACCATACATTTTGCTGGTGCCGGGAGGTTCTGCTCACCGCCCCGCTAAACGCTGGCCTTCTGATGCCTATGGCGCGTTAGCGAGCTATCTGGCCGATGTGGATATACAGCCTGTCTTGATTGGTGCAGGTGCCGAAAGTGGAATCCTATCCAACATAACACGGCAAGAGCCTC
>MDTE01202954.1_pt1 | contig 12150 bp, 13 predicted proteins | sample 811231 | NCBI WGS metagenome assembly MDTE01 (sample SAMN05326651, study PRJNA326480) | marine metagenome | isolation source: seawater | place: Indian Ocean: Red Sea | collected 2010
CGCGAATGTCAGGTCGACAACGTCGCAGTTTCGGAAGCAGTCCTTGCCGTGAATCGGAGCGTATCTCTGCTCAAGCATGTCGATGATGTAAGTAGCAGTAGGTTTGGAGCCGTCTAATGCAGATTCTGTTCCCAGATAAATTCTGCCAATTGTAGCGGGGTCGATACCGTTTCTGTCGATTAGTCTGCGTACTGCATTTGCACCCATTGTAGCAGTATCCTCGTGAACATCCGGGATAGCCATAGCCGCGAGTCCGAGACCTCGATTCAGTTTTCCGAAGTCGGCTCCTCGCAACTTAGCGAAGTCCTCCATATCGAAGTACAGTCTCGGGAAATGAATGGCGATGTCATCTATGCCTACGTTGGGCATGGTAAAACCTCGTGCCTCGCCGGTAGGGAGCGGGTTATGAGTCCTCTCCCTGCGAGATAATGGCAGAAATAGAGTAGTAAGCGCATCACTGCGAGCCGGTTAGTTCTTCCATGGCCAATATCAAGTCTGCTTTTGAGGCAAAATGCTGTGCTAGCGGCTCCATGACAACAGCTAGTGCATCAGCAACCGCAATTTTCGCATCGAGTGGGTGAATTGAGCCATCCGATACTGCCGAGATGAATGAGTCGGTATCTTCCCATTTGGAAGGTTTGCCATATTTCGGATCTGGAGTCACAGTAATCGAGCCATGGCGAGGCATTATGATGAAACGAACAATTTCAAACACAGGTGACTCAATATTGCCAACTTCAAGGAAGGCCCCTTGCATCTTCTTCCTCAACGAGTCTCTGTCGTCATCGAGAAGAATTGCATTGCCTGGGTCAGACTTTGACATCTTGTGGTCAAAAGAATCCATCCTACCTCCCGGACCTTTGAGACCTGACATCATTGGAGTGTGGATGCAGGTGGCCTTGGGCCAATCATACTTGTCAGCAACATCTCTCATGTACATGTGAGCCTTGCGCTGATCCATTCCTCCGAATGCAATGTCAACTTCCAACTCAAAGATGTCTGCAGCTTGCAGGGCCGGATAGTAAAATGCTGCAAGATCGTGATCGGAGGAGTCTTCATCACGCCCCATGATGCTGAATGTCCTTCTGACCCTAGACAGACTCATGTTCTTTGAACACCTCAGAACTCTCTCCCAATACTTTCCTGAGTCCATTAATTCTGATGCACTGAGGAATCTCAACTGCCCAGGGCCATCACCCTCCGGGGGATTGCCTAGGAGTCCTCTGAATGTCTCCGCTAGGTATTCGCCTGCAATCTTGATTTTTCCCATATCGCGATTGAATTTGTCGTTAACCCAAGCGTGCCAGTCAGCTAAGAGGATAATCACATTCACACCCTCATCTAACATGTCACTGATTGTGTCGGCTAGCAGGACATAGGCTAGATGCGCCTTACCGCTAGGCTCGAGTCCGATATATGCGACTAACTGGTCGTCCCCTGAGTGTGTAGTGCCTTCAGCGATAGCGGCGGCTACATGATTGATTCCAACCACCTCAACACAGCTAGCGAACATTCTGTCGAGTCGTTCCCGGTCATCGTCACTCAGTGACGTAATCGGGTTTTCCTGTTCCATACTAACCTCAATCGAGTAGTTTCGTCAACTTCTCGGCCCTGCCAGCAGCCTTGGTGTTGTCTCCCTGCTCAAGGGCTTCCTCTATCTCAGCAATCATAGATTCTGCCTTTGAAACGAGGTCTTCTGACGTATTTTCGGACATCGACATGAAGTGGCGTGCACCCGAGATTGCTGATTTGGCCTTGGTTGCCTTCTTGGCCCATTCCTTCGCCTTGTCTCCTCTCTGCTTAGAGTTGTAGCCCGTGGCTGCATCGAGAAATGTTGTCCACCTCTTCCTGTCGTCCATTGCGGCCTTTACTGCGTCAGGATCCTCAAAGTTAGGCGGCACATTGGTGACATCTACAATTAGTGCTCCCTTCTCATTGTAATTGGCCTCAATAGAGGTCATCACCCCATGAGAGCCGCTGAATGAGCTGTCTCCTGAGCCCTTAACATCGTCGAAGAACTCGCTGGCTAACGCCGCTAGACCTCCATTCTCCGAAACCTGCTTCACTAGTCCTCTCTTGACGTCGAATCTCTCCATGCAGCGGCGCTGGCTAGTGACTTCTTGAATGCTGTTGCCATTCATGGCTCTGGGCTCGTCGAACGGGCTAAACAGAAGTCGCCCGTCCGCTATGCATGAACTCCTCTACGCCGAGGGTGCTTTGTGTTCTTCTCGTATCACTTATGCTGGCACCTAATGTGCAAGCAGATTCGGCAGTAGTATTGGACAAAGTTGTCATCCTGGCCGAAAAGGATCTTGGTATCGAAGGCGCCGCAATAGATCCTGCAGGTGAGAAGGTAATTGTCTACGGGGCCGAGTCTTATCTCGAATTGCTGGACGCATCGGATCCCACGACAAGAGTCGAATTGGTCTGGAATGATGAAGTAGAATTGCACGCAGGAGATTTTCATCCCGGAGGTCAGACTGCTCTGATTGTTGGAGACTCAGGTGAGGTGCTGAGATATGCTAGTAGTGATCATTCAGTTACCGGTGCCGGAGGGGATCTCGAATTCGGCAACGTAGACTTACTCTCAGTTGCTTGGAATCCGGGTGGTTCTTGGGCTTATGTAGGCGGTTCGGAGGGCTGGCTTTGGAGAATGAGGGCTACAGCTGACGGTGGTGCTGAGGTGCACTTGATTGAGGGAAGAGGGAGTAGTGATGTTACGGCTATCGACTGTAATACGGATCAGGCGCTTTGTGTAGTTACCAGCCTAGTAGACGGAATTGGTGTGATTGACAGAAATCATGACTTGTACTGGATAGGAGGGACAGGATATCCATGGCAGGATGTCTTTTGCCCTCCTGTAGAAACTGGGCAATGTGTTGCCATCTCAGACGACCGAAACATCGGGTTGATTTCACTTAATTCAGTAATTCCTTGGTGGTCCGACCTGAGCATTAGCCAGATCACCGGAATTGAGGGAACGTTTACGGGAATCTCGCCACAACATGGAGATAGGTCGATAGTGTCTGCAACTCCATTCTCCCTGTTTGAGCACGATCTAAGCCAGAATGGGACCTTTCCTTGGCTCGAAAATTCAGATGTGGAGGAATTCAACGTCAGTATTGCAGGCCATAGAGTAGTATCGTCTTGGGCAACAGATAGAGACAGTGGATGGATTTTGACTGACCGAGGAACGCTGATTCAGTATCATCCTCATTCTGAGGCTATTCCCGGAGGAGTTCTTGGGGCTTGGGTTCTAATTGCCATCCCTGCGGCGACCGCCTTGGTGATTCTTAGCGTAGGATTGAGTTTCTCCCCAAGGCTTCAGAATTGGTTCACTCAGAGATTTGGCACGGCTGATGAGAAGCGTATGGCTAGACACGAGGGGCGCAGAAAGAGGAGGCGCTAGTTGGCAACGTTCATTTGGGCCACGCGGTCGCGATAGGTGAGAGACATGGCGTACGAGGCATTGGACTTCTACGATATCGATGCCCTCCTCACCGAGGAGGAGAGAATGGTCCGCGACATGGTTAGAGATTGGGTAGACAAGGAAGTCATACCCAATATAGAGGAGGCTTGTCGCGACGGAGTGTTTCCCGACAAGTGGAGAGTTGATCTTGGAGAAATGGGAGTGCTGGGTGCTCCTCTGAAGGGATACGGATGCCCAGGCCTGTCATACATCGCATACGGACTCATCTGCCAAGAGTTGGAGCGTGGAGACAGTGGTGTGAGATCATTTGCCAGTGTACAAGGATCGCTGGCGATGTATCCGATCTGGGACTTCGGCAGTGAGGAGCAGAAGAATCACTACCTGCCTGGAATGGCAACGGGCGAGTTAATCGGTTGTTTTGGCCTGACTGAGCCAGATTATGGTTCAAACCCGGGAGATATGATTACCCGAGCCGAGGACAAAGGAGATTACTATCTCCTGAATGGTGCCAAGATGTGGATTACCAACGGTACAATCGCCGACTTAGCCGTAGTTTGGGCCAAACTTGACGGAGTGATTCGAGGATTCATTGTAGAGAAGGATGATCCGGGGTTCTCCGCTCCAGAGATGACTGGTAAGCACTCTCTGAAGGCTAGTGTCACCAGTGAGTTGGTGTTCCAAGACTGTAGGATTCCCAAGGACAGAATTCTACCTGGAGTAAAGGGTCTAAAGGGCCCTTTCAGTTGCCTAAATAACGCTCGCTACGGAATATCTTGGGGCGCTGTGGGAGCAGCACAATCTTGCTTCGATTCGTCAAAGGAGTATGCACTTAGTCGAATTCAGTTCGGCCATCCGATAGCCTCTTTCCAATTGGTGCAAAATAAATTGTCTTGGATGCTTAGAGAGATTACCAAGGCTCAGCTCCTAGCGTATCACTTGGGCAAGAAAAAGGATGATGGGACTTGGATTCCAGAGCATATATCTCTTGCCAAGATGAACAATGTCGATATCGCATTAGAGATTGCTAGAATGTCCAGAGATATCCATGGAGCCAATGGGATTCTAGATGAATATCCGATTATGAGGCACATGGCAAATCTGGAGTCGGTGAAGACTTACGAAGGCACCCATGATATTCACAATCTTATCCTAGGGCGCCACATTACAGGCATTCAGTCATTTACCAGAGAATCCTAGACAGTAGTCAAACTGGTATTTCCGAAAATTGATAGCGGGACTGATGTTCGGAGAACTGTTTCCCATGCCCATAGGTGTTCTGCTCAAGCAAGTTCCCGACACTACCGCAAAGATTGGAGTCTCTGGAGGAAGGGTCGATGAGTCTGCAGTCAGTAAGTGGTCAATGAGCCCATATGACGAGTACGCCCTAGAGAGTGCTCTGAGAGTTAAGGAATCCAGTGGAGGGGATGTAGTTGCCATCACATGTGGTCCCGCGCGAGCTGCCAAGATGCTGACCGATGCCGCTGCGGTTGGTGCAGATTCTCTAATGCATGTGCAAATTGACAATCAGGATTCGCTTGACAGTACCCAGATTCAATCAATTCTGGCAGCAGCTTTGGAGCGAGTGGGTTGTGATGTAGTATTCTGTGGCAAGCAGGCAGCTGACACAAACGGAGGTTCTACTGGGCCCGGGGTTGCCATGTTGATGGGTGCCAGTTGCGTTTCTCATGTCTCCGAGGTATCTGCCGAGGGAGGAGGCTATCTGGCACTTCGAGCCAGTCCAAGCGGAGATGAGCGAGTTCATGTTTCTGCTCCTTGTGTGTTTGCTTTCGATAAGGGATCAGAGGAGCTTAGAAGGCCCAATGTTAGAGGAATCATGATGGCAAAAAAGAAGGTCATTGAGACTATTTCCCCGGGAGATCTTGGTGTTTCGATGAACGATTCGCGAGTAACGCTAGTTAGTCATTCTCCACCTCCTGAAAAGCCACCAGGACAGAAATTTGAGGGGGCCGATTCGGTAGCCACGGTGGTCGGAAAACTCAGAGATGAGGCCAACGTAATTTAGGTGATTATAATGGATGTAACGGTAATCGCTGATTCTACTGCTGATGGACTAACGCCAGTAACCGCCCAATTAGTCGGAGCCGCCGCTTCAATCGGAGGTACCTCAATTGTGCTCTGCCCCGGTGGAGTCGGTGCATCAGAAGCTGCTTCTATTTCTGGGGTATCCAAGGTCATATCAGTCGAAGGTGACTGTTTTAGAACCTACGAGGGCGGAGCATGGGCTACCGCCCTAAACTCGCAAGCTTCTGGAGATTTGATCTTAGCAGCAGCCTCTCCTAGAGGCAGGGACATTGCTGCATCTCTGGCCGCACTAAGGGAGATTCCTGTTATCCAGGACGCCACTGGATTAGAGGCTGGCATGGTTGTCACTAGGCCTATCTACTCTGGCAAGGCAATGGAGACATCGAATGTCTCAGGACCATGTGTGATTACTCTTCGAGCTAATGCATTCGATTCTGCCCCCGAGGGAGGTAATGCTGATGTCAACACTGTCAATCAGACAGCGGATGTCGGTTTGGCAGTGAAGGAGGCCATTGCCAAGGCCAGCGAGAGGTTGGACGTTACTGAGGCCGACATCATCATCTCTGGAGGCAGGGGGATGGGAGAACCATCCAACTTCTCCCACCTGAACGAGGTAGCAGATATGATTGGGGCCGCAGTTGGTGCCAGCAGGGCTGCTGTTGATACTTGGGATGAAATTCCTCACAGTATGCAGGTAGGACAGACTGGAAAGACAGTTACTCCGAGTCTTTACATCGCAGTTGGAATCAGTGGAGCGATTCAGCATCTTGCTGGTATGAAGACCAGTAAGTACATCGTTGCAATCAATAAGGACCCTGATGCCCCTATCTTTGGAGTTGCGGACTACGGAATTGTCGCTACTTGGGAAGATGCACTTCCTGCACTCAAGTCAGAGTTGGCAAAACTGTAGTTCACTTCACGTGAACGGTTATTGACGACTTGGTCGCTGAGCCCTTGTCATCCGTGACCGTCAGATAGAACAAATGTACGCCTTTAGCGAGTTTGACTCTGATTCTGTCACTATGACCTATCACTCTTTGTCGCTCGTCCTCCCAAGCCCATGATTCTATGTCGCCATCCGGATCGTACGAACGACTGCCGTCGAGCATGACTTCGGCTTTACTCTCATCATCGGCTTCAACAGTAATGTCTCCTCCCGCATCGGCTACGGGAGGGAGGTTAATGGCACGCGCAGAGGCGGACAATTCCTCCAAAATATCAGGCTCTAATTCTGCTTCTTGAGATTCTATCTTGTTATCTTCATTGAGGTCTTGGAGAATCTGGTCGGATTCCGGATTGGCCTCGGGTCTAGACTCGGCAATGGCCTCTTCTTCAGGCGAAAGGGCTCCGGAGAACTCCTCATTCTCGCCCTTGAAATCATTCGAAATGTGTCCTTCCGTTGCGGGCGTATCAGGGTCAACAATTACTATTGGTGCAGGGGTGCTGCCTGACTTTCTATCATCGCCTATCAAAGCCACTCTCTCCCCTAGAGGCAAAATGCATTCTACTATCCCGGGGTGCTCGAACTGCCAGATTACAGAGCCGTCATTGGAGACTCTAAATACATCAAACCAAGAGGCGATCAACATATCTTCTCCCCAGCTTGAAATGTACGAAATTTGGTATTCTAATTGAGTTATGATATCGGACTCATTGCTGCCTATCTTCATCATCAAGAGAGTGCCATCGAAGCATCCTGCAACTACTCCGTCGCCTGTAGGCAGCAGGTAAGTTACCCTGGAGAAGACTTCGGTCGATTTCAGCAGACCTCTCTCAGGATGCCAGCATTCGATCCTGTTCTCTGGGCGGTCATCTACTACTACTCCCAATGAATTTCTAGCAACCATTAGGACGTCGTCACTGCGAAACGTCATGCAAGATACAGCCTCAATATCGTCGGCAGCTGCGGGGGACTCATGCAAAATCTCGAGTGAGAGATTCAGAATAAGTACGCTACCGTCATCCAAAGCAACTGCGCAGACTCGGTCTGTAGATTCGATTATAGAAACCGGAGATTTACACTTGATTGATGCCAACAGAATTCCTTGCGAAGAAATCAGAAGAAGTCTGTCAGATGAGTCGGCCACAAGAATTCCATCGGGATGAGGACATATCTTCTCACATCCGGATTCAATGTCGTATTCCCAAAGTTGCTCGCCACTAAAGGCCCTGACTCCTCCAGTGCTGGTTGCGGCAACTATGTTGCCGTCTGAATTAGCCAGCCCGATTATCCTCTCATCTAGTTCGACTTTATCGGCTATAACTCCATCAGAGCCATAGATATGCAGCGAGCCGGAGTTGAATCCTACAGCGAAGTTACCTTCTTCTAATTCACAGCAGTGCCTTGCGACCTCGGTTAGAGATGTCGATGTTAGCGCAGGAATCGTGGCTCTCACGGTTCGTGATTGACCAATGTGACTTCATTCTGCCGTGTTCACGACTCTATCAGGTCTTGGCCGCATCATTGCGCGAACTCTCCAATCTGGAGAGATACTCTTCGGTGATTCCACCGGTCACATACACTCCGTCGAAGCAAGAGCAGTCAAAATTGGCCGGTTTGTCCTTACCTTCTCCAAGGCATGCTTCGACTAGATCCCCCAGTTCTTGATAAATCAACCAATCAGCACCTATATTCTCAGCAATTTCCTTGATACTGCGGTCGTGGGCAACATATTCTGCACGAGCGGGCATATCGATGCCGTATACATTTGGATGAATAATTGGGGGAGCGGATGAAGCGAAGAAGACCTGTTTTGCTCCGGCTTCCTTGGCCATATCGATGATTCTACGCGAAGTGTTTCCTCGCACTATGCTATCGTCAACTATCATCACAGTCTTGCCTGCGAACTCCCAGTCGATAGTGTTGAGTTTCTTCTTCACTGAATCTTTCCTCATCGACTGGCCCGGCATGATGAATGTTCTGCCGATGTAGCGATTCTTCACAAAGCCCTCGCGGTAATCCACTCCGAGAGATCTGGCCATCTCCATTGCAGCTATTCTGCCACTGTCGGGTACGGGAATAACAGCATCAATTCCATGGTCAGGGCGCTCCTTGATGACCCTCTTGGCCAGTGCTGCCCCCATCCTTAGACGAGCTCCGTGGACCGATATTCCGTCTATAGTAGAGTCGGGGCGGGCGAAGTAGACATGTTCAAAGATGCATGGCGTGTGACTCGGTTCGGAATGGCACTGCTTGGCTGAAAAGGAGCCGTCTACCTTCGCAATTACAGCCTCACCTGGTGCGATATCTCGCTCAGGAGTGAAACCTAAAGCAGAACATGTGACGCTCTCGGAAGCAAAAATTCTCTCTGTGAAACCATCATTCTCACACACTCCCATGAATAGTGGCCTGATTCCATGAGGGTCTCTGAATGCGATCAGTCCCCACCCTGTGATCATTGCAATCACGCTGTAACTTCCCTCTACTCTCAGATGAGTTCTCTCAACTGCTCGGAAGATGTCGTCTTCGGAAAGTGCCTCAAGTCCTCCTGGTCTGCCATTAACTGATCTTTGGATTTCGGCGGCGAACAGATTCAACAGGGCCTCTGAGTCTGAACTGGTGTTGATTCTTCTGTGGTCGTACTCCAGTAGTCCATTGATGATGTCATTGGTGTTGTTCAGATTCCCATTATGAGCAAGGCTGACTCCGAAGGGAGTATTGGTGTAGAACGGCTGGGCCTCGGCTACTGAACTAGAACCTGCGGTTGGATAGCGAACGTGTCCCATACCCATGTGCCCAAGAAGATTTGACATGTGCTTGGCCCTAAATACGTCCCTGACAAGACCGTTTGCTCGCCTGTGGTAAATGTTGTCCGAATCACTAGTGACTATTCCAGCAGCGTCTTGTCCGCGATGCTGTAGGACGAGCATTCCATCGTAGATGCTGCTCGCTACCTGTGCGTGTGGATGTCCCAAGATACCGATGATACCGCACATCGGATAACACTCCGCGGTGGCGGTGAAGGACTTAGCACTTTCCGGGTCACTTGGAGCCCATAGAACGCGAACGCTTGTTCCACTTGTACTTTCGAATCCTAGCTGTAGCGCCATAGCCACAGTGTGCACACACACTCTTGGTCTTGTGATACGAGTGTCTACCGCAGCGCCTACACCTGATGTGTGTTGACTTCTGCCTCTTCCCCATACTGGGCGTTCCCTTTGACATCACTACCACCTAGGACAGCGCGGCGACCGAAGGGGGTGTTATGAGAGTTGCCCAATAAAGACGCATCACTCGGAGCCGGATTCAACTTCTGAAAGCGCTATCAGAGGGTCATCAGGGCGCCTTCTGAGAGAGGCTTGCATAATGAGGACAGTCAACACTAGGAATCCGGGGAAGATTAAGTCGAATATCGAAAGTGCTCCGTTCACTAGATTGGTTCTGAGGGCCATCAAATCCAATGGACCCCCAGAGGAAATGGATGCGAGATAGGTCGAAACAAAAATCACAATGGCAACGGTGGCAAGCGGAATCGCAGGACGGTGATAGGGATTTAGAGTACCCATGATGGCGAGGATAATCAGAAGTGATGTTAAGGCCGCAGACCCCAAGAAAGCGCTCACGATCATATCAACCTCAGGACTCATCTGATACCTCCAAATGGCTCCTCAGAACGCTCTGAACATATTTCCTCTCCTTCTCAGTCAGAGGTGTGGTCTCGGGTTCAACGGGGGTTTTGCTCTCAGTGAACCTTACTGACAGAGCGAAAATGGCTATTGCCGAGGACACCCCCAGAATTGAGCTCAGCCAAGATAGGAACTCTGGAAGCGACAAATTGGGAAGAATTGCAAGCATGAAGTGCCATGCAGCCAGAATTGATGCCCAACCCGCTAGTAGCGGCAGGGGTTTTTGTTCCGAATAAGTCGGCGCTCCAGAGAGTACCAAGAACGTCCCAATTACTGCGGCGATAAACCAGGGGCCTGCATCAATTACTGCCTCCATCAACAGTGACTCTGGCTCAGGTGGTTTTTCCGAGTGGAGCAGGATGAGCGTCAGGCCGAGTAGAGCTACAGGACTTCCAGCAGGATGTCTCCTGAATGCGGGCCCAGCCCTATGCATAGCAAATCCGATAGCGGCGAGGCAAAACCCCACCCAGACCTGAGCAGCGGCTATTGACATGAGTGTTGGCGGTGTATGGTATTACATCGTATTTGTGACTCCTGATTGGATAAATTCGCGCCGCAGTACGCTAGATAGAGTCATAAATGGGTCATCGGTGGCCGCGATGTCGCAAGACGCGAGGTGAGCCAGTGGTCAAGATGCCTAGGACAGTAAAGCGCTACAGTCCGGCGGCTGGCAAGCATACTGAGCACACCGTCGAGAGAGTCAAGAAGCGCCGTGCCAGTGAGCTGAAGTGGGGTCAGCGAAGATTCCGTAAGGTCACATCCGGTTACCGCGGTTTCCCAAGGCCCAAGCCATCAGGCGAGAAGCCGACCAAGAGGGTAAACCTGATCTACCGATGTACAGAGACTGGTAAGGCACATTCCCCTGCGGGAAAGAGGGCTAGGAAGTTCGAGTTAGTAGACAAGTGAGAGGTGAGGTGATGAGTGGTAGATTTCTACGTGTCAACTGTCGTGACTGCGGTCACGAAGCCATCGTCTTCGACAGGGCGTCAACCTCGATCTCCTGCGCCATCTGCGGCGCCACTTTGGCGAAGCCGGCTGGAGGCAGGGCGGACTTATCCGGAAGCACAATCATTGACGTCCTCGAGTGAGAGGGGTGTCATATGACGGATTCCGACCTTTGGCCAGAAGAAGGCGAACTTCTGATTTGTGTTGTCAGTAGTGTCAAGGAAAACGGCGCGTACCTAAACCTTGAGGGATACGAAGGTAAGACTGGTTTCGTATTCATTGGAGAGGTAGCATCGGGCTGGGTCAAGAATATCAGTGCTCATCTTAGAGAGGGCCAACGAGTGGTGGCTAAGGCAATACAAGTTAGGAAAGACAAGCAGAGAATTGAATTGTCAATCAAGTCTGTTTCTGAGGAACGTAGGAGAGACACTCTACAGGCCTGGAAGAACCGTCAGAGAGCGAGTCAGATGATGCGTGTCGCAGCCGAGAGGATTGGCTGGGATGAAGCGAAGACGGGGGCCGTCTGCGATGAAATGAGAGAGATTTTCGGAACTCTGTACGGGGCCCTTGAAGAGTGCGCTATGAGTGAAACTGCATTGAGTGACGCTGGGTTCACAGGGGATTGGATTTCAATCGTTACTGAGTTGGCCATAGAGAACATCGTTCCCCCATTCGTCGAGATTAGAGGAGAGTTTGACATCCAAGTCTGGGGTCCCGAGGGAGTCAATGCAATTCGCAATGCTCTGTCGGCCGCGGAGTCCTGTGGTGAAAATTTGGAGGAGGTCACAATCACATGTCATTATGATGGAGCGCCTCATTACAGGGTCGACATCAGAGCCCCTGACTATCAAGCTGCTGAGTCTGTCTGGGAAGCAGCGCAGAAGGCAGCCTCGGACATTATGGCTTCGGTAGAGGGTGCGATAGTGGCCGAACGTCTCTGAGTCGTCTTCAGCAAGCATAGACTTCATTGACCCTTCCGAGTGCAAGCAGTTCGATAAGATGGTCAGGACTAGGTTGCAAAGGTGTACTTCGTGCGACGAATATGGCCTCGGGACTAGGTGTCCGAAATGTGGGGCTGCGATGGTTGCAGTGTCTCCGATGAAATA
>MDTE01018036.1_pt1 | contig 12149 bp, 11 predicted proteins | sample 811231 | NCBI WGS metagenome assembly MDTE01 (sample SAMN05326651, study PRJNA326480) | marine metagenome | isolation source: seawater | place: Indian Ocean: Red Sea | collected 2010
AAATGGCAGATTTTAGACTCGGCAGACTGAAGTTTAATTGGAAAGGCGATTGGGCCGTTTCAACAGCTTACGTCATTGACGATATCGTCAAGTACGGTGCAAATTCATATGTGTGTAAAACTAACCATACATCAACATCAAGCGAAAATACTTTTTATTCTGCTGATGTTGCTAAATGGAGTTTACATACAGAAGGTATAGTCAATAAAGGAGACTATCAATCTGGTTACTGGTACAAAATAAATGATGTTGTCAAATGGGGTAACACACAATATATTTGTGGTATTGCACATACATCTGGTGCTACTTTAACTCCTGCTAATTGGACTATTTACTTAGAAGGTCTAAAGTATGAAAGTTCTTGGGTTAGTGGTACATCATATCAAAAAGGTGACATCGTAACTTATGGTGGTTACAGTTATACTTCTAACGGAGATCACTCATCAGTTTTAACACCAAATAATGATAGTTCAAACTGGACTGTCTTATCAACTGGTTTTATTGCTAAAGGAGTTTATAACGCTGCTACTGAATATGCTCCAGGTGATGTTGTTAGATTTGGTGGATATAGTTACGTTTGTAAAGCAACAAGCACTGGTAACAAACCAACAGATTCTACATATTTTACTCTAATAACTGAAGGATTTAATTGGTTAGGACCTTGGGTATCATCAACAATATATCAAAAAGGTGATGTTGTATCAAGAAACTCAAACACATATATTTGTATAACCGATGACACAACTGGTGCTGCTAATGCTCCTGAATTAGATCCAAATGGAAACTACTGGAATTACATTGCACAAGGTGGATCAGCTGCACAGGTACTTCAAGAAACTGGTGACTTACTTTATCAGGCTGCATCTGGTATTAACAGAATTGCTCTTCCAACTGGATCAACTGGTACTGCTGCTCAACAAAGAGAAGCAAGTGGTCAAGTTTTAACAGTTGGTGGTTCTCCACTTCTTCCATCATGGGAAACAAATAACACTACTACTAGTGTTTATTATGTTGCTGAGACTGGTAATGATAACAATAGTGGTAGACAAATTTCACGTGCATTTAAAACAGTTCGTCATGCGATGGCGTATATATCTGCACTTACAGGATCTGATAAACCATCTTTAACAAATCCAGTTAGTGTTTATGTTAAGGCGGGTATTTATGAAGAAACTCTTCCAATTCATGTTCCTGAGTTTGTCTCTATACTTGGTGACAATATAAGAAATACAATTGTTAAACCTGCTGCTGGTGATTCAAACGAACAAGACATAACACTTACAACTGCCTTAACTCATTACAAGTTAGGTGAGACAATTTCTAATGATACAGGAACTAAAACTGGTAAACTTCTTGATGTAAATGCTGCTAAAACTGTAGTTACAATTTTGAATGCAACAGGTGGAGCATGGACTACTAGCGACAAGTATGTTGATATTGTCAGTACAAGGCATGCAGATGGTTCTGATCTATTGACCTCTAACAGTGTTTTCCTTGCTCATGAAGCATATCACCGTCACGTTGCGAATGTAGGTGCTGTGAGTGGCACAGAAGCGACTGTGAAGAGTCGTTTAGCAGCTGCTATAGTTGACATAGCATACAACGTCAAACATGGTGGTAATAACAAAGTTTATGATTACGCCAATGCTTTAATTACTGGTACAGCGATTACTGGTAACAATACTCAAGACACACAGTTATTCAATTATATTGATACTGTTGGTAAAGAAATTATTCAAAACATTACTGTTACTAAGTCTTCTGGAAACAACCAATCTCAAACAATGTTTGGTGGTACAGCAGATAGCACTCCTAAGTGTGCTCAAGTTCAATCTGCTCACACAACATTAGTTGGAATTATTACTACAGCAATTAGTAATAATAATATGAGTGGTGCTACAAGCACTAATGGATACAAAACTATTAGTAGTGCAGCTGCCATCATTAACAGTGAATCAACAATGTTCTATCTTGCAACACATAACATTGTTAAAGATTTAGTTTGTGAAGGAATGACAGGATTCGTTCCTTATGGTTCAGATGATAAAGATATTACTCAAGCTACAGTTAAAGGTGTTTACTTTAGACTTGATCCTGCTTCTCCAATTACTAAATCTCCTTATGTTCAGAACTGTTCTGCTATAGGCGGTGCTGCTGTTGGTGTATTACTAGATGGTAAGGCACATGCACACTTTGATAATTCTGCAACTCCTTCATTCAAATCTATGTGCTTTGACGCATATACACAGGTTCTAGAAAATGGTGTTGGATTCTGGTGTGATGGAACATCTGCTGCTGAAGTTGTATCATCATTTACATACTATTCACATATCTCTTACGTATCAACTGGTGGTGCTAGAATACGTGCTGTATCTGGTAACTCATCTTATGGTAAATATGGTTGTATTTCCAGAGGATTTGATGTAAACGAATCTACTACCAATGGTACTATTGCTGGTAAAATGCTTACCACTAACCCAGATGCTGCGAAGAGTGGATCATTCCAAGCAAATGAAATTATTACAGGTGGTACATCAGGTGCTATCGGTGAATTAAGAAGTGATCAGTCAGTCACTGCAAATAAAATGTACTACATTCCACGCAAAGGAACATTTTCACAAGGTGAAGTGGTTACTGGTAGTACATCAGGTGCTACAATAACTCTAGTCAATAACACAGATGCTGTTAGAGGTCAACTAGGATTCTTATTAGTAGCTGCGGGACTTACAACAGGTCCTGACCAAGGTGGTTCAGTTTCAATGGTTGATGATGGTCAGAACAATGATGCTGGATCATACGTTTTATCTAATTCAAGTTACAGTGCTCCAGATGGTAGAGGTACATTAACAGTAACAAGATCAGAACTAGGTTCTACTGCTGCTGCACATGACGGACATTCAAATATAGCTTTCTTTGAAGCTGCAGGTAATACTGCGACTTTACAGACTAATATAGCATCAGGTGCTTCATCACCATTCACAATGAACGTGGATGCTGTTACAGGAATGACTATCAACGGGTTCCTTGTTATTAACAATGAGTTATTCAAAGTTACTTCATTCCCATCAGCAACTTCTGTTACTGCTGCACGTGCTCAAGAAGGCACATCTGCTGGAACTCACAACTCTGGTGCTACAATTAAGATCTTAAATGCTAAAGTTGCTTCTCAGGATAAGACAATCCAAGACATCAACTCTGGTGCTACAAGCATTCGTGTTGAGAAAGCAAATGTTGGTTTTGGTGTTGGTGACGTTATTAAGATCAATAATGAGTTTATGCATATCAGTGCTGTTGCTACTGATACTACAGGTATTACAATTTTACAGTTTGCTGATGAGAAGACAATTGGTTGTACAGACGGACAATCATTCAAGATTCGTTACAGATATTCTCAAGTTCGTTTAACTGCTCATGACTTCCTAGACGTTGGTACAGGAAGTAGAGCAAATACAAACTGGCCATATCTTCCACTCTCACCAAATATTCCTTCACAGGAAACTGATGAGACACGTCCAGGTCGTGTTTATCACGTCTCTACCGACCAAGATGGTAACTTCTCTGTTGGTAAGTTCTTTAGGGTTGAACAGGCAACTGGTAAGGCGACTCTAGACGCTTCTGCGTTTGACTTATCAGGTCTATCTAGTTTGAGACTTGGTTCAATTGGTGCTCAGTTAGGTGCTTCAATTAACGAATTCTCAACAGACGGTACATTAACCCAAAATAGTGATGTTAAAGTTCCTACACAGAAAGCTGTCAAGACATATGTTGATGGTTTAAGTGCTGTTAGTGGTAACTTTAATATTGGTGGTAACTTAACTGTTAAAGGTTCTACAACTACAGTTTCATCAGTAGATGTAGAAACTAAAGATAGAAACATACTTCTTGCTAAAGTTGCTTCTGGATCATTCACTGGTGATATTGCCAATGGTTCAAATCAGATTACAAATATTAGTGATACAACAAATGTTGCTCCAGGAGTTGTAATTACTCTTTCATCTGGTGGTGGAAGTGTAACACTTTCTGGTACTGTTAAAGTTTCTAGTTTATCTGGAACTACTGCTACATTGGATTCTACCTTTGGTGGATCTGGAACTGCGACTGGTGCTACATTCAGTGCTGGTGGTCCTACAGATGTTACCGCCGATGGAGGTGGACTTACAGTTAAGGGTGCAACCGACAAGTCATTTGCATTCCAAAATTCCAGTGGTAGTTTCTTATCTTCTGAAGCACTTAATGTTGCTTCTGGTAAGTCCTTCATGGTCAATGGAACTAATGTTCTAACTGCTAGTCAGGTTCTTGGTAAGTCTATTGGTGGAACATCTGCTGGTGATATTGTTGACATTGATAGTGCTCAATCTCTAACAAATAAAACAATATCAGGTGGTACTCTATCAGGAACATTAAATGCTGGTGGTGGTAATGGTTCAAGTGGTCAGTACCTACAGAGTACTGGTAGTGGAGTTCAGTGGGCAACATTGAACGTAGATGCTACTTCTATTCAAAATGGTAACTCAAATGTTACAGTGGCAGCTAATGCTAATGTAACAGTAACTACTGGTAGTACACTTTGTGCAACCTTTGATACCTCTAACAATCTAACAGTTGTTGGAACTGTCACAGCACAATCTGCTATGGCTCTCAAGGATAACATTGAGACCATCCCAGATGCCCTTGCAAGGGTCTTAAATCTACGTGGTGTAGAGTTTGATTATAAATCAAACGGAACACACAATATCGGCGTTGTTGCTGAGGAAGTAGAAGCAGAGTTCCCATGCTTGGTTCATACAGATAATGATGGTGTTAAGTCTGTTGCTTATCAGAATATCGTTGGTGTTCTAATTGAAGCAATCAAGGATCTTAAGAGTGAAATTGATCAACTTAAAGGAAAGTAAATGGCTGAACTAAGATCAACAGGCATTCATTTTGGACAACCCACTTATAACCAGAATGGATCTGAAACAAATGATAATACCTATCAAGGTCGTGCACCTGCGATTATAAAGATAGGTTTTGGATCTGCATCAACACTTAACCAAGCTACTGGTTATGGTAGTAGTGGTGCTACAGGTTATGTTGATGGAACTGAAGTAAATATGGGAGTTCCTTCAGCTTCTGATAATTTATATCGGATTATGTATCAAACTGTTGCTGATGATAATGATGGTAGTGTATCAGGTGTTGGGTTTATGGTATACAGATATACAGCTTCTTCTGGTTGGGATAGATTACTAGCACAAGGTGAACATACAACATATGATAATAATTTGAATGACGTTTATAGAACGCACAATGGTATATTTTGGGTTCCAGTTCATCCAAACTATCCAACTGAGTCACACTCATTTAGGTTGTATTGGCAGAAACATGATAATGGAAGTATAAGGTTTAATTCTGATGTTGGTGGTGATCAACGTCGTAATGGACATAATAATAATCAATATGAAGTGTGGGAAGTAAACCGAGATATTGTGGTTGACACTGGTAATTTTAATCCAAATTTTTAGGAAAAACAAATGGCTACATCGTTAAACGGAAATAATATACAATATCCTGATAATACACAGCAGTTTACAAAGTCACCTTTGGTAAAGACTAGATATACTAGTTACCCAAGTACTGACTTAGGTGTACCAACTTGGGGTTCTGAAGTTGATGCAAGTCCTGTTATAGATATGGGTGTACCTCAGAACGGTACTAATTGGTATCGTTGTGAGTATTATTCAATAAGAGATGATAATAATGCTCCGAATGGTGGTTGGGGTATGGCATGTTATCGTTGGACACCATCAGCAGGATGGGAGAGAGCACTAGCTCAAGGTCAACATGCAGAATATGAAAACAACTGTGGTGATTTTTATGCATCAGGTATTGGTATATGGTATGTACCAGTTCATCCATCATACCCAACTCAACAACATCAGTTTAAATTCATGGCCACAAAACATCCAGATTGTGCTATTCGTATCCATTGTTCTATTGGTTATGATAATAGAGTTGGTGGATGGCAGAATAATATGTTTTCTGTAACAGAAATTGATACAGAAAATGCAACGAATGTAAACTTAACTACTTACTAGGTAAATAACAATGGCGGTTACTCTTGGTCCTAATGGAATATTACTTCCTGGTGATTCTAACTATCAGAAAACAGCAGAAGGTATTGTAAAAATTGGTATAACATCATCACCATCTAATGATTTTAATGCTGGTAATGGTTTTGGACCACAGTGGCAATACGCTGGTGCTGAGGTTAGTATGGGAGTTCCTCTTAAAGCATCTAACTGGTATCAAGTAAGATATCAAACTATTGCTGATGATCAAGGTGGTGGTGCTCAAGGAACAGGTGCTGCATTATATCGTTGGACACCTAGTTCTGGATGGAATAGAGTTGCAGACCAAGGACACCATGCTACACTAGAGAATGATATAGGTGATTATTATTGGTGTGATAACTACTACAACCTATGTCCTGTTCATCCATCCTACCCAACTGAAGAGCATAGATTTAGAATTTATCATTCTAATTGGGCAGGTCCTACTCGTGTTAACTGTCGTATTGGTGGAATGACTAGGTATGGTAACTGGGAAAATAATTTTCTTGAAATTTTTGAAATTGATTCTGGATGTGTAGATTCTGGAAATCTTAGTAGATATTAATGTATAAATAAATAACGAAGGAGTTTTTATTAAAATGGCTGGTTTTAGAAGCACACAATTATCACATAGATACGATGATCTTAGAGAACCTAGTGCAGGTTTGGCAATTGAAGCATTGATAGAAGATCAAGGTCTTCAAGAACAAATTTCAATGACTGGTAGTTATACTATATCAAGTGAAGCAGAGTATTTGGAAGGAATTAAATATACAGACAACAGACCAAGTACAACTGATGCTGAAAAGGAATTTGATCCTGTAACGGGTCAGTATAAAAATATTTTTACTCCTAGTCAAATGGCAGCAAGAGGATGGAATGCTCCTACATGGGCTGAGATCACAGCAGAATTGAATGACATGAAAGCTGAGTATGATAGTTATGCTGGAAAGAGAAAAAGAATATATCCAGGTTTTAATGAGCAGTTAGATCAACTGTTTCATGACATTGAAGATGGTAAGTTAGATAAAACTGGTTCTTGGTATACAACAATAAAAGCAATTAAAGACGCAAACTCCTAAAGTTTTTTTAACTTTATTATGACACAAATTGATACTTCAAAGATCTTCGTGTACGATGATGTCTTTCCAGATTATCTCGTACAATCTTTTTCTAAAAAATTAAACGATTGTAAGAGATGGGAGTATGGTATTCAAGGAAGAAAAGGAGGTAGTAAAGACGGAAGGTTCTTTGCTATATGGGTACATAAACCACACGAACAAACAGAAAATCCATTTACTTTAGATGTAGATGGCATAGCATCATATGTTCATGATGCATTTACTAAACATATTCTAAGAACTTTTATACCTGATGCATATGCAAATCAATTGTATCGGGTTCATTTTAATGGTCAAGTGGCAATGCATGTTCCTGTACCAATTCATATGGATTGGGAAATGGCTGACTACTGGACTATGATTTATTATGTTGGAGGTAAAGATGGCGATACAATATTCTACAATGATCCTATAAGTCCTGATGGTGAGACTACATCATTTGAAGAAGTTTACAGAGTTAAGTTTAGACCAGGCAGACTTATTTTCTTTCCATCATATTATTTTCATGCTGCTTTACATCCAACAGAAGGATTAAGAACTAGTTTAGCAATTAATTATTGTTTAAGTGAGTGTTCTGCAAATAGTGAGTTAAGAAAATTAAGAGGACTTCCTGATTACGAATTACCTAAATTTGATCCATAGGAAGTTCTACATCAATATTAAATGATACACTAATTCTGTCTACATCTGTTATATTAGGCATTGTGTTATGCATTAGCCAAGCTGGAAATAATATAATATCTCCATCACTAGGAATAAATTCAAGAGACTGAGAGTTTCGTGGATTCTCTGGAAAATTACAATGTTGCATCATTATATTTGGATTCTGAAATTGTATCCCTCCTTGATCTGCACTGACTCTCATGTAGTAAGTACCAGCTATATGGTAACCAGGATGACAATGCCATTCATGTGATTTGAATTTACTTTGTATATTCATCCATGAATTTCTTAAATGAAGTACATACCTCTCTTTTCCTTCAGGTACTTTTCTATTTGAAAATGCTCTATTCCATTGAGTTATTTCAACGTATTCTTTAGCTGCATCTAATATTCTTTTTTCTAAATTAATTAAATTAAAATTACCTACAAGATTATCGTTCGTAAGATATTCATGTATATCAAAGTATGAGTTTCTAGCAGCTTTTCTTTTACCTGCTTCTTCGTGAATCCATGAGACATCATCAAGGTTGTCAGTTTCCATGATACGATCAAGACAATCTTTTACTTCTTTTTGAACTAAATCATAGTTTTCATGAGTTGCTTGACTTCTATAAACTTGTGTTGGGAATAGATTTAATAGACTTGACATGCTATAATAAATAGTAAAGTGAATGTAGTTATATTATGCTAGAGAACACTCTTAAAAATGAGATTAATATATTTCCCATTACGGTAACCATGTATCGTAATGAAAAGTATCTTAGCACAAATTCCAAATTAATTGAATTAATTGATCAAGAAGAGACCACAGGTCCTCAAGGAATAAAAAATACTTCTGGACAAAGTTTACATCCATTTCAAACACTCAATACCTATCTTCATAAAAAAGAAGAATACGCATTTTTTTATGATTGGGTTAACGCTTGTCTTGAAGATTATTATCATACTTATAAATTAAACACTGAGGGACTAAGAGTTAATTTATCTTGGGCAAATGTTTCTCCAAAAATGAATGAGCATAGATCCCATGTTCATCCAAATTCATGGCTCTCTGGTATTTATTACTGCACACCTAACTGTCCTCCAACATATTTTGACACACCTTTACCACATTCTAGGTCTGGTATTGTTGTTATGAGTGATAGTAAGTTATCACAAAATATATGGCAGTGTCCTTCTGAAGCAGGAACACTTATATTGTTTCCATCTTGGTTAGAACATTTTACGATGCCATCTCAGTATGATGGAACTAGAATGACAATCAGTATAAATGTCATGCCTGTTGGATTAACATCGTGTCCAAGAGATATGAATGAACCTTTGAGTGGTAAAAAATATGGATTAATTGAGAATATTTACTAATGAAAAAAATATATTATGCTCCTTTTATGGAAGGATATTCATATGGTTGGGATCATCCATTATTTGAAGAGGAAGTTTATATTCCTATTCAACCATATCTTACCTACTATAAAAAATATCACGAGAAACATACCTACTGGAAATGTCCTGCATGGAAACATTACTGGAAAAACGCTTTTGTTATATTCTCGCAGATGGATATGACTATAAAGTATGATAAAACTACAGGTGTAGTTGATCAAAATACTTTTGTTCATATCAATGTTGATGAGGGATTTACACCAAATGTAATGATGAGACCTGGACCAACTACTCCTTATAATGGAGTTTTGGTGGGACAGATACATCAGCATTTTGTTTTTTGGTCAAAAGAAAAAACTAAAGATATATGGGTAGAGATTGTAGCTCCACCAAGTTTTGCTGAAAAAGGAATAGAAATAATTAGTGCTGAATATCCTTTTAATCGTTGGCCACGAATGATATTATCTGCATGTAGATTTAATAATGAGGTAACCAATATATCAAGAGGAGAACCTATTGGTATATTAAGATTTAAAAGTTATGATAACATATTTTCTTTGGAAAGAAAACAAGCACCAGATAGATTAAAATCTAAATCTTATAATCTTGCTCGTGTAAAAGATTTTTTACCAAACAAATCTTGGGAAATAATCAAAGAAAATAAATGTCCCATGAAAAAATTTTGGTAATGGAATTATATAACTTATTTTCTGTTCCTGTTTTGAGATATTCAGCAGACGAATCTTACGATAATATTCAATGTGAGATACAAGAAGCAATTAAAAAATATGATGGATTTAAAAGATCTTATGATTTTATAGAAAAATATAATTGCCAGTTACTAAAAAAGAGAATAGAAGAATCATGTTTATCATATTTAAAATATTCTCGTTGGTCTGGTATGTATGATAAATCTAAATCTCCAATTAAATTAGAAAATTCATGGATTAATTTTGGAAAGAAAGGTGAGTCACATAGACAACATGTGCATCCTGGACATAAAATTTCTGGTGTTTATTATTACAGAGTAAATAGAGAACAAGGATCTATAGTATTTCAAAATCCAAATCCAATATCAAATACTTGTGAATTTCCATCTGGTCAAACATTTTCATCATTTACTGAATTTGTTCTTTATGATGGGGATATTATTTTATTTCCTTCATGGTTGTCACATGGAACTACAAAATCAAGATCAGATCAAGAAAGAGTATCAATAGCATTCAATATTGATTTAATTAATTTGAATACAAATATGATCAATGGATTGATGAAAGGATCTCATATACAAACGACACCTGTAGAAGTGTCTATTCGTAGTGAAATAAAATTAAATGGATTATAAAATATATTAATCAAAATATAATTATGGATGTACAATTAAGAAATCTTATCGCTAAAGAAAATGTCATAGACCCAGAACTCTGTGATAGTATTGTAGAAAAATCAAAAAAATGGGAATGGCAAAAACATCAATGGTATTCACACCATGAAGCATATTCTCATTCACATAAGGAGAAAGAGTTAGATGTTGTTTATGGTTCTGGTATACCAGAGGTTGTGCAACAACAACTTATGATGCATGTAAATCATATATGGAGAAATTATATGAGTATACTGCCAGAATTGTTACAACATACTCAGGGATCAAATTCTTTTAATGGACAAGAAGATATAAATGTAAATCCATTCAATATGATTAAGTATTGGTCTGGAGTACGTTTGAATAGATATAGTGAAGGCACACTGATGAGACCTCATTATGATCATATAGGATCTTTATTTGATGGAGAAAAAAGAGGTATACCAGTGCTATCAATTATAGGTGCATTAAATGATTGCACTGATTATGAAGGTGGTGCTTTTAAATTCTGGAAAGATTTTGAAATAGAAATGAATAAAGGAGATATATTAATATTTCCTAGTTGTTATCTTTATCCTCATCAGGTTGAGGAGGTGACTAAAGGAGAGAGATATACTTTTGTTAGTTGGGGTTTCTAATGGAAGAGGTAATATCTTTTACCGATATACTAACACAAGAGCAAAATTTCTTTATCTGTCAGTTATTACGTACAACTAATGGTTGGCAAATTGGATATGATCAACGTGGAGAAGATTGTAATGTTGTTAATGATCCAACATATCCTGGTGTATTAGAAGGTAAATTTTGTTACACTTCCGATTCTGGTTTTCTTCAAAAAACTTATGATAACAATAAACCAGTAAGAAATGAAGAATCTTATATAGAACTAAATGGGTTTGCCAAACTTGTAATGAAGATTTGTATTAAAAGGGCAAAACAACATGGTTACTACCACAATGCTCCAGAATTATACAGAGTATTTTGGAATTATTATAGTTCTGCTTCTCATGGATCTCTTCATACAGATGTTCCAGAAACAGATACTTCTTATACAAGTATAGTTTACTATCTTAATAGTACAGGACCTAAGCATGGCACTAGAGTTGTTATACCTGGTGATGGAGAATATTTTTACGAATCAAAAGAGGGAAATGCTATAATGTTTCCCTCAAAGACACTTCATGGAGGTACTGGAGCTCCACATCATAAACAAAGATGGTGCTTAAATATAATGTTTGAATCAGATTTCAAAAGAGTTTCGGTTGATTAAATGAATAAATACCTTCAGGGAAATTGTAGGTAAATGTTATGGCAGAACCTGCCAGTAGAGCTGAACTTAAAGATTATTGTCTTAGAAAGTTGGGGTTTCCAGTGTTGGAGATCAATGTTGACGATGATCAGATAGAAGATTCAATAGACGATGCACTCCAGTATTATCGTATGAGACACTACGATGGCACTGAACTTGCTTATATGAAGCATCTATTTACTGCTGCTGATGAGACAAAATTTGAAACACAGAACACA
>MDTE01023316.1_pt1 | contig 12149 bp, 4 predicted proteins | sample 811231 | NCBI WGS metagenome assembly MDTE01 (sample SAMN05326651, study PRJNA326480) | marine metagenome | isolation source: seawater | place: Indian Ocean: Red Sea | collected 2010
AAGGGGAAGTTTTCAAGTAGTCGATACTCACGATTCGCTCCATTGGGATAGTGACAAAAAAATGCCAGAAATAGAGTATCTAGACTCACCAAATTCTACTGAGGAGTTGTTGGAAAGTTTATGTGCTCCTGTTAGAAACTGGTTCAAAGATTCTTTTCCAGATTTCACAAGGCCACAAAAACTAGCTATTCCAGCCATTATGGAACGAAAAAACCTGCTACTATGTTCACCAACAGGGTCAGGAAAAACATTAACTGCTTTTCTAACAATTATTGATAAATTAGTGAGATTAGCACTAGATAACAAATTGGAGAAAAAGGTCCACTGCGTATATATTTCACCAATCAAGGCTCTAGCCAATGACATACAGAGAAACCTAATTGGGCCGCTAAGTGAAATTTCTGAGACATATTTACCCGATCGTGCCCAAGAAATTAAAGTCGGTTTGCGAACAGGAGATACTAGTCAGTCTGATAGGCAAAAAATGTTAAGAAATCCCCCGCATATTCTTATCACAACTCCTGAAAGTCTTGCAATTGCAATTACATCTCCTAGATTTCAACCAATAGTTAGTGAATTGGAATACATGATTGTTGATGAATTACACTCATTGGTTCCTACGAAGAGAGGCGTCCATCTCGCATTAACATTGTCATATTTAGATACCCTGCTAAAAACTCCGGTTCAACGTATAGGAATTTCGGCAACAATGGAACCACTTGAGAAAGTTGCTGAATATTTAGTTGCAAGTGATGACCAAGAATCAAGAAATAATAGTAGTAAAATATGCATAGCAAAAGTATCAGGCTCACGAGAATTAGACCTAGACATTATGATTACTCATAAAAAATTCAGCGACATGGCTGTTATGAAAATATTAGACTCTAATATTGAGGCTATAGCAGATTTGATTGCAGCCCATACAACCACTCTAGTATTTGCAAACACGAGGAAGATGACGGAAACTATAGTGCAAAGACTTAGACCATATCTAGGAGAACTTGTAGCAGGACATCATGGTTCGATGGATAAAAAAATCAGGCTAGATGTTGAAAAAAGATTGAAACACGGACATCTTAGGGCAGTTGTAACATCTTCATCCTTGGAAATGGGTATAGACATTGGTTCTGTCGATTTGGTTGTTCAAGTCGGAAGCCCTGGTGATATTGCTACTGCTCTTCAGCGAATAGGTCGTGCTGGACACCACGTGGGTGGAATACCTAGGGCAAGATTCCTGCCAACAAGTGTCGATGATTTGATTGAACTAGCCGCTTTACAATCTGCAATTCAAAAAGGCGAAATGGATAGATTAGATTTTCCGGAAAACTGTCTTGATGTTGTTGCACAATTCATGATTGGATTGGTTATTATAAATGAATTAGATATAGATGAGGCATATGAAATAATTGTTAATGCTTGGTCGTATCGTAACTTTTCATATGATGATTTCATAGAAGTATTAGACATGCTCGAGGAAGAACGCCGTGTTTGGGTAGATTGGGAAGAAAATATCTATGGCAAACGCGGATATTCCAGAATGATCTACTACACAAATATAGGAACTATTGCACCAGATAATTCATACCTAGTTTTCAATGCTGAAGGTTCAATTTTAGGACAATTATCTGGCTCATTCGTATCCAATTTACGTAGTGGAGACGTTATATTACTTGGTGGTTCTACATATCGTGTAACAAATATTCAAGGAACTCGTGTAAACGTTACTTCTGTAACTGGATATAGACCTACTGTTCCTTCATGGTCTGGTGAAGCACGTTCTAGATCTAGAGAACTTTCCAATGCTCTTTTAGATTTGATTGGACATTGTATTATATCTCTCCGCAAAGAAATTGATCCAAGAATAATTCTAAGAGATGCTTATGGATTATCAAATGATGTTTCAAATGCAATTGCAAGACATTTAGAAGAACACTCTATAGAATCATTCCAAGTACCTGACCCAACTAGAATGTTAGTTGAGCAAATTATTAGTGGAGGGCACCCCACATACATGATCACTACCTGCAGGGGTAGAGGATTTAACACCGCTTTAGGATATTTCTTAGCTGGACTTGCTGAAACTAAGAATATTAGCGTAATAGAAATGTCATTCGATGAAAATGGTCTGTTATTGAGAACATCTAAGGAAATTGACCCTCGAGAAATGTATGACTTATTCAAGACTAATGATCATATTGAGATAATCGAGAGATATATTATTAGTACACAAATTTTTGCTAAGAGATTTAAGGAAGTCGCTGGTCGTTCACTGATAATTCCCAAGCGAATCGGTGCTGAAGAAATCAGCCCTCAGCAATTCCAACAGAAGGCGGATGCGTTATTGAATAAGCATAGAACAATCGATGATAGTTTACTAATGAGGGAAGCAAAAAATGAAATCATGTTTGCTGATATCGATATCAAAAGTCTCAATGATTTCCTAAATTCTTGTGTCGAAGGAGATGCTAGAATTGTACATCAAAAAATGACTATTCCTTCCCGTCTAGGAATGTCCCTATTTATGTCCGCATTCGAGGATTTAATGTCAATGAAAACACGAGCTTTCTTGGTTAAAGATATTGATCCAACTGTATTACAGAGACTTCTTGGAACACGTAGTTTGGCAACCGAACTTTCAAGTGAGGAATTAAATCAATATTATTTGAATAAAGCACCGATACCAACTGACTCAAGTGGCTTATTAAGATTGATGTCACACGGCGGAGGTTTGGAAAAATCATTCAACAATCCTCTGTATAAAGAAAAATTACAGAATATTGATTTAGAAATTTTACGAGAATGGGTAGAAGAATTGTGCCAGAGTGGTAAAATTGTGAAATTAGATAAATGCGGTTCAAAGGAATTGGATGGAAAGTGGTTTACACCCTACATGGCTGAAATTCATGGGACCTTAGGATGTCTGTCAGTAAATGGTGGTAAAGATGTCAAAGACCTTAGAGAACTAAATATTCAAGGCTTAAGTTTCGATATATCTAGCGAACACGATGGAAGAGTACCCAAAAAATGGGAAACAATTTTGCTCGGAGACCCCCATGAAGCAATGCGTGTCAAAATTATAGAAATGCTTGGTAGTGAAGGCCCAAAAACATCGGATGAGATGGAACAAAGACTTCCTTTCTCCAAAGAATTAGTGGAAAGAATTCTTCATGAACTCGAATCTAGAAATGTAATTTCTGTAGGATTTTACAGTCAAACCGAAGACGCCGAGTACATTTTGAAAGTTGACGAACATAGATTGACCGGTGGCGACGAAGAAGTTGTCGAATATCGATGGGTACAAAATATGGTTTTCCAAAAGTCATTTGCGCAATACGATGATGGATTCTCTGCATTCGATTCACATGTAATATTCCAAAAGCAACAAGAATTATTGTACAGAGTTGAAGAGTTCAGGTTTAAAGATTGGAAAGATCTACAATTGGACTCTGATGTAATCATGGGAAGACTACTACACAATCGAATAGGGTACACAACCAAGAAAAATATCCCTATGCTTCTTGGATTGAAACCAGAACCTTGGATAGGTCCAATGGAAGAACAAATTTTGGAAAAAGTCCCACCTGGAATTAATGTAACTAGACAAGAAATAATGGAAGATTTCCCTAAGGGTGAAGAATACAAGTCATTGCAAAGAGACCTTAAGAGAGCATTGGATAACTTAGAACGTCAAATGTTAGTAGTTAAACAATTTGAAGATGTTGCAGGAAGGAGGCGCCGACTATCTTTATTCCACAGAGTTCACGGTGTTTATGATGCTCTTGATTTCGAGTCATCACTTGTAGATGTCATCAAAAGGTTAGGTCCAATTAAGGCTAATACTCTCCGATTCTATGTCACCCGTTCATTTGAAGATCTTACCGTTGCCTTGATGAATCTAGAAAAGTCCGGTAAAATATCAAAGGTAATTTCTCTAGTCCCTGACCCTGAAGCATTCTATTGTATGCCAGAAGAAGTTGAATTATTACAACGACCAAGAAGAGAGGATCGCAAATTGAGGATTATGACCCAATCTGATCCATATGTATCCCGATTTATCTGGGAAGTTCGAAGTATTCTTGACAGAGGATGGTACTTACCTGTTTTCAAAGGTGTTGACCCTATAGGCAAGATTTTGATGTTCAAGGTTAATGACTATTTAGAGATTAAAGATTTACACATACCCAATGCTTACATTGAGGAATTCTGTGAAGCCTTCTCAATACTATTAGATAATCACTCAGATCAACTGGTTGATGTTGCAATATTGAGTAATTTCAATAGTGAACCAATATCGAGTATCGATGAAGTTACTAAGAAATGCTTGGAATCGATTGGCTTCAAGCTAACTGGCGAGAGAATGATAAGGGGTGGAATTGTTGACCCACAACCTAGAGAAATCGCTGAAAGAGCCTTATTCCACAAACACCACTTGCATCAAAATACACGACTGGAAAATGAAATCTTAGCTATGAGGAAAACCCCTGAAGTGAGAGATGACTTTGCTCTAAGAGGTAGATGTGAAGTCTACAGGGCTGATTTGAAAAGTATGGCTAGCGCAAATAGACTTCATCAAGGTATTAATCTCCGAGGACATCAAGTTTGGGGAACATATGAGCACTTCCAAGACTTACTGGTAATTAGAGGTCAAGAGGCTGATGAAGACCTTTGGGACATAGTAGAATTTTTTAGCAAGAATTCAGATCCAAATATCTTCAAAGAGCGCCATGCATTGTCTCAATCTGAATTTAGAAAATTAATTCAGCCACTAATTAGAACAGGGCACATAGTTCAAGATTTCCGTGGAGGATTTAGAACAGTCACTCCTAGAGGTGAGGTTGACCCTGTTGAACTTCGTAAAGAATATCTTAGAAAGATGGTCGAAAATTATCCAGTCATTACCTTGAAGCAATTAATGAAACTATCTGGAGCACCATTTAAACCTGAAGAATTGAAATCGGTGCTAAATGGTTTTGAAGAAGATGGAACATTGATTAAAGGATTTTTAATTGAAGACTTGCATGAAGTGTGTTGGGGTAGAAAAGAACTTCTCGAAGAAGCCAAAGATATACCACCAATAAGGGATTTTGTCCTACCACCAAGCGACCCTATTGCTCCTTATTTTGCTGGCATTCTGAAAGAGAAATTTGGCTTTGGGTCAGCATACCTTGTTTTCAAAAACGCTGAACCAGTTGCGGCTTTCAAAGCAAATACGAGAAATAAAATCATTGAGGTTAAAGATTATGAAGGCTCGGAACAAGGTTGGAGAATTGTAAAAGAATTTGCTTGGGAACATCAAATGCCTTTGGAAACCGAATTACGTATCGGCGGAAAGAAATTAACTAAGTGACCATAAGCAATTTGCCAATACGTTCAAATTGGATTAGTACTACCATGTATTGATGAACACTATTGTTAGGGGCAGAGCATTTGCTTTGATTGCATTATTCTTGGCATCTTTAATGACTCCTATCATTTCTAATTCTACTGCTGAAAGTGTAGAAGATATTACTATTCTACACACCGCCATTAATCCTGAAAATAATAACACATATCATCTTCTTAGTGCAGCTTCATGGGAAGACTCAGCCAACGTCGCACGAGGATTGGATGGTTTTCTCACAACTATAGACAGTCTTGAAGAAAATAATTGGGTGTATGAAACATTTGCAAATTTTGATAATCAATCTAGGCACTTGTGGACTGGATTATCCGACCATGAAGAAGAAGGATATTACAAATGGCATGATGGAACTCCTTTTTACTATCGAAATTGGGGTGAAGACCAGCCATCATCCAATGATGAAGAAGATTATGTCCATATTGCCGGAACTAATATCGGCAACATAATGCCAGGTACTTGGAATGATTTAGGCAATAATCCTGAACTAGTCCCAGTATATGGTGTAGTAGAAATTGGGCCTGGTGCTGATTATGCCCTTAGATTTGATGGAAATGATGATTTCATAATAATCGAAGACCAATTACCTGATTGGGGAAGTCACATTGAGATTGAAGCAATGGTTAATTTGCCTGATACCACAGGTATTCAATTCATCACAATGATGGGCGATTATGGATGGGGCCTTTACATAAATAACGGACAACTAGCATATTCCAGTGAATATTCAATGTCAAAGAACCCTATTTCTAATATGTCCATTACCGAGGATAATTGGACTCATGTTAAAGTTATCATCGAACAAGACTCATATGGTGAATTTTACATTGATGGCCAGCCAGCGGGAATGATTGATGCCAATGATTCAAAAATTCCTTTGGGTGACTTTGGCTCAAATAACTGTTTTCAAAGTGGTTTAGAATGTGATGAATTAATAATCGGAAAAATGGGTGCAGGGTGTGATTGCAATTATTTTAGAGGAATGATTGATGATGTTAAAATAAGTAATGCAGCAAATGAATCGTTTTGGGAATTCCCTGAAGGTGAAGGCATGTTTACCACAGATCTTATGGGAATTACCGGGGAAATCAATGGTGCATCATGGGTTATGCCGGATGGAAGTGTCGTAACCCAAGCAATTCAAATTTTCAATGGTGAGGAAATTTTTGATATTAGTGGTTCACCTGGGGACCAACTTCTTTTCTTCGCAGAGATAGATGAAATGACCAAAGGAGCTTATTTCAGTGCTTTCGAAGAATTCGAGGAATGGTTTGATGAAAATAGTGTTAACTTTGAGATTTATGTAGCCCATGAATACATTCCTAATTCTTGGGAACATGATTTTGTTATCGAAACTGAATGGGGATTTGCTTACGAAGAGTGGCAATGGCCCGAGGCAGGAACATGGTGGTTCGTTATTGTCCCAGTTAACGAAATTGAGTCATTATCAATATACTTAGATTGGGATGTTGCTGACCCGCCGCCACCTCTGGAAGATATGACTGAGTTATTCAATGGAATTCCAGTTACTGGTCAATCTATATCTGGTGGTAGAAATGTGCCTCTTGAAGATAAACTGCTTTACTATTATATCGATTTGACAGAGAACTTATCCTCACTATCTGTGAAAACTTACGGGGGAACTGGTAATATTGACTTAGGTATCTCTTGGGGCACAGTCCCTGACCCATTTGGTTTTGGATTTTTCCCAGGATTTTTTGAAGATGAATTTTCAGACTTCGATAATTCGCAAAAAATTGCTTGGGATGGTGGACCCGGAAATGACAATGTTGTAACATTATATGATTTAGAACCTGGAATTTACTACATCACAGCATATACCTATCAAAAAGCCACTGACTTTACGATTTCAGCACAGTTTACTTATGAGCCAGAAAATATTGAACCTGAAGATGCGATTGAATTATTCCCGGGTCAAAAATATGGACCGTTAGCTGGTTACAACTCCCTTGATCAATTTTTCAAAATCAGTGTTCCAACAGGTACTGAAAGATTAGAGGTTGATTTATCTGAAGGTTTTGGAGAAGCTACTCTTTTCATGAAATTTGAACAAGCTCCAACACCTTCTGAATTTGATTATCTCTCTTCCAGCCCAGGTGCTGGAGATATGATTGGATTTAACGACCCTACACCTGGAATGTGGTATATTTTACTTGATACCGAAGAAGTATTTGGGAATATTATGATTACTGCTTCCTTCGAAGAAAGATATGTTTGGTCTTATGATGGTACACCTATCGAGTTATTCAATAATGAAGAAATCTTAGGAATCGAGGCGCCAGAAGGAGAGGAATTATTCTTTTTCTTGAATCTTGAAAAGCCGGGAGATTATCTGCAAATATCCACGTATGGTGGAACTGGTGATCTTGAGTTAACACTAGAAGGCGATGTGATAATTTTTGACTTTGATGATTTCTTCTTTGAGATTGATGAAGAAGACATGGGTCGACAAAGACCAAGTATGGAAGCAGATTCAGAAAAAGTAGAAATTGATTCTTATGGAGAAGGTACTTCACAAACAATATTTGTTGATTTGCCTGCAAATGGAAGATTTGACATAATTTTATCTGCAGAAACTGATATCTCTGACGTCTCAATAATTGCCAACTGGGCATATAGTGACTTCATTGAACCAATTGATGATGAACCATTAATCGAACCTGTAGTTGAGTTATCATGCAGAGATAATGCTGATGAGATTATGAAATTGAGTGACAAAGATTCTAATGGATTGATTGATGAAAGTGAATTCAAATTTATAATTTCGGAAATGGAAGTTCAAGAAGCGGATTTCAATAGTGTTGATTTGAATAATGATGGAGAAATTGAATTTGCAGAGATTCTTCAAGAATCTTGTAGATGTGACAATGAAATTTGGATTGTTTTCGATCAGTTGTCAAGAGATGGTGATTCCGTTTCAATCGAATTGTTAAGTTCCCAAATTTATGAGAATGAATATAACTTCATAGGAATGGACACCAATTCTGATTCTGAAATATCTGAAACTGAAATTGAACTGATGTCGAGTATCTGTGTTACTACTTTTGATGCCTTCGATGGTGATGGAGATGGAGTCCCAGATGATGAAGATGATTTCCCCGACGACCCTAATGAATCTAAGGATACTGATGGCGATGGCGTGGGCGATAATGCTGATATTGCACCAAGTATTGCTAATGATCTAGTTTATTCTGTTGGTGCAGTTGTTTTTGTCGGCCTTCTAGCACTATTGGTTCTAATCACCAGAGGGAGCCGAAACAATGTCCAAAGAGAGGATTGGGGCGATGAAAAGAATTTCGAAATAGCTGAAACTATGCTAGGTATGAAAAAGCCACAACCAAGTCCTCCTGAACAGGAAATAATCCCTTCACAAGTACCTGCCACACAATTGTATCAAACCGAATTTACCAGCATCAGTTTAGATAATAATTTTGAAAATTCTATTCCTAATATTGGAAATGAAAATATGCCGACGTTTGAAGAACTGTTGGGAGCAGAAGAACAGTTTGAGGCACCGTCAAAACAACTAATGGGAATGATTGGAATCGATGGAAAAGAGTCAATTGAATACCCAATAAATAGCGGGATTAAGTGGTCAAGGGATAATCCTGGAGATGAATGGTCAAAATACTAACCTGTATTCTTTGATTTTGGTTGCAAAACGCCTAATGGTTTGAGAAGTCTAACTATATGTCTATGTAGTTCCGGTAATATTTCAAACATGATTAATGCCATGAAAAACATAGCAAATAAGGAAACAAATCTCGATGCATAATTATGTCCAAATTCAAAAACAGACATGCCAAAATAACTCCAAGTCGTATATGTTTGATGCATCCAAATTAGTCCTACATTTCTAAAAATGTTCAATATGTGTATAACAGGAACTGTGAAAATTAATGCACGTATTCTTCTCTTCCAATCAATATCTAGTACTGAAATTGCTCCGATGAATATAACCATGGATTGTAATGCTGTACAGGCGAGAACAAAATTTATTCCAATCAATGTACCATCACCCGCCACAAGTTCTGTCTGGTATGGAAATTCCCCAAATGTTTCTGTGCTAAACCATCGGTTCCCATCCCATGAATCCCAATTTACTCTTCCAGATTCTGTTTGAACCCAGGTTTCGCCTAAGTGGATATCCCCAGTTCCTGAAACACGATAAAATAATGCGACTTGAGAAGCAACAAACCAAATCGCTAGAATACTTAACCAAGGGACATGAGCTATGAGTAAATACGGACCACCTGCATATGCCATTGCACCTCTTGACCAGATTAGAGCATCCTTTGTTTTACCTGAGTCTTCTTTTCCTTCCCATATTGCTATCCCGAATCCCAGTGGTAGAGCAAGCATACTCATTACGGTCAAAATATAATCTTGATGAGAATAATATTTCCAAGATGCTGAGAAAAAATATATCGAAACTAAAACCCATCCGATTTGAGCAATTCTTGGATTATTCATCGTTCGAAAATGCCACGAAATAGCAAGAAGAACTAGTCCAATAGCGCCAACAATTGCAACTACAGACTGAGTCTCCATGTATTCACGCAACAATCAACTTGACTTCAAAACTTGTATTCGAATGACAAATCACTTCAATAAATTACTCTAGGACCATTTATGCGGGGACCAATTGTAGAGTATACTCCTGCAGATTTTCCTCAAGGTGTAGAATTTAATGGAGCAATTGCCTATCTCGACAGAGACGGTGTTCTCAATATCGGAAAATCAAATTACATTAATTCCCCCGCAGAAGTGGAAATATTATCTGGTGCACCAAGAGCGGTCGGAGATCTTCGACGATTGGGTTATAGGACATGTATTGTAACAAATCAATCCCCAATTATGCGTAGGCTGTGGGATGAAAACCAATTATTCCTTATTCACCAAAAGTTGAGAGAGTTATTTTTAGAATGTGACGAAGATGCTCATTTTGATATGATAATTACCTGTCCACATCGTAACAGAGATAACTGCTCTTGCAGAAAACCAAACCCAGGAATGTTAAGTCTAGGAAGTAAATTACTTCGAACTAATACACCACAAAACTTTGATTCCAAGCAAAGTATTATTGAAATAGATAAAAAATATGAAACTGTCAACTGGTGGAAAGAAAAAATATCGCCGGAAAATGAATTAGATTTAATGATTGGAGATAGAAGTAGCGACATGGGTGCTGGTTGGGCAATTGGTGCTAGATTATTTCAAGTTCCACAATCCATTGGAATAAAACATGTCCATAAACGAATAATTGATAACAGTGACAAGGGTGATTTTTTTAATCCCATTAGGTGATTTTATGGGTTGGTTAGGTCTTGATGATACAGATCACCTCGGAGGAGGATGTACTACCAAAACTCTTGATGAATTGATTATTGGCCTTCCAAAAAGTGTTTATGTAGGTGAAATTAGGTTAGTAAGATTATGGCCTTTTGCTAAACAAAGAACTAGAGGAAATGCAGCAGTTGCAGTTGAGATAAATGCACAAAACGAAAAGCAACTAATTGAACATCTTGACAACTGGTGGGATAAAAAAATTGAACCATTAGGTGGCAAAATTACCAATTCGGAAAATTATGTTCGAGAACAGTATGAAACTGACCCAGGAATGGTTTGGTTCTCTGAGGAGGTTCCAAATGAGGGATTTTATTTTGATGCAGTACGCAGAGAAGTGAAATTATCAGAAGTGCCTCTTGCAGACAAGTCATGGGGCGGTCATGGTAGAATAGGAGCAACTGCTGCAGTTGCTTGGAAAAAGTCAAAATTTACATTTGAGGCTATTGCATGGAGATCTAAAAATAACATACTAGAAAACAATATTCGTTTAATAGACACTGATAGGCTAATGGAAATTGATGCAAGAAAAGATACATTCATGTCTAGAGATTCAAGAACTGGAAATAGTTTAATCGCTCCAAGAGGCCCTTGTCCTGTACTTTTTGGTGTTCGAGCAACAACATTTGTATCAGCTAAAGAGTCAGCACAGTATTTGATTGACTCCGATAATACCGAAACCATTTCAGGGATGCGAGTATTTGTCACAAATCAAGCAAGCGATGACCACCTAGGAGATAATTTGGATGAAGAGATTGTAGAAACGGAAATATTATCACGTGGTACAGTTATCATAAAATGCCATAACCACAATCTTGTCGCATTTTCGGAATCAGGAGACATAAAATTACTCGCACAATGGCTCAAAAAAGGAGATAAGATACAATTTAATGGATTATCTAGTGACGATAATTCAATTCATCTGGAAAGATTGAAATTAGTGAAATCTAAACCAGATAAAGTTAGACCTATCTGTGAAAAATGCAATGTTAGAATGAAATCAATGGGTAAAAATCAACCGGTTAGATGTCCAAAGTGTAGAGATAAATCAAATATTCTTTGGATTGATGAAGTTAGAATACCACCATTCACTAACTGGGTACAAGCACCGCTAGATTCTAGGAGGCACCTCACTCGTCCTTTGGAGTGGTACGATTTCGTATAATTCTCAGTTTTTTATCCCACACTTAGGAAATAATCATAACTTATGCCTAGAAGTTGTTATCATGGCAGATGAACAAATGACAAAAAATGTGGCATACATCATTCTTGGTATTTCTTTTTTAGTAATGATGTGGTTCATCATCAAACAAGCAAAACAAAATCGAGAAGATTCTATAGAGAGTAGTTCACCAAATATTGCTGGTAGTGACGAAAGACCCGG
>MDTE01019417.1_pt1 | contig 12148 bp, 16 predicted proteins | sample 811231 | NCBI WGS metagenome assembly MDTE01 (sample SAMN05326651, study PRJNA326480) | marine metagenome | isolation source: seawater | place: Indian Ocean: Red Sea | collected 2010
ATAATTGCATACCAACACATATTCCTAAAATGGGTTTTTTCTTTTCTAAAACAAATTCATTTAAAGTTTCATTTAATCCAGGAATTTTTTTTATACCCAAATAGCAGTCTCTAAAAGAACCTTGGCCTGGCAGGACTATTTTATCTGATTTACTAATTTTTTTTGGGTCAGAAGTTACCTCTATTTTTGAACTTAAATTTAGATTATTAGCAGCAGCCTCAAGTGCTTTAGCTGCTGACTTTAAATTGCCAGACCCATAGTCTATCACTGTAATGGACATTTTTATTTTATAGAACGCCCTTAGTTGAGGGAACTTTATTTTTTATTCTTTTATCTATTTCTATAGCTTCGCGCAGTGATCTTGCAAGTCCCTTGAAGCAAGATTCAATTATATGGTGGCTGTTATCACCATAAATATTTTCAACATGTAATGTAATACCAGCAGCCTGTGAAAAAGCTTGAAACCACTCTTTAAAGAGTTCTGTATCCATTTCTCCCAATTTTTCTACTTTCAATTTTACTTTCCAAATTAAGTAAGGTCTATTCGATATATCCATTGTTACTCTTGTAAGTGTTTCATCCATTGGAATAAATGCGTAGCCATATCTCTTTATTCCCTTCGACGGGCCAAGAGCTTTTTTTACAGATTCTCCAAGAGCAATTCCTGTATCTTCGGTAGTGTGGTGCAAATCAATGTGTGTATCTCCTTTGGCTATTATTTTTAAATCAATTAAGGAATGTTTAGAAAGCTGCTCCAACATATGATTTAAGAAACCTATTTTAGTATCTATTTTATACGATCCTTTCCCATCCAAGTTGACTTCAGCAACTATGCTGGTTTCTTTAGTCTTTCTGTTTATTTTAGCTTTTCGTGCCATATAGGCCCACTGTAATAACAGTGGTTTATAAGTAATTCAAGAATATATCAATAAATTGAATTTTTGCCCTTGAAGATGTTAAATAAATCTCCACATACAGTACTACTATGAGAGAAAATTCAAATTGGCATGGTACTACCATAGTCTTAATTAGAAAAGGCAAAGACGTTGTTGTTGCTGGTGATGGACAAGTTAGTCTTGGTAACACAGTAATTAAGAGCACTGCAAAAAAAGTTCGTAGAATAGAAAAAAGAAATGTAATAGCTGGCTTTGCCGGTTCAACTGCAGATGCATTAACTTTATTTGAAAGATTAGAAGCTAAGTTAGAAAAACATGCCGGCAATCTTACTAGAGCTGCTGTTGAATTAGCAAAAGATTGGCGAACAGATAAATATTTAAGGAGATTAGAAGCTTTAATGGCCATAGCTGATAAAGAAAAAAGCTTCATAATTTCTGGTACTGGTGATGTATTGGAGCCAGAAGAAGGTATTATAGGAATTGGATCAGGTGGTAATTATGCATTGGCCGCAGCAAAAGTCTTAATGGATTCTAAAATGTCTGCTGAGGAAATTGCAAAAAAATCAATTCAAGTTGCTTCCGAAATATGTGTCTTTACAAATAAAAATATAACATTAGAAAAAATTTAAATTAATGAAGCAAAAAACAAACATCACATCATTACCAGCGAGAGAATCTCCTCAAGAAAAAAGTGATAAGTCAGTTGTTTCATCTTTATCTCCTAGAGAGATAGTATCTGAACTAGATAGGTATGTGATTGGCCAAAATGCAGCCAAGAGAGCAGTAGCAATTGCTCTTAGAAATAGATGGAGAAGACAAGCATTAAAAGGTGATATGAAAGACGAGGTATTACCAAAAAACATTCTCATGATAGGACCAACCGGAGTAGGAAAAACAGAAATATCAAGAAGACTTTCTAAATTAGCTGAAGCTCCATTTATAAAAGTTGAGGCAACACGATTTACTGAAGTTGGATATGTAGGTAGAGACGTAGAACAAATAATTAGGGATCTATTAGAAATTGCAATCGCTATTGAAAGAGAAAGAATGCGAAAAGAAGTATATGCAAAAGCTCAACAAGCAGCGGAGGAAAGAGTACTTAATGCTCTTGTTGGAAATAAAGCTAGTGTTGCTACTAGAGAAAGTTTTAGAAAAAGATTGAGAAACGGCGATCTTGACAATAATGATATTGAAATTGAAGTAAATGATACTCCAGCTATGCCAAGTTTTGAAATTCCTGGAATGCCAGGAGCAAATGTTGGGATGATAAATATATCTGAAATGTTAGGTAAAAATGTTAAAAAAGGTAAAAAGAAAAAAATGAAGGTAAAAGAATCTCACGAAATTTTAATTGCTGAGGAATCTGACAAAATGATTGAACAAGATGCAATTATAAAATCAGCAAAAATTTCAACTGAAAATAATGGAATTGTATTTTTAGACGAAATAGATAAAGTTTCTGCAAGAGGTGATCGAATTGGAGGAGATGTATCTAGAGAGGGTGTGCAGCGAGATTTATTACCATTAATAGAGGGAACAACTGTAAGCACAAAACATGGCCCAATAAAAACTGACCATATTTTATTCATTGCCTCTGGTGCATTTCAACTTGCTAAACCATCAGATTTATTGCCTGAACTGCAAGGAAGATTGCCTATAAGAGTCGAATTGAACGCTCTAACCAGTGATGATTTTAGAAGGATATTAGAAGAGCCTGACAATAGTTTGATTAAACAATATAAAGCTCTTTTGGAAACGGAAAGAGTTTCTCTTGAATTTACAAAAGATGGAATTGAAACAATAGCAAAATTAGCAACAGAAATTAACTCCAGTATAGAAAATATTGGAGCGCGAAGACTGCATACTATTATTGAAAAAGTTCTGGATGAAATCAGTTTTACTGCTACAGATAGAGGTGGTGAAAAAATTAGAATTGATAAGAATTATGTAACAAAAAATCTTGGTGAGCTTGCTAAGGATACTGATTTGTCAAAATTTATCCTATAAATTTTTTATTATTTTTCAAAAAAATATATATTGCTCCATCACCACCATCTTTTATAGATGCTTTCGATATATTGGTTATTTTGTTTTTTAATTCTTCATCATTTTCAATAAATTCTGGAACAGAATAACGAAGAATATTTAATTTTTCTGATATATAAGGATTTTCATATGATTTTGATCGTAATCCTTTCCCAGTTACAATTATCAACTTTTTATGTCCTTGATTAAATGAATTAATTATAAATTTCTTCACTATTTTATTTGATTCATCCAATGAAAGACCATGCAAATCTAATTTTTTAAATTTATTTATTTTTATATTTTCTTTAGGTAGGTCAGCAGTTTTGGGACTTATGTTTCCGATCTGTTTAGTAAATTTCATCCAGTCTTTTTTATCTTTGTACGGAACAGAATATTTTTTTTTCACTATTTATTTGAAGTTTCAACTAAGTACCAAGTAGGATCTTGACTCCACATATTTTTTGAAAATTTCCAGACGTCATGAACAGTTTTAATAACATCCGGATTGCCCTGGATTACTTTATTATCTTTATCTTTAACACATGTAATTATCTCACTCACAAAATTTACTGTTACTTTATAAACATTTTCTATTTTTTTGAATTCTAATACTTTTGATGACTTGATGCCTATAAAAGTAGTTTCATATTTAAGTTCCTTTTTTTTTCTATCATCGATTACTGATGAAAAATCCTCGAATAGTCCCTTCCCTAATAAACCTTTTAAAGATTTTTTATCTCCTTTAGCAAAGGATGTAATAATTTGCTCATAAGCTACATCCGCACCCTTCAAAAATTGTTTTTTTGCATTCTCATCAACATTTCCCTCTCTAATCGCTTCATTATTTTCTATATCTTTAAGAACTTCCATTCCTTTAGGGAAATATTGGTTCATTGGTTTTCCTTGGAAACCTGTTTTCCTTCCTAAAATATTTCTAAGTCGCAAAATAATAAAGCCAGCAAACATGGCTAGCAAGATGATATCTATGAACCCAAACTGATTACTCATGTGTTTTTGATTATAATACTTAAATGATATAGTATGCAAATATAAATAATCAAACAAATGAATGCTGTTATCCTGTTAATAATTGGAATTCCCGCAATTGAAATTTATTTAATGATCAAGGTTGGAGGAATAATTGGTGCATTAAATACTATTTTATTAATCTTTTTCACAGCTATAACTGGAATTTATTTTGCAAAAATAGCAGGCCTAAGTACGCTAAAATCTGGTTTTAATCAATTGGTTAAAAACGAGATGCCAATATATGAGATTATTTCGGGTGCCGCATTGGCCTTTGCCGCTTTTTTACTTATACTCCCAGGATTTTTAACAGACGCCGTTGGTTTTTTATTGATAATACCTATAACAAGAAAATTCTTTATAAAATTGATAACTAATAAATTTAAAATGCCTAAGAATAAAGATAATATTATTGAAGGAACAGTTGATGACGAAAACCAAAATAAATAATTAAAATCAAATGAATTACAAAATTATATCAAAATTTATTAAAGATATTTCTTTCGAAATTCCAAATGCACAAGCATTTGTTATGCTAGAAAAAGAAATTCAAAATTATAATTTAAATTTCGATATCAAGAGTAATCCATTTAAGGAAAACATAATTGAAGTAAATACTGTTTTAAGAATCAACCCAAATCAAGAAGTAAAACATAAAATATTGACTGAAATTAATCTTGCTGCTTTGGTATCTATTGAAAAAAATTTCGAGGACAAAAAAGAATTAGAGAAAATTATTTTAGTTGATATACCCTCAGAAGTATACCCAATATTGTACGAAACTTTTGTATATTTATTTTCCCAAGCTGGAATAAAGAATATAGAAATTGACAAAAAGGTCGATTTCGAAAAAATGTACAAGGAAAGAAAAAAATAATTAATTATAGTTATTTTTTACTAAATCTGACTTCAGATATCTTTGATGTAAATTTAGTTCTTCTTCAGTAGGTTTAATTATTTTTTTTGATTTATTTTCTTTAGTAAATTGATTGAATTTTGTATTCAAAATTTCTGCACTTTCTAAATTAAGTTTTGGCTCTTTTTGATCAAGAAGATTCACATAAACTTCTTTTAATAAGTGACAGTCAATCAAAGCATTATGTTTTTCTCTTCTTGAATTATCTACATTAAAACGCTTACAAAGTGCATCAAGAGAATTTTGGGATCCGGGATATTTTGATCGAGCAATTTCCAAAGTATCTACAACATTTTTTCTATCTAATTTTTTTTTATTTATAAGGCTTAATTCATAATCTAAAAAAGACAAATCGAAAGTCGCATTATGTATTATTATTTTTTTGTTTTTAATAAAGTTTAAAAAATTTTCCGCTATTTCAGAAAAAATTTTTTTATCAGATAAGAATTTTTCAGAATACCCATGTACCTTGTAAGCTTCTTCTGATACTGGGCGCTGCGGATTTATATACGTATGAAATATATTATTTGTTGGAATTTGATTATTTAGCTCAACACAACCGATTTCTACTATTCTATGTTTTTCGGTAGTTGACAATCCAGTTGTTTCGGTATCCAGTATAACTTCAAGCATTTAGTAAAATTTCTTTCATAATCCTTTTAACATTTTTTTTAATTAAATTGTTATTAAAATTATTTTTAATTATAAAATCAGATCGTTTTTTTTTTATTTCTACAGGAAGTTGAACTTTTTTAAATTTCTTAACTATTTCAAAATTAAAATTGGTTCTTTTTTTTAGCCTTTTATAAATATCCTTTTTTTTTGCTTCCACAAAAATTAAAATGTCATTTTTTTTATTTATTCTATTTTCTATTAATAGTGGGACATCCAAAATAACAAATTTTTTATTTTTATTTTTTTTAATAAAATCGTTCATTCTCAAACGAATTTCTGGATGAATAATTTTAATAATTTTTTTTATATTATTTTGGTTCGCTATAATGGCTTTTGAAAGTTTACTTTTTTTAACTGGAAAAGAACTTATATAATTTGGTAGTACTTTCTTAAGTCTATTAAAACATTTTTTGCTATTTTTATACAATTTCGCAACTTCAAGATCAGCATTAAACACTGGATAGCCAAATTGCTTCGCTATATGACTTTTCCCAGAACCTATATCCCCAACCACGGCTATTCTAATCATTAATCTAATAATTTATCACTTACTTTAGGTAAAACATTGTGCCAAATTTTAAATGATAATTGAGCTTGATAAATAAACATCATTTTACCATTTTCAATTTTATTGCCTAATTTTTTTCCTTCTAAGAGAAAATTAGTTTTATTTGGATTGTAAATTACATCATAAAATAATTTATTAGTTCCAATTTTACTTAGGTCTAATTTGATTCGATCGTTGCTACTTAAGCCTAGGCTTGTAGCGTTAATTATCATATCAAAATCAATCATTTTACCCCAATCGATAATTTCTAAATAAGGAAAAATTTTTTTCAAATATTCTGCCTTTTCTTTTGTTCTATTACTTAAAGTTATTTTTTCTGCCCCTAGCCTTTTTAGACCTAGAATAATCGAAGGAGCCACTCCGCCTGCTCCTAAAATAAATATTTTTTTTCCTACAGCATTATAATTAATGTGTTTTAATCCTTTTTCAAAACCAGCTATATCAGTGTTATCTCCGATAATTTCATTATCTTTTTTAAAAATTGTATTAACTGATTGTGTTTCAGAAGCACATGAAGTTAATTGGTCAAGAAAAGGAATAACAGATTTTTTAAAAGGGACAGTCACATTTATTCCATTTATTTTATTATTTTTAATTTCTTTTATTATTTCTTCAATACCCTTCTCTTCGAGCTCTTTTTTGTAGTAAGTTGCATCGATATTATTCTCTTTAATCCAATGATTGTGTAGCTTGGGCGACAAAGAGTGTTTGATCGGATTCCCTATAACAAAATATTTTTTCATTTTACTTTTTCTAAGTATTCCTTTATCTGCTTGATCGGAAGCCCCATAACCGTATCTTCATTTCCTTCTATTTTTGAAAATAAAGATTTGCCATCAGCTTCTATTTGGTAAACGCCATATGCATATAATTCTTTATCTTCTATTTTCGCTAAATACGATTTAATTTCGTCCAAATTAAGTTGTTTCATTGTTAAAGTGGCAGAATCTGTAAAATTCCATATCATTGAACCATTTTTAGAAATACAAACAGAACTAATTAATTGATGTTTTTTTCCATTTAATTTATTTAAAATTTCTAAAGCTTCATCTCTGCTTGTTGGTTTTGAAATAAGTTCTCCATCCAAATCTATAACGCTATCTGCTCCCAAAACTAAATCTTCTTGTTTTTTTTTGCTTATTTTATTTGCTTTCAATTCTGCAAGATTTTTTGATATAATTTTTGGTGTAGCTTTTTCACTTAGTAAAGATTTTTTAACACTTTCTTCATCAACATTAGAATTTATAACTTCGCAATCAATTTTATTATTATTTAAAATCTTTTTTCTTACCCCGCTTTTTGATGCAAGTATAATTTTTTTAATCATCGGGAATTTATTATGTCTAATATTTTTATTATTGAAGCTGCAGTTTCTTCTACCGATTTCCTGGTCACGTCTATAATTGGCCAGTTATTTTTTTTAAATAGTTTTTTTGAATTTTCTATTTCATTTAAAATTTCTTTTTCATTTGTGTAGTCGCCGGGTCTATCTTCATGCATTGATTGAATTCTATTTCTTCTAACATCAGAAAGACGCACGGGGTCACATAAAAAACCAATAATACAAATTTTATTTTTGTTTTCTGTTAGTTGGGCTGGTATATTTTTATTTGGTATAAGAGGTATGTTTGCTACCTTGTAGCCTCTATTCGCCAAGTAGATTGATGTAGGTGTTTTGCTTGTTCTACTAACACCGACTAGAATAACATCGGCCTTTTCAAGATCAGAAATTTTTTTTCCATCGTCGTGAGCAATTGTGAATTGCACAGCTTCTATTCTTTTATAATATTCTTCATCCAAAGCATGCTGTCCACTTGGTTTATTGCTGGCTTTTTGATTTAATAATTTTGAAAAGTCCGAAATAAGACTACTTAGGGCTGCAAAACAAAAAATATCATTTTTTTTTGCTTCCTCGATTAAATATTTTGCTAAATCTTCATCTACAATTGTATATAAAATTATTATATTTTTTTCTGATTTTGATTTAGAAATAATACTATCAATTTGATTTTTTGTTCTAGTAAAAGAAAAATGAATAGTTTTACAATTGAAGTTAGAAAACTGGGCTTTGATAGCTAAAAAAATCCTATCTAGCGTTTCTCCCGTTGAATCTGACACTTGATAAACCTGGTAAACGTTGTTCATAATGCTGTTAATAAATTAGTAAATAGGAGATTATTCATATATTTTTTTAAATAATTAATATTACTAAGAGAAATCAACAAAAAACTAAGTAACTTATATACGTTAATAAAATATAAACAAATTATTATAAAAATTAACAAATATTAATATATGTAACTAAATCAATAATTTATTGTATATATTAATAACAGGTTTTATGGATAAACTGTACACAACTAATTAATACCGTTATTAACATAGCATAATAATACTATTAACTTATTTATATAATATATTAATGAAAGATACATTAAGGGAGTGCATTGAAGAAAAAAGAACCTCCTATACACCTATATGGTTTATGCGACAAGCTGGTAGGTATTTACCAGAATTTCAAGATATAAGAAAAAAAAATCCAGATTTTATTAAATTATGTCTAAATGAAAGATTATCTGCTGAAATTTCCCTTCAACCTATAAAAAGATTTAACTTAGATGCTGTTATAATATTTTCTGATATTTTAATGGTTCCATATGGCCTGGGCCAGAAAGTTGAATTTAAAAAAGGGATCGGACCTATTTTAGGAGAATTAAATTTTAACGTTATTCTTAATACTAAATCAAAAGATTTTATAGAAAAACTATCTCCTATTTATAAGGCAATAAAAAGAGTTAAAGAAAATATAAAAAATAAAAGCCTTATCGGATTTGTTGGAGCCCCGTGGACACTTTTAGTTTATATGTTGAATAAAGAATCTCCAAAGAAAAATTTTGACATGAGCAAGATTATAAAAAATAAAAGTTTAATGAGAGATTTGCTTTTAAAATTAGAAGATATTATTTTTTTACACGCCAAAGAACAGATCAAAGCTGGTGCAAATATTATACAAATATTTGATTCTTGGGCTGGATTATTACCTAAAGAAAAACTTTCAGAGTATTGTTATATTCCTATTTCAAAAATAGTAAAAAACATAAAATTGCTAAAAATTCCTGTGATTTGCTTTCCAAAAGGGATAGGTGAAAACTATATAGATTTTTGCAATACTGTTAAACCAAACTGTATAAGCATAGATTATGAAACTGATCCAGAATGGATAAAAAAAAATTTAGATGGGATTCCTGTACAAGGAGGAATGGACCCAAAAATATTATTAGGAGAGAAAGAAGAAATTAAAAAAAATGTTGAAAAATATCTTAATACATTTAAGAACTATCCTTACATTTTTAATCTAGGACATGGGGTTTTACCAGAAACAAAACCTGAAATAATTGAATTTATAATTCAGACAATAAAAGAAAAAAATTAAAATGAAGAAGGGGGTTATTCTATTTAATCTAGGAGGTCCGGATAAATTAGAAAGTGTTGAACCTTTCCTTTTCAATTTATTTAACGATCCTGCAATAATCAGTATACCTGCAATTATAAGATACCCTTTAGCAAAATTTCTTTCCAAAAGAAGAGCCCCAATAGCCAAAAATATTTACAAAGAAATCGGAAACAAATCTCCAATACTTGAACTTACTCAACACCAAGCAAAAAGCTTAGAAAATAATTTATTGAAAAAAGGAAATTATAAATGTTTTGTCATTATGCGTTGTTGGCACCCGCGGGCAGAAGATGTAATAAAAGAAATTAAAAAATACAATCCTGATGAAATAGTACTTTTACCGCTTTATCCTCAATACTCAGCATCAACCTCAGGATCCTCCATTAGAGAATGGAATGATTTATGCAAAAAGGAAAATTATAAAATCAAAACTAAAACTATTTGCTGCTATCCAACTCAAAGCAGTTTTGTAGAATCTCATGTAAAATTAATAGAAAAGACAATAAAAAATTTAGAAAAAAATAATATTAAATTGATTTTTTCTGCACACGGTTTACCAGAAAGTAAAATTAAAAAAGGCGATCCCTATCAATGGCAAGTGGAACAGACTGTTTCAGAAATAATGTCTAAATTAGCAGGTGAAAAAATAGATTATATTATTAGTTACCAAAGTCGCGTAGGTCCTTTAAAATGGATTGGCCCATCTACAGATGAGGTTATTATTAAATATTCTAAAGAAAAAAAAGGTATTGTTATTGTGCCGGTTGCCTTTGTTTCAGAACACTCGGAAACATTAGTGGAATTGGATATTGAATACAAAAAATTAGCTGAAAAAAATGGTTGCAGTTTCTATAAAAGAGTACCAGCATTGGGCACAGAGGAGAGTTTTATAAAAGGACTTGCAGAGTTAGTTTTGATGAAAGAAACAAGAAGTAATTTTGTTTCATCTGTAATGTGTCCAAATAAATATATGAAATGTCCATGTTTATAAAAAGTAAATTATAAAATGATTTCAGACGAAGACAAAATAATGATGGAAACCCTATATTGGTGGGGTATACCAACTTTATTTAGATGTAAAAACGATCCTAACCCAAATAATTGTGATATTGCTTTAGTAGGGGTGCCACACAGTACTGGGAATGGAACTACAGAAAGAGATCAGCATCTTGGCCCGAGAGCAGTAAGAAATATTTCTGCTATGTTAAGAAGATCTCATCTTGAATATGGAATTGACCCTTGGAAAAAAAATAAAATTCATGATTTGGGAGATGTGCCTTTCCCAGAGGCAAACGATAATGAAAAATGCATTGAAAGAATTTCAAGTTTTTATGATCATTTAGAAAAAGCACAAAAGCCCACTGTTTCAATTGGAGGGGATCATTCAATAACAGGAGGTATTTTACAAAGTTTAGCAAAAAAAAATTCTAAACTAACCAAAGGTAAAAAAGTAAGCCTTGTACACTTTGACGCGCATACCGATTGTTATGAAAAGTTAGACCATTTCCTCGGGGCAAAAAAATCAGCAGCACATTGGGCATCCTATCTTGTTAAACAAGGAAATGTTGATCCAAAAACAAGTACTCAAATAGGAATTAGAGGAAATCCAAGAACTTTAGATTGGTTACAAGCAAGTTACGATATTGGTTACCAAGTAATAACTATGGAAGAGTATAAAAAATTAGGGCACGAAAGATGTGCAAAAATGATTTTAGATAGAATAGGTGACAATCCAATTTATGTTACTTTTGATTTGGATTGTTTAGACGCAACAGTTGCTCCGGGAACAGCAAATCTAGAACCAGCCTTTAGAGGTTTCAATATTGATGAAGTGAGAAAATTAATTCAAAGTTTAAAAGGTAAAAATGTAATTGGTGGAGATGTAGCTTGTTTGATGCCAACTAAAGATAGCCCAAATAATATTACATCTATGGTTGCTGCCGCTATAATGTTCGAAATAATTTGTCTGATAAGTGTTTATTTAGGAAAAAAATGAAAAAAACTATTTTAAAAGACGACAATGGCAAATCTTTAGAAGTTAATCTAAAGGAATTTATTGATCACCTGAATGAATACCACAAGGCTGGGATTAGCTCACACACTCAAAACGGATGTTCATTTACAGTAGATGATGAATTTAGAATAAAAATTAAAAAATTATATGAAAAATGAGTTTGTTAAATGTAAAACAACTCAAAGACTACAATGATAATGGGTTTATTGCTCCCATTGATGTTTTGTCATTAAAAGAAACCGAAGAAATTAAAAAAGAGATTGAATACATAGAAAAAAAATGGCCAACCGAATTAGTTGGCCTTGGCAGAAATAATGTTCATTATATTTCACCTGTTTTTGATGAGGTTTGCCACAATACTAAAATTTTAGATGCGGTAGAAAGCATTATAGGGAAAGATATTTTAGTCGGCGGAACAACGTTATTTATAAAAGATCCAGACAACAAAGGTTTTGTTAGTTGGCATCAAGACGCAAAGTATATTGGTTTTGAACCTTACAACTGGGTTACAGCATGGTTAGCAATTACCGATGCTAATGAAGAAAACGGATGTATGAGAATGTGGTCTGGG
>MDTE01031734.1_pt1 | contig 12148 bp, 14 predicted proteins | sample 811231 | NCBI WGS metagenome assembly MDTE01 (sample SAMN05326651, study PRJNA326480) | marine metagenome | isolation source: seawater | place: Indian Ocean: Red Sea | collected 2010
TCATAAACATTTATATCATAATATTGATATACTTAGTTTAAGTATATATAGGTAATTTTGTAGTGACAGTAAAATTTAATCAATTATCAAACGCAATTAGATTTTTATCAATTGACGCTGTGCAAAAAGCTAATTCTGGTCATCCAGGTATGCCGATGGGTATGGCAGATGTCGCCACTGTATTATTTAAATACCACCTCAGGTTTAATCCAAAAAATCCTGAATGGATGAACAGAGATAGGTTTATATTATCGGCAGGACATGGATCGATGCTGTTATACTCTCTTTTGTATCTGACTGGTTATAAAAGTATATCTATAGAAGATATTAAAAATTTCAGACAACTTAATTCTATTTGCGCTGGCCATCCTGAGTATAAAAAAGGGTCAGGTATCGAGACTACTACCGGCCCCCTAGGTCAAGGTTTGGGTAATGCAGTTGGTATGGCGATAGCAGAGGAAATTCTAAGAAAAAGACTTGGGAAAAGTATTTTAAATAATAGAACTTTTGTTATCGCAAGTGATGGTGACTTAATGGAAGGGATCAGTCACGAGGCAATGAGTTTGGCTGGTCATTTAAAACTTAAAAACTTAATTGTGCTCTTTGATAACAATAAAATATCAATTGATGGTTCAACATCATTAAGTGTTTCTGATAATTTCAAAAAAAGATTTGAAAGTTACGGGTGGGATTTTCAAGAAATTAATGGCCATAATGAAAAGCAAATTTCTAAAGCAATTTTAAAAGCTTCAAAATCAAATAAACCTTCTCTGATATCATGTAAAACTGTAATTGGATTTGGGTCTCCAAATAAATCAGGTAAGTCTTCATCTCACGGATCTCCGCTTGGAGATGATGAAATTAAATTAGTTAGAAAAAAATTAAAATGGTCTTATGAGCCATTTTATATTCCTGAGACCATTTTATCTGCCTGGAGAGAAATAGGTAAAAGAGGCGCAGAGCAAGAGAGAGAATGGTTAAAAGTTTTAGAAAAAAAGGATGATAAGACTAAGACTCAGCTTAAAGAAATATACTTAAAGTCTAATTTAGCGAATTTAGATGAAATAATTTTAAAAATGAAAAAGGAATTTTCAAACACAAAACCTAGTATGGCAACTAGGCAATGTTCTTCGTCTACTATAGAAAGTATATCAAAAATCTTACCTCAATTAATAGGTGGTTCAGCGGACCTAAGTGGATCAAATAATACTAAAACCAGTAACTCAATTGTAATTAATGCTAAAAATTTTGAGGGTAACTATATTCATTATGGAGTAAGGGAACATGGGATGTCAGCCATAATGAATGGATTAGCTTTATATAGTGGGCTTATACCTTACGGTGGGACATTTTTAATTTTTTCTGATTATTGCAAGCCATCGATTCGATTATCTGCATTGATGAAATTAAGAGTAATTTATATTTTTTCACACGACTCAATAGGTCTTGGTGAAGATGGACCTACTCATCAACCGATAGAACAGCTTGCAGGATTGCGTGCAATTCCAAATCTTAATGTTTTTAGGCCAGCTGATATTAATGAAACCTTAGAATGTTGGCAAATAGCGTTGAAGACTTTAGATGGACCAAGTGCAATTGCGTTGTCTAGACAAAAATTACCATACATAAGCAAAAACTTTTCTGAGGTCAATATGTGTGAAAAAGGGGCATATATTGTAAATATCACCTCTCATGATTACAAAACAATTTTAATTGCCTCAGGGTCAGAGGTTGAGTTAGCTCTAAGAGTTCAAGAGTCTTTGCTTAAAAGTAATATTAATTCAAAAGTAGTTTCTATGCCTTGTCAGGAGCTTTTTGAAATTCAAAGCGATGAATATAAAAAAAAAGTTTTAGATGATGATGCTTTAATTGTCACAATAGAAGCAGGGGAAACCTCTAATTGGAAAAAATATCTCAGGGGTAATGGTATTTCCTTTGGTATTGACAGATTTGGGGAAAGCGCCCCTTTCAAAGAGATTTATAATAGTTTAAATTTATCTGAGGATAAAATTGTTTCAGAGATACAAAATGAATTAAGAAGACAATAGAGACTTGATGAAGAGTATTAAATATTTTGATGATCAAGTTGAAGTTAGCAACAAACTTGTCGTTTTAAGATTAGATTTAAATGTTCCCATAAAAGATAAAAAAATTCAGGATTTTACTCGCATTGATTTATGTTTGCCGCTAATTAAAAATTTATCTAAAAAAAAAGCTAAAACTATTATAATAAGTCACCTTGGTCGCCCTCAAGGAAAGAAAGACTTAAAATTCTCACTTAAACCAGTTTTTGATTATCTAAAAAAAAAACTAGTTTCTAATATATTTTTTTACACAGACGAAATAAGTGGTAGTACAAAAAATAAGCTTGCATTTTTGAAAGAGGGTGAAGTTGTCCTCATTGAAAATATAAGGTTTTATCCAAGTGAATTAAAAGATGATGTTAGTTTTGCCAAAAATCTTGCAACTCTTGGAGAAATTTTTATTAACGATGCCTTCGCCTGCGCTCATAGGAAGCAAGCCTCTATACATAATATAGCAAATCATATGGATAAAAAATTTGGTGGACCATTATTATACAAAGAGGTTGGCTCTATTAGTAAAGTTTTAAACAATAGTAAGAATCCGGTCACTTGTATAATTGGAGGCTCTAAAATTTCGACTAAGATTAATGTTTTAATTAACCTTATTAAAAAAGTTGATTACATAATTATTGTTGGAGCGATGGCCAATAATTTTATCAAATATAAAGGAATAAATATTGGAAAATCTTTAGTTGAGAACAATTCAATTAAAATGATTAAAAAAATTTACTCAATTTCTAAGAATAGTAATTGTAAGATTTTTATCCCAGAAGATTGTGTTATTTCAAACGATTTTTATGGTTCAGGAACTAATAAAGATCTGAATTCAATTAAAGATGAAGAAATGATATTAGATATAGGATCAAAGACAGTAAAAAAAATTTATGAAATAATAGACGAATCTAATACAATTTTGTGGAATGGTCCGGCTGGTTATTTTGAAAATAGAAGATTTTTGAATGGAACATTGTCTATTGCTGAAAAAATTTCTGAGAATACAAAAAAAAAATCGTTAATTTCAATAGTGGGAGGTGGAGACACAATATCTGCTATTAATAAAAGTAAAAAGAAATATAATTTTACTCACTTATCAACAGCGGGTGGAGCTTTTTTGGAATTTTTAGAGGGAAAAGACTTGCCTGGCCTCAATGTTTTAAAATAAATAATAAATATGAACATTGAAGATATTGCAAAAAAAATGTGCCAAAAAGGCAAAGGTATTCTGGCTGCAGATGAAAGCACAGGTACAATTGCAAAAAGATTTAAAACTATCAATGTAGAAAATACCGAAGTTAATAGAGTTTCTTTCAGAGAAACTCTTTTTAGCTCACAAGGGATGAAAGATTATATAGGTGGAGTAATTTTATTTGATGAAACTATCAGACAAAAAAGTTCAGACGGAATTCCAATTCCAAAACTAATAAAAAAGAACGGTGCAATACCTGGAATAAAAGTTGATAAAGGAGCAAAAAAATTAGCAGGTTCTTCTGAAGAAACTATTACAGAAGGATTGGATGGGCTTAGAGAAAGACTTAAAGAATATTATGATTTAGGGGCAAGGTTTACAAAATGGAGAGCAGTTTATAAAATAACCTCAAACCTTCCATCTCTACAATGTATTAAGTCTAATGCACATGCGCTTGCCCGCTATGCATCGCTTGTTCAAGAAGCAAATATGGTTCCAATAGTAGAGCCTGAAGTTTTAATGGATGGTGATCATGATATAGATAGGTGTTTCAAGGTTACTTCTAATGTTCTAAATGAATGTTACAATGAACTAGAGTTGCATAAAGTAAATTTAAAAGGCACAGTATTAAAGCCAAATATGATACTTCCAGGTATTAACTGCGGAAAAAAAGTTAGTTCAATTGAAATTGCAAAAAAAACCCTTGAGTGTTTAAAGAAAAATGTACCTGAAACTGTTCCTGGAATTGCCTTTTTATCAGGTGGGCAATCTGAAATTGAGTCAAGTAGAAACTTGAATGAAATCAACAAAATTAACGATACAAATTTTATCTTTACATTTTCATATGGAAGGGGGCTTCAGGCAAGTGCATTAAAAGCATTCGGTCAAAATAAAAAAGATATTAAAAATATTCAAAATAAGTTTAATCATAGGGCAAAAATGAATGGCCTGTCTTCAAGTGGCAAATGGTCTGAAGATCAAGAGGCAAAATCGGTAGCTTAAACATTTGAATAAATTTATATATCTCATTTCACCAAACAAAATTGATAAAAATTTTTATATCTCTTTAAAAAAAGTTTTAAACTCTAATAAAGTCAAATATTTCCAATTAAGATTAAAAAATCAAAAAGAGAAAAAGATTATTCAAATTTCAAAAAAAATTATTAAAATAACAAGATTTTATAATGTAAAATTTATTATTAATGATAGACACAATTTAGTAAAAAGAATTGATGCAGATGGATGTCATTTAGGACAATCTGATGGAAATATTTTGAATATTAAAAAAAGCCTGAAAAAAAAAGTTATAGGTGTTACTTGTCATAATTCCAAAAAGCTTGCAAATAAAGCAATGGCGAATGGTGCATCTTATGTTGCGTTTGGGTCTTTTCATAGATCTCAACTAAAACCGAATGCAAAAAAAGCTAATGTTAAAATTTTATCATGGGCCAAAAAAAAACTTGGGCTGCCCATCGTTGCTATTGGCGGAATAAATAGTAAAAATTATAAGAAGTTAATTAAACAGGGTGCAAATTATATTGCATTATCTTCTTTTATTTGGGATAACCCAAAATTAAAACCAGATAAAGCTATAAGAGTGTTTGTATGAAAATCACAGCAAATGAGTTAAAGCCAGGAATGATAATTGAACATAAAAATGACTACTGGAATGTTTTAAAAACACAACATGTAAAGCCTGGAAAAGGAGGTGCCTTTAATCAAGTTGAGCTTAAAAGCGTAATAAAAGGCACGAAACTTAACGAAAGATTTAGGTCAAATGAAACCATTGAAAAAGCAGAGGTAGATGAAAAAAAATTCAACTTTCTTTATTTGGACGATAACAATTGTCATTTTATGGATAAAACAACTTTTGAACAGATCGAAATATCAAAATCAATTGTAGGTGAGAGACATAAGTTATTAATTGAAAATCTTGAGGTCTCAATAATGTTTATGGATGAAAAGCCAATTTCAGTCGAACTACCAATTAACATAGAGTGTAAAATTGAGACAACAGATGCTGCTATAAAAAACCAAACTGCGTCTTCATCTTATAAACCTGCAATTTTAGACTGTGGAATAAAAATAAATGTTCCTCCGTTCGTCGAGAGTGGCGAAAAAGTTTTAATTGATAGCAGGAGTTTAGAATATATCAAAAGAGTCAATGAATGAAACTAGACTCTCCTATTATCAATGTTTTAATAAAAACATGTCTTAAAGCTTGTAAACCTCTTATTAGAGATTTTGGGGAAATTGAAAATCTACAAGTTTCATCTAAAGGTCCAGGGGATTTTGTATCTTCATCTGATAAGAAAACAGAGGAAATTATTATAAATGAATTACAAAAAGCGAGACCGGACTTTGAAATAATATCAGAGGAGTCTGGGTTAATAAAAAATTCTAATTCAGAAAAAAAATGGATAATTGATCCAATAGACGGAACTGCCAATTTTTTAAATGGAATTCCTCATTTTGCTATTTCAATTGGGTATGAAGAATTGAGTGAAATTAAATGTGGTGTAATTTTTGATCCGATAAAAAATGAAATGTTTGTAGCTGAGAAGGGTAATGGGGCATATCTAAACAATAAAAGAATACGAGTATCTAAGAAGAAAAAATTTGACGAAACTCTAATAGTTACAGGAGGGCCTAAATATTACAGTAAAATGAAAGAACAAATATTTAAAGAATATATTTCACTGTCTAAAAAACTTCACATGCCTCTAAGAAAATCTGGTAGTGCGGCTTTAGACATTGCGTATGTGTCATGTGGAAGATTTGATGGATATTGGCAAAGGGAATTAAATTTTTGGGATATTGCTGCTGGAGTAATTATTTTAAAAGAAGCTGGAGGATTTGTTAAAGTTTTTGATAATAAAAAAAATGATAAGAAAAAAGATATATTTGCTTCAAATTCTCTTATTCATGAGGAATTAATTGATTTTTTTGAAAAAAAAAATATTGAGTAAGTTGCTTTTATAATATAAATATCCTCGTATGAAAAAAAGTATACATCCAAATTATCATAAGATAAAAGTTGTTATGACGGATGGATCTGAGTTTGAAACTAGATCTACTTGGGGAAAAGAAAATGATACTTTGAAGCTTGATATAGATCCAAAATCTCATTTTGCTTGGACCGGGGGTTCACAAAAAATTTTAGATAAAGGAAGAGTAAGTAAGTATAATAAAAAGTTTAGTAATCTTAGAAAAAAATAAAATATATTATGTCAGACTCACCATTTATGCCTAAGGCTACAGCGGTTTGGTTGGTAGAAAATACTACTCTTACATTTAAACAAATAGCAAAATTTTGCAACCTTCATGAGCTCGAAGTAAAAGGTATTGCTGATGGTGATGTTGCTAAAGGGATTAAAGCTTATAATCCAATTTTAGCTGGTCAACTTTCTAGAAATGAAATTGATGAGTGCTCAAAAAATCCCGACCGAAGTTTGAAGTTAACAAAAAAAAATGAGGAAATTCAGATTAGAGAGAGGAAGAAACCAAAATATACTCCTTTATCAAAAAGGCAAGATCGACCAGATGCAATTTTGTGGCTTTGCAAAAATGCTTCTGAATTAACTGATGGACAAATTTCTAAGCTTGTAGGAAGCACTAAGGGAACAGTATCTCTTATTAGAAAAAGAAGTTATTGGAACTTTTCAAATTTAAAACCAAGAGATCCAGTGATACTGTCTTTATGCACTCAAGAGAGTTTTCAAAAAGCCATCGAAAAAGCTAATAGAAGAGTGGAAAGAGAAAAAAAGGCTAAATTAAGAGAAGAAAAAAAACTTCTAAAAGAAAAAGAAAATTTAACCGCTTAATTTAATATTAATTAGGCACACCTATCTGGACAATCTTCCCTTTAAATGGTAATTACGCTAAAATTAACAGGAGGTTTTTATTAAAATAGAGGTAAAAGATAACAATGTTGAACAAGCTATAAGAGTTCTTAAAAGGAAATTACAGAGAGAAGGTTTTTATAAAACTATAAAGATAAAAAGTGTTTACGAAAAACCGTCTGAAAAAAAGAAAAGAATAAAGTTAGAAAACTTTAAAAGAATCAAAAAATTACAGAAACTAAAAAATAGATATTAATGTATTTTGAAATTGGAGGAAAAATGCCTTTAGGCAAAATAAAATGGTTTGACTCAAAGAAGGGTTATGGTTTTATTAAAGAGGATAAAACTGATAGAGATATTTTTTTACATGTGTCTGAGCTTGAAAATTCTAGACTGAAAGTATTAAAAGAGGAACAAAAACTAAAATTTGATATAAAAGAAGAAAAAAATAAACTTCAGGCTATTAATTTAAAAAAAGCAAAATAACGCGGGGTGGAGCAGTCTGGTAGCTCGTCAGGCTCATAACCTGAAGGTCGTAGGTTCAAATCCTACCCCCGCAACCAATTAGTATTTTAATATAATAATACTGAGTGGAATATAAAATAATAAACTTACAAAAAAAAAATTCCATTCAATAATATTTTTAAGATTATACGGATAATCAAATAGTGGGTTTACCCAAGGTAGTCCTGCAATAATAAGTACAAACATAATAATTAATATTAATAAGCATAAATTAAAACTAATATTAATCACTAAAGATTTTTGAAATTTATTTAAATTTCTTTTTAAAAATAGAAAAGTTAAAAAATGAGCTAATAATACTGAAAGTAGATATAATATTATGGATAATCTTCTTATAAGATCACTATAATAAAAATCATTATTTCCTAAAAAATAAAGGTAACAAATTAAAGCAATATTCATTAATATTCCAACCAAAGTGAAACTATTTTGATATTTTTTTCGTTTCAGAAAATTTGAAAAATTATAATAAAAAAACAGGGACAAAAATGAATATATCAGAAATGATATTTTAAAAAAAACAATGTTGTAATCTTGTCTACCGATAAGACTAACAGAGACTTTACCATCGAAAAAAGGAAAGAAATTTTCACTCTTGAATTCGGAATGATTATTTAGACAAATAAATAGAACAATACAAGGTAGTAAAAATAGAACAACTGAGTTTAGAGAAATAAATTTATTCAACTATATTTTATATCCTGACTTTTTGCTATCTTTGAGAAAATTTTTAACAGTGACTAAAGTAAGTTTTTTACTACTAGACCCGAATTTTTCAATTTTTTCAATTATTTTTGGAGGCATTGTAATTATATCACAACCCAGCTGTTTTGCTTGAGTATAATTGTAAGCCTCTCTAGTACTTGCCCAAAGAATTTGAATATTTTTATATTTTTTTGTAAGTGAAATACTTTTTTTAAAAATTGGAACTGGGTCTTTTCCTTTATCGGCCATTCTGCCAGCAAAAATTGAAATAATTGATTTTGATTTTTTATTCAAACATTTAAAAATTTTTTTTGTTTGTTCATAAGTGTAAACAGCGGTTATATTCAAATTTATACCCTCATTACTTAATTTATTGATAACCGAGCCCATAAAAGCACCTTTTGAATTTACTACTGGTATTTTAACATAAATATTTTTTCCCCATGAATTAATCTTATGTGCTTGATTTAACATATTGAGTGTATCATCAGCAAATACTTCAAATGATATTGGTTTCTTTTTACAAATTTTTAAGATCTTATTACAATAAGCTTTATAGTTTTTTGCTCCAGCCAATCTCATTAGGCTAGGATTTGTCGTGAAGCCATTCACAATATTTCTCTTATTATAAAATTTTATAATCTTATAGTCTGCGATGTCACAAAATATTTTTATTTTCACTATTCTAAATTTTTTACAATATCTTCTGTCATTTTTTTTGCATCTGCAAATAACATTAGAGTATTGTCTTTATAAAATAATTCATTATCTATTCCGGCATATCCAGGAGATAAACTTCGTTTTACGAACAAAACTGATTTGCATTTTTCAACATCAAGAACTGGCATTCCAAAAATAGGACTTTTAGGGTCAGTCTTAGCGACTGGATTTGTCACATCATTAGCTCCAATTACAAAAGCTACATCGGCATTTGCAAAATCGTTATTTATATCTTCCAGTTCAAAAACTTCGTCGTATGGCACATTTGCTTCAGCTAATAAAACATTCATATGGCCTGGCATTCTTCCTGCAACAGGATGTATTGCATAGCTAACTTTAATATCAATTTTTTTGAGTTTATCGACCATTTCCCGAAGTGCATGCTGAGCTTGCGCAACTGCCATACCATAACCAGGAACAATAATAACTGAAGATGCGTTTTTCATTAAAAAAGCTGCGTCCTCGGCATTTCCATTTTTAACTGGTTTACGATCTTTTTTATCATCTGATTTAGTTGAAGTACTATCCGCTCCAAATCCCCCCAATATAACACTAAAGAATGATCTGTTCATAGCTTTGCACATTATATATGAAAGAATGGCACCTGAAGATCCGACTAATGCACCTGTAATTATTAATGCCGTATTTTCTAATGTAAAACCTATTCCAGCCGCAGCCCATCCTGAATATGAATTGAGCATTGAAATTACAACTGGCATGTCTGCTCCTCCAATGGGTATAATTAATAAAACACCTACTAAAAATGAAATTAATATAACGGTCCAAAAAATGTTGCTAGATTGAGTTTTACAAAGATAGAAGACAAGGATAAAAACTGACAAACCTAAAAATAAATTTAAGAAATGTTGTCCGGAGAATATGATTGGTGATCCAGACATAATACCCCTTAGTTTTAAAAAAGCTATTATCGATCCTGAAAATGTTATAGCCCCAACTGAAGCCCCAATTGACATTTCTATTAAACTGGCCAACTTTATATTTCCAACAACACCTAAATTAAAAGAGCTTGGGTTTAAAAATGCAGCTATTGCAACAAAAACTGCAGCTAGACCTACCAAACTATGAAAGCCTGCCACTAATTCTGGCATGGCTGTCATAGGTATTCTGAAAGCTATGAAGGCTCCTATCCCACCACCTATTAAAAGAAAAATTAAAACATAAATTAATGCTGTAGAGAAGTTACCAATAGATAAAAATGTTATTATGATTGCTATAGTCATACCTATCATACCTAGAAGATTGCCCTGTCTTGATGTGTCTGGTGATGAAAGGCCTCTTAATGCTAGGATGAATAACATTCCTGAGATCAAATAGAAAAAAGCTGATACATTAGCCGAAATCATTATTTTTTATCTTTCTTTTTTTTTTTATACATTTGAAGCATTCTATGAGTTACAAGAAAACCTCCAAAAATATTAACTGCAGCAAGAGTAATTGCTAAAAAACCGAAGAGACTAGAAGAATTAAATATTGTTTGAGATGTGTCAGCGAGTGCTGCTATTATTGCCCCAACAATTATAACAGATGAAATTGCATTGGTTACAGACATAAGAGGAGTATGAAGAGATGGCGTTACACTCCAAACTACATAATAGCCAACAAAAATAGACAGAATAAAAATACTTAGTCTAAAAATAAAAGGATCTATTTCCATTAGTTTTTCTCTTTTAACATTGATTTATTGATTATCTCATCATCCATATTTATATTAAAATCTTTTTTTTCCCTACTATAAAGGTTTCTTATAAAGCTAAATAAGTTCTTTGCATACAAATTTGAGGCAGTAAGAGGAAGTCTATTCATTAAATTTTTCACCCCAATAATTTTTATACCATTAACAATGTTAATTTTGCCTGGTTCAGAAAAGGCTGAATTCCCACCTTGCTCCGCTGCTAAATCATAAATAATTGATCCTGGTTTCATCATTTTAACTAATTCTTCTGACAAAATTTTTGGTGCAGGTTTGCCTGGAATTAAAGCCGTACAAATTACTATATCATTTTTTTTTAGAGCGCTCTCCATCATTTCAGATTGTTTTTTTTTGTAATCATCACTTGTTTCTTTTGCGTAACCACCTGAAGTTTCCATATCTTTTGATCCATCCACCTCGAGAAACTTGCCTCCTAGGCTTTCAACTTGTTCTTTTGATGCAGCCCTAACATCTGTAGCGGACACAATTGCGCCTAATCTTTTTGCAGTTGCTATAGCTTGAAGACCAGCTACACCTGCTCCAATTACCAAAATTTTTGCAGCCGGTACTGTTCCAGCGGCTGTCATCATCATAGGAACTGCTTTTTCAAATTCAAAAATGGAGTCAATAACAGATCTGTAGCCTGCTAAGTTAGATTGTGAGGACAAAACGTCCATTGACTGAGCTCTTGTGATACGAGGAAGAAGCTCTAAGGAAAATATTTTAATTTTTTTTTTTAAAATTTTAGTGATTAGATTTTGGTTTTTTGATGGACTCATCATGCCGATTAAAATAGAATTTTCTTTAATTTTCTCTATTTCACTGTCTGTTGGGCAATTAACCTTAGTTAATAGATTACATGATTGTAAAACATCAATTTGAGAATTTTTTATGATAACACCAACATCAATATAATCTTTATCGTTTATACCAAGATGGAAAGCATAATCTTTCTCAATACAAACAGTCAAACCAAGAGATATAATATTCTTAGCAGACTCGGGGGTAAGAGAAACTCTTTTTTCTAAAGATAAATCCTCTTTTATAGAACCAATTATCATTGAAGATTTTATAGTAAAGTCAAAGCTAGGATTGCTAAAATTGCAACTACGGCAAATGTGCCCCAGAAAACTAATTTAGTAAAACCTTTCCAAGTATTTTTATGATCTGGATTTTCCATGATTAACCTTGGCGAGCTTTGAATCTCGGATTTTTCTTGTTTATTACATAAAGCTTTCCTCTCCGCTTTACTAATTTAGAGTTGAGATCTCTTTTTTTTAATGACTTTAATGAACTAGCTATTTTCATAATTTTTGAATAGCCTGGCAAAGTCCTACTCTTCCATGTCTTAAGACAAAGTACCATCGGCGCTGAA
>MDTE01032808.1_pt1 | contig 12148 bp, 8 predicted proteins | sample 811231 | NCBI WGS metagenome assembly MDTE01 (sample SAMN05326651, study PRJNA326480) | marine metagenome | isolation source: seawater | place: Indian Ocean: Red Sea | collected 2010
GAAGGAGCAATAGGGGCAGTGCATGTCTTATTGTGAATAAACTGGAAAATTACTGCAAAGAGTTTTTACTTCTTCTTTAATATCAGCAATCAAGTTTTGATTTTCAATGTTTTTGATGATCTGAGATATCCAATCTGAAATTTGAGTCACTTCTTTTTCTTTGAAACCCCTTCGAGTTACTGCTGGAGTTCCAACTCTGATCCCAGAAGTCACAAAAGGAGATTTCGGATCGTTCGGTACAGAATTTTTGTTGACTGTAATGAAAGCCTGACCCAGAGCAGCTTCTAAATTCTTTCCCGTAACATCATTTTTAATCAAGTTAACCAAAAACATGTGATTAGAGGTTCCATTTGAAACGATATCAATATCATTGGACATAAATCTTTCGCTCATGGCCTTGGCATTGTCTAAGATTTGCTTTTGGTAAAGTTTGAATTCTTCCTCCATGGCTTCTTTAAAACATACTGCTTTGGCGGCAATGACATGCATCAAAGGACCTCCTTGAGAACCTGGAAAGAGGGCGGAGTTCAGTTTTTTATGAAGATCTTCGTCAGGCCCAGCTAAAATTAATCCTCCACGAGGCCCCACAAGGGTTTTATGAGTTGTGGTCGTGACCACATCTGCGTGGGGAAATGGATTTGGATATAGTCCAGCTGCAACCAAACCAGAAACATGGGAAATATCTGCTAAAAGATAAGCGTCTATTGATTTAGCAATTTCTTTGAATCTTGCCCAATCCAAAATACCGGAAAACGCTGAAAAACCACATATAATTAATTTTGGCTTGTGTTCTTTGGCAAGCTCCTCAACTTGAGCGTAATCGATATCTCCAGTCTGGGGATCGATACCGTAACTGTAAGATTCATAAATTTTTCCCGAAAAGTTTACTTTTGATCCATGAGTTAAATGTCCGCCATGATCAAGGCTCATGCCTAAGATTTTGTCTCCGGCATTTAAAAGAGCAAGAAAAACCGCTGCATTGGCACTGGCACCGGAGTGCGGTTGAACGTTGGCGTAATCGGCGCCAAATAATTCTTTCGCTCTATCAATTGCAAGTTGTTCTGCGACATCTACAAATTCGCAACCGCCGTAATACCTTTTGCCAGGATAACCTTCAGCGTACTTGTTGGTCAAAATCGAACCTTGGGCTTCTAAAATTCTTGGTGAGGCATAATTTTCGGAAGCAATGAGTTCGATATGTTGTTCTTGACGGATTCGCTCTTTTTCTAAAGCTTGCCAAAGATCGTCGTCAAAAGATTTTATAGAGAGATTGTTTCCGTACATGATGAATTAACTAAAAACAAATTATACTCCGCAATGAAATTATTTTAAGCTTTTAAAGTCTTTATTTTAGTTTTTCTATTAGGATATAAACTTTTACACATAAAGCAGATGGTGCCATCACAACCTCTAGCAGTACAAAATGCTCGGCCATAAAATATGATTTGGAGATGCAAGTCACGCCAATTTCTTTCATCGAAAAGTGCCTTCAAGTCTTTTTCGGTTTGTTTCACCGATTTGCCATTACTCAAGCCCCATCTTTGTGCCAGACGATGAATGTGCGTATCTACCGGAAATGCGGGGATATTGAAATATTCACTCACCACCACCGAAGCGGTTTTATGACCTACTCCAGGCAATTCCTCCAGCAAAGCTAATTTTTTTGGGACCCTACCTTTGAATTTTTGATGTAGAATTCTTGAAGTCTCAACAATTGCTTTGGCTTTTTTTGGAGCCAATCCACAGGTCTTAATCAGATCATATATTTTTTCTTCTCCTAGCCTTAGCATTTTTTCTGGAGTCGACGCTAGTTTAAAAAGGTCTTTGGTTACAATGTTTACTCTTTTGTCGGTGGTTTGAGCACTCAACAAAACCGCAATCAACAAGGTAAAAGCATTGGAATGATTTAAAGGCGCTTTTGGATTTGGGTAAAGTTCGTTTAACTTTTTTTCTATCAAAAGAGCTCGTTCTTTTTTTTTCATAACGGACTGCAAATTAGAGGTAAATTATAGAAGCAATGCTCCTTTAAAGTTACTAAACTTTTTTATCTGCAAAGGGTTGCAGTACTTGCAGATTTCGGTATTATCAACGGATAGGGGGAGAATCCTTAAGCATATAAGCAAAAGTTATATTTTTTCTAGCTTAAGTTCTTCACAAAATAATTTTTATCTCATTAGGGGGAGGATTCTAAATGAGTAAATTCTTTAAAATTGGTTTGGCAGTCGTAAGCTCGTTTTTTGTAACGACTTCGCTTTATGCACAAGCCACAATCGAGGAAGTAATCGTTACGGCACAAAGAACCGAGCAAAGTTTGCAGGATGTTCCAATTGCGGTATCAGCATTTACTGACGAAGTATTAGCTGAGAGACAAATCGAGTATGCTTCTGATATTCAATTGCAAGTTCCAGGTGTGAACTTTACTGCTACTCAATTTGGAGCAGGTGGTTTCTCAATTAGGGGTATTACCAACTTAGCAACTGCAGCTAGTGCAGATGCTGGGGTGGAAATTCACTTAAATGGTTTGCCTCTTGGTTTGACTTCAGTATCGGAGATTCAATATTTGGATATGGAACGACTTGAGGTGCTTCGTGGACCGCAAGGAACTTTATTTGGTCGTAATGCCACAGGTGGTGTGATCAACTTGATTTCTGCAAAACCTGACTTGGATGAGTTTTACGGTAGTGCGGATATCAAATACGGTTCAGATGGTGAGCAAATGGTTACTGCAATGCTAAACGTTCCGATCACTGATCAACTTGGATTTCGTTTTGCCTACACCAACTTACAAAAAGATGGTATACACGAGAACTTATACTCTAAAGCAACTAACGACTTCGATAACAGAGACGGTTATCAGTGGCGAGCAACTTTTCTTTATGAATTTGACGACACTATGAGAATGACCTTAGTGCACAACGCCTACGATGAAGAATCTGCGCGAAACCAAGTTAGTGGTGTTTGGTGTGAAACTGGCGGAAGTTTGACTCAAGGTTGTGTAGTTGGTGGTAACCAGGTTTTCGAACAAATCTCACCAATGTCTAACGGTTCTACTTTGCCATCGGCATTAGGTGGTAATTTGGCATTTTTCATGCCAGGTGGTTTAGGTTGTACAACTGGTCCTAACGATGGTACATGTTATAACCCGCTTGCTGGTCTTGCTGCTTTAGCTCCTGCTGCTGCTGCTGAAGCCGAAGCTGGCGCTCCAGGCGCTGCTACTGCAGCTTACGGAGCCTACTTAGCATTGACGGACAGACCAAATATTCCAAATGAATTTTTCAAAGCCAACGTGTGGAGATCCCCTATTCATCAAGCTCAAGAATCAACTTCACAATTGTTGTTTGAAAAAGATTTCGATCAAGGTCAATTTACTGCATCTGTTAATGTAAAAAACAGAGTGTTTTATAGAGATACTTCTTCTTTATCTGATGAAGCAACAACCATTAGATGGTCAGAAGATCTTCAGAATAACCAAGCTCTTTATTTATCATCGGCCTTAAATAACCAACTCGGTGGCCTATCAGCTAGTGATACAGCTGCTTTGCCACAAGAAGGTGTGCCTTTAGGTTATTCCAACCATTACATTTCGTCAGCGAATTGTGATCTTGATAGTGGTAAAACTGGTATTTTTGGTGGAGCTGACTGTATAAGGGGTTATCACATTAACCCGGTTTCTGGTGACGCTTCTTTCAGTGATGAAACAAGTACCACTTATGAAATCAAATATGCTTCTGATTTGGATGGAGACTTTAACTTCTTAGTTGGAGCAATAAACATTTCCAACCAAGTTGATAGTTTTTACGATGTCTATGCTTCTGGTATTACCATGAATGGTTTGCAACTTCCGGCTAGTATTGCTGGTACTTATCGAGAGGGTTATCTCGGAGCTGCCGTGTGTGGTCTTCAGACAGCACCAAATGCTAATTGTGATGAAGATCTAATTAAAGGTGGAGCTGCCATTTTAGGTGGAATCGCAACTTTAGAAGGATTGACAACTGACGGAACTACTGCATTGGGAGCAGATGGAACGGCCTCTTCATTAACAAATCCTACTCAGTTAGATCCAGAAGGAGAAGGTTTTGATGCTGCTCAAGCAGGCGCTGTTCTAACAGCTGCTATGCCTTTAGCATTGGATAAAATTTCAAGAATCGATGGACTTTATACTGAACATTTTCACAACGAAACAGCACCTTTTAATTTGGATGCATCTGCTATCTTTACGGAGTTTTACTTCGACGTAGCTGATAATCACAAATTGACTTTAGGTCTTCGTTACACAGAAGATAAGAAAAAAGTTAGAACCAGAGCAACATTCTATGATTCTGCTCTAGTTTCTAATTGGTCAACTGCTGCTGACAGTGTTGAAGATGCTGCTGGTAATGACCAACAAGCATCTACTTATTGTGCACAAGGTGGTGCTGGAGCTATAGAATACGATTTTGCTGCTAACGATGGATCGCTAGCTAACGAAGGTGATCCCGGTTGTTTAGAAATCGGTGCTACTGTGGGTCAGGCCATCGGTGAAGCTCCGGGATTAGGTCAGCCAGGTAATCTTCTTGCTGTTCTTGCTGGCGCGCCTACTGCCAATGTAAACAATGGCTCGGAATACTTTTTGACAGGTCTTGATGCATTTAATGCAGATTATGCAAATGCTGAACCTGCAATCATTCCACAAATGAACTTTACTAACACTACTGGTAGATTGGTTTGGGACTGGACTATAGACGATGATACTTTGATGTATGTCAGTTATTCAAAAGGTTTCAAAGGTGGTGGATTTAATCCGCCATTCAATGCGGCACAATTCCCGAACACACCTTATGCTTTCGACAGCACAAAAGTTGATGCTTTAGAATTGGGTATTAAAGCAACCGTGCCTGAAATTGGTTTAGTTGCAAATGCTTCGTTCTATTACAACGACTTTGAAAACTTTCACTTGGGTTCTATCAGAAACGAAACTGCGATCAACTATGGCATTCCTTTAGAGAGTTATGGTGCGGAATTGGAGCTCTTGCTCAACCCACCGACTGTTCCTGGTTTGTCTTTCAACATGTCGTTGAGTCTGTATGATTCTGAAATTGGTGATGTTTCAATTGTGAACCCTCATGACTTGGGTGGTCACTACAATCAGACTGCTGATTCGGCCAACTGGCACGTAATGAAAAGTGCTACTGCAAACAGCTTCTTAGTTAACAAATCCAGAATGGGTTACATTAACGCAAGTGCATTGCAGTACAAAATGTACAGAGACATAGCTATTGCAGCAAATACTGATGTTGGTGCTGATGCTGAATTAGGTACAGAAGACGATGTAATTGATAAAGATGCAGTTGCAGCTGCTCTTGCAGCTGCTACAGCTGCTGATGGGGCAACTCTATTGACAACCACAAATGAATTTTTTGCGGCTGCTTTAGGTGCTTCTGCCGCTGCTGCTGCTACCAATACTGTCGACATAGACGAGTCGGGCGCTGTTGACGCTGCTGATGGAGTTTTGGCTGGTCATGCGGCTAGAGAAAGTATTGAAGCTGCTCTTGCATTATTGGGTGACCTTGAAATGAGTGCTGCTGCTACCTCTTACGGCACTAAAGCAACGGTTTGTCACATGTTGAGCATATCTGCAACGGCAAACATCAACACTTGTTTGCCAGATACTGTCAGTCACCTTGCTGGTGGTGAAGCGGGTAACCTTGCTGGAGACCACGATCCTACAGCTACTCTTATTTACTCTCCAGTCGCACTGGAAGTAAATGGTACAGAGATTGCTAATTCTTCTGGTACGTTATTACCATCTATCAGTCTTTTAGGAACGGGTGATAGTTTGCAAACTGGTGGTTTATGTCAGCTTTGGGATCTATTCACAGGTGGAACAGCAGATGCTGTTGCACTTACAGCTGGTGTAACATCTCCTTACTCTGAAGACGACGGAGTGACTGATGGTATTAATACCGATGCTCACGGCGCTAATGCTACAGAAACTTGTTATGGAACTGCTGAATTAGACCCTGGTTTTATCAGTTCAGGTCTAGAACAATCACTTAAAGGAAACAAAATGCCGTTTGCTGATGTGACTTTGTCACTAGGTTTGGCTTACACTTTCCAAACAAATAATCTGGAAGTAACTCCAAGATTGGACTACTACTACAGATCTGACTCAAACCAAAGCGTGTTCAACATTGAACAAAACAAAGTTCCAGCTTGGGATGAGATCAACTTTAGACTTAACATTGTTCCAACCAATGGCGACTGGCGTGTTATTTTCTACGGTCAAAACTTGACTGATGAAAGAAACGTTACTGCCACTGCGATCACAAACTCTTCAACAAGTCACACTAATACAGTGTTTGTTAGAGAGCCAAGATCTTTTGGTTTCCAATTTGGTTTAGACTTTTAAGAGTCTTTTAGAAGAAAAAAACCCTTGCTGCGGCAAGGGTTTTTTTTTGGTAATCATTCCAATAAGTCTTTATAATTTAGTATCAATTTAATAGGAGATTTTATGAGAAACGTAGTTATCGTTGATAGTGTCCGAACCGGACTTGCTAAATCTTTCCGAGGGGGATTTAACCAAACACGTGCTGATAACATGACAGCACACTTAGTTGATGCGCTTTTAGAGAGAAATCCAAGCTTAGATCCTTCCATGGTGGAAGATATGATTCTTGGCTGTGGCGCACCTGAAGGTGCACAAGGACATAATATTGCCAGAAACGTTGCAGTATTATCAAAGTTACCAATTGAGGTTGGTGGAACAACTGTAAACAGGTACTGCTCTTCTGGTTTGCAAACTGTAGCAATGGCAGCAACTCAAGTTCAAAGTGGGTTTAGTGATTGCATCATTGCCGGCGGAGTGGAGTCTATTTCTACTACACAAGGAAATACCAATATGCACATGTATGTAAATGAGAAATTAGCAGCAGATGTGCCAGGTATATATCATGCTATGGGTCAAACCGCAGAATGTGTTGCTAAACGCTACAACGTAACTAGGGAAGCTCAAGACGAATACGCTCTTTCAAGTCAACAGAGAACGGCCGCTGCACAGGAAGCTGGCTACTACGATGACGAAATTGTTCCAATGGACACCGTTATGAAGTTGGTCAACAAAGAGTCTGGAGAAGAAAAGGATGTTGAAGTTACGGTCGACCGTGATGATTGCAACAGACCAGAGACAACCATTGAAGGTTTATCTTCTCTTAAACCAGTCTTCGATCCGGAGAACGGTTCTGTAACTGCAGGAAATTCGTCACAACTTTCTGACGGGGCATCGGTCACTTTGGTCATGAGCGAAGACAAGGCAAAAGAATTAGGCTTAACGCCAAAACTTTACTTCAGAGGATTCACTGTTGTTGGTTGTCAACCAGATGAAATGGGAATCGGCCCTGTATATTCAATACCAAAATTACTCAAGTCTGCAGATTTAAAAATGGAAGACATTGATCTGTGGGAACTTAACGAAGCTTTTGCTTCTCAAGTTGTGTACATTAGGGACAAATTGGGTTTGCCGAGCGACAAACTTAATGTCAATGGTGGTTCAATTTCTATTGGACATCCTTTCGGAATGACTGGCTCAAGGCAAGTAGGACATGTTGCAAGGGAGTTAAACCGCAGAGGTGGTAAGTACGGTATCGTTACCATGTGTGTCGGTGGCGGCATGGGTGCAACTGGTCTTTTTGAAGCCTACGAAGCTTAATAATTTATCCGGTTCTAGATGAAAGAATCGGATGAATTTCTAATTCTACAAAAATTCTTTAAACGTTTGGGGAGTCGATACAACGACTCCTCAGGTGTATTGGTTGGTCCAGGAGACGATGCTGGACTTTTTTCCGTAAAAAATTCAGAACTTGTTTTCTCCACAGATGTATCAAACCAAGATGTACACTTTCCAAGAGAATTAGCTCCAAATTTGATTGCTTATCGCGCTTGTGCTGTTGCAGCGAGTGATATCGCGGCTTCAGGAGCATCTTTAAAATGGTTGTCCATCAGTTTGGTAAGCCCAACTAAGCGAATTGATTGGTTAAAGAAATTTGTAGAGGGGATAAAGCTTTTTACTAAAACTTATCGAGTGCCTGTTATTGGCGGTGATTTGGCTAAAGGTAAAGAATGTTCCATATCAGTAGGTGTTTGTGGAGAGGTTCAAAAAGACTTATTTCTTACTAGGAAGGGTGCAAAGATAGGCGATTCAATTTACATAAGCGGTAAATTGGGCTTAGCAAAATTAGGTCTTGAGCTTTCGACTAGTAAGAAAACAAAATTGTCTAAAATGGAAAAAGCATCTTTAACTAAATTTTTAAAACCAAAAGTGCAGATTGAATTGGGCATCAATCTAAGAAAAATTGCTAACAGTTGTATAGATATATCGGACGGGCTATTCGGCGATCTAAATCATATTTGTGAAGAGAGCGGCGTTGGAGCTCAGCTAGAAAAAAGCTCAATTCCTCACGCAGGATTTTTTGAGGAAGCTCTAACTTGGGGTGATGATTATGAACTCTGTTTCACCGTTCAAAAAAATAAGGAAAAAAAGCTTATCGATATGAGTAAAAAAACCAAATCAAAACTTTACAAAATTGGTCAAATTGTCAAAGGAGAGAACATTAAAATTTTTGATAATAAACAAGAAATTTATTTAAAAAAGAAAAGCTATAATCATTTTTCAAAATGAGTGATTTTCCAGATTTAACTAAACCATCGCATTTTCTTGCAACTTTTTTTGGCGTTGGTCTTTTACCTTTAGCTCCAGGCACTTGGGGTTCATTAGCTGCTTTGTTTTTATTTTATGTCCTTATTTATTTTCAAATCAGTTTTAGTCTCTATTCATTGATATTGGGACTTTTGATTATCATGGCGATTATTGTTTGTTTTTTTGCCTCATCGGGTCTATCTGAAAAGGATCATCGCTCAATAGTCATCGATGAAGTAGCAGGAGCAGGGTCTTCCTTTATGTTTTTACCTGCTTTGGGTGTTTATGATTTTGCTTCAGCGAATTGGGATGAGAATTCTTATTTGGCAGCTGCTTTGCTTCTCATATTCTTTAGATTGTTTGATATTTTAAAGCCTCATCCTATTTCTTTTGTAGACAGAAGACTTAAGTCAGGCTTTGGGATAGTTTTGGATGACCTGTTAGCAGGAGTTTTTGCTGGTTTAACTTTATTAGGCGGAAACTTTTTTATTGATTTTTTCTAAGCTCAGCTCCTTAGATAACTTTTCTAATATATTTTCCTTGGTTAATCCTGCTGCTTCTCTTTGATCGGTTTGATCACCAACGATAGGGAACTCGTCTGGAATCCCAATAATCTTTAACTTTTCTGCAAAGCCTCTTGATGACAAAAATTCATTGACTGCAGAACCAGCTCCTCCAGAAATTGTATTTTCTTCGATTGATATTATGTGATCACATTTATTTGCAAATCTATCAATTAAATTTTCATCTAAAGGCTTGATAAATCTCATATCCACTAAAGAAGTATCAAGCTCATTGGATATTTCTTCTGCAAGACCTAAAGTATTTCCAAATGAAAATATAACAATCTTAGAGTCATTTTCGTGGACTATTTTAGCTTTACCGATTTCAAGACATTCTGAGTTTTTAATGATTTCTTCTCCAGGGCCTTCCCCTCGTGGATAACGAATAGCTGCAGGACCATCATAATTTAAGCCTGTGGTAAGCATTTTCCAACACTCGTCTTCGTTGGAAGGACTCATGATAACCATATTTGGTACACATCTTAAAAATGCAACATCAAAAATTCCTGCGTGAGTTGCTCCGTCTCCACCTACAAATCCGGCTCTATCTATTGCTAATGTAACATCAAGCTTTTGCAAAGCTACATCATGAATCAGCTGATCATAGGCTCGTTGTAGAAAAGTTGAATAAATTGCAAGAACTGGTTTTTTTCCTTCTTTGGCTAAACCTGCAGCAAAGGTCATGCTGTGTTGCTCTGCGATTGCAACATCATAAAAATTATTTGGGTATTTTTCAGCAAATTCATTCATGCCTGAACCTTCTGACATAGCAGGGGTAATCGCAATTAAATTATCATTTTTATTTTCTAATTGATCGCATAGCCAGCTACCAAAGACTGACGAATATTTAGTTCCATTGGATTTTCTTTTGGTTTTTTCAATTTTATTTAATGCATGAAACCCAATGGGATTTTTTTCAGCAGGAGCAAAGCCTTTTCCTTTTTGAGTAATTAGATGTAAAAATTTAGGACCTTTTACGCTCTTTAAAGTTTCCAAGGTTCGCAACATTTCCTTTAAGTTGTGTCCATCCATAGGTCCGATATAGTTAAAACCTAACTCTTCAAACAAGGTTCCTGGGGTAAACATTCCTTTAAAATGAGTTTCAGCTCTTTTCGCAAAATCTTTTGCAGATGGAATAAATCTAAGTGCTGTTTTTCCGCCTTCTCTTATAGAGGTATAAAATTTGCTAGCCCAAATTTTAGCTAAGTAGTTAGAAAAACCCCCAGTATTTTTTGATATCGACATGCTGTTATCATTTAAGATAACTAGAATATTTGAATCAATGGACCCAGCATGGGCCAAAGCTTCATAAGCCATACCAGCTGTCATGGCTCCATCTCCAATGATTGCAACGTGCTGTTTATTTGGCTGAGCAACTGCCATACCTAATACAGCACTTATTGAAGTGCTAGAATGCCCAGCGCCAAATGCATCGTATTCACTTTCTTCAATGTTAGTAAAGGGGTGTAATCCATTTTTAGATCTAATTGAAGAGATACTTTCTTTTCTTCCAGTAATTATTTTATGGGGATAACTTTGATGGCCTACATCCCAGACTAAATTATCTTTTGGAGTATTAAAGATGTAGTGAAGTGCTAAAGTGATCTCAATTACTCCTAAACCTGCTCCAAAATGTCCTCCGCTTTTTGATACTGTGTAAATAAGGTATTCCCTTAGTTCATCAGCAACCACAAGTAATTCTTTTTTAGAAAGTTTTCTCAATTCAAAAGGGTTATTTATTTTATCGAGAAGAGGCGTGTTTGGAACGTTTTCAGGAATTTTAAAAAAAGTTTTCATTATTTATCTCTCAAAATTATGAATTTTGATAATTCGATTAGCCTCTCGGTTTTATAAGGTAATTTGGCTAAGATTTCTAAAGCCTCAGCACACAAAATCTCTGCTCTTTCTTGTGAGGCTTTAAGACCAATAATTGTCGGATATGAAGCTTTTTTTTGTTCCAAATCAGAATTCTTAGGCTTGCCCATAACTTTCTCGTCACCAACTACGTCCAAAATATCATCTTTAATTTGAAAGGCTAAACCAAACTTTTTAGCAAAATTTAGAAAAGCTTTTAGATGTTGATTAGGCAAATCTTCTTTCAAAATACAAATAGATTCAACACAAGCTTCAATTAGTTTACCGGTTTTCAAGTAGTGAATCTCATCAAGCTCCTCAACAGATATTATTTTTCCTTCTGCTTCTAAGTCTCTACTTTGACCCTCAACCATTCCGTCAGGACCACACGCCCTAGCAAATAGATTGATAATTTTAAGCTTAGACTCAGGCAGTAACTTATTGTCATTAATGGTTGTTAATATTTCTAAGGCAAGGGGTTGTATAGCATCTCCAGCAAGAATTGCCGTTGCCTCATCAAATTTTCTATGACAAGAAAGCTGACCTCTACGATAGTCATCGTTGTCCATTGAAGGAAGATCATCATGTATCAAGGAATAGCTATGAATTAATTCCCCGGCAGCGGCCATCAAATCAATGGTTTTCTGTGCGACATCTAAATCTAATGATTCTGCCATTAACAAAACTAGTTGAGGCCTTATTCTTTTACCGCCATTAAGCACAGAATAGTGAATTGCCTCTGAAATCTTTGATAAGTTTTTTGGAGGCAAAGCGTCTAAGATTGCTCGATCAATTCTTTTAAGGTTTTCATCCAAAAAAGATAAGCTTGCTAGATTTTCTTCTTTTTCTTTAGTTATCATCAAAGCCTTCTAGATCAAGTGAGCCATCATCTTTTTCTAAAAGCTTTTGAATTTTTAATTCAGCTTTGGCAAGTAATTCTTGGCAGTGTTTGGTAATTTTTACACCTTCTTCAAAAGTTTTGATTGATTCGTTTAAAGGTAGCTCTCCATCTTCAAGCGCTTCAATGATGTTTTCAAGTTTTGCTAAAGATTTTTCAAAA
>MDTE01176695.1_pt1 | contig 12148 bp, 9 predicted proteins | sample 811231 | NCBI WGS metagenome assembly MDTE01 (sample SAMN05326651, study PRJNA326480) | marine metagenome | isolation source: seawater | place: Indian Ocean: Red Sea | collected 2010
AATGCTGCAGAAGATCATCTAAAAGCCTTAAAGAAAAAAGGTGTTCTTGATTTAGCTGCCGGCACATCAAGAGGTATCACTCTTTTGAGTCAGTCTTCGGGCATTCCTGTGGTCGGCTTAGTTAGTGCAGGAGGACCTATTTTGGCAGAAGAAAATATAGAAAAGACTATACCCAATAGTCCTGGAATATTATCTCACGGAATAGATTTTTACTTGAAAGTCAAGGGAGACAGTATGATAGATGTTGGTATATTTGAAAATGACCTTATTGCGATAAATAAAAATATACCTGTTAAAACAGGGTCCATAGTTGTGGCAAGAATAAATGATGAAGTTACTGTGAAAACGCTTACAAAAATTTCAGATAATCTTGTTATTTTGAGACCAGAAAATCCTTCTTATTCAGATATTGAAATAAATCCTAAGAAAGATCATCTTATATTTGAAGGAACTTGCGTGGGTCTTTTGAGAGATTTTTCTTAAACTTTTTGATATTCGTCTATTGAGAAAGCTTCTTTTATCAATTTATCTTGTTCCTCTTCCTCTAACTTATAAAAATTATTAGGGCACTCGACTTCTTTTTCACCGCATTTAATAAATTTTATAAATTTAAATGCTTTTCCAGGTTTTCTAATTTTTATGCCGATAGGTCTCTTATCTTTAGGGTGAAATCCTAAAATCCTTAAAGACTTTAGAACAAATAATCTTGTATCTTTATTCTCATAATCAAGTTCATGAGGATTATAGTAAGAAACTTTTGGATTTTTAGGTTTGTCTTCTGGTGGTAGCTTAGATGCTTTGTTGAAACCGTCAAATTCTGTGTACTCTCCAAATCTCCCGTTTTTTAAGAATATAGGAATTCCACTGTGTTCCTCTAAGAATAAGATGTTTTCTCCAGAGTCTCGTTCTATTAATTCAACAGCTCTGTTTAAACCAATATCTAAAATATTTTCATCCTCATCTGGGCTTCCAAATATTTTTTTATCTTCTCTCATTGTCCAAACACAGGGGCCATTTATACTCATGTCTGCAAATATAGGCTCATTGAGATCAGGATGATTTCCAAGTTCTTTTGGGAGCTCTTTGTAAGTCTCCCATGTTATTGAAAAATCAAAAGGTTTTTTAGTCCATTTACATTCAGAACACCCTACAAAATATCCAAACTTTCCTTTTTTTAAACTTGTTTGACTGTCACATTTTGGACAATTTCTGATTATTTTTCCGTCTTGGTTTCTTGGAAAAATAACTTCCTCTAATTCTTCATTTAGCAAATCTAAAACTTGTCTTGTCTTAAAATTATCTCCATCATTGAGGGGAATTCCATCTATTTTTTTATTTAAGTAGTTTTGAAGTTCTTTCCAGAACTTATCTAGTACTTCTGTCCATGAAATAGTCCCTTCAGCAATTTTATCAAGTTCTGCCTCTAACTCTGCAGTGAACTTTGTTTCAATAAAAAATTCTTTATAAACTCCACACAAATATGAATTTAAAACTCTTCCAAGGTCAGAGGGAGCTATCGACTTGGCTCCATAAGCATATTTTTTATCTCTAAGGCCTTTTACAGTTGAAGCATATGTTGAAGGTCTTCCAATACCAAGCTCTTCCATTTTTTTTATAAGAGAAGCTTCAGAATATCTATTAGGAGGTGAAGTAAACTTTTGTTCAGAAATAAAATCTACAAAATTAACTTCTTCATTTTCTTTTAAATTATCTGGAAATTCGATAATTTCCTGAGAGTCTTTCTTCGAAAGTGTTTCAAATCCCTCAAAAAGAGTTTTCCTGGATGAAGCATTAAAAATATATTTATCATTTGAAGAAGAAATGATTATTTTTTTTCTTTCATGTTGCGCATTAGACATTTGGCTTGCTAGGGTCCTGTTCCAAATTAGAGTGTAAAGTTTTTGTTCATCTTGACCTAAGTTAATATTTTCAGGATAGATCTTAATATTGGTGGGTCTAATAGCCTCATGGGCTTCTTGAGAATTTTTTACTTTAGACTTGTAGATTCTCACGTCAGCAGACAAAAACTGTTCTCCAAATTTTTCAGATATAACATTTCTTATTTCTTCTATAGGCGGTGGTCCCGGATTTTCTTCACTAAATGGTTCTCCAGTATTCGGAGAGGTACTTATATTTATGCCATCAGTTCTTAAATAAGTTATAAGTCCAGCTTCATATAAATTCTGGGCTGATCTCATTGTTCGATCAGCTGTAAAGCCTAAAAAACTACTCGCTGTCATTTGTAAAGTAGATGTTCTAAAAGGTGGGTTGGGAGAACTACTCTGTGGTTTAGTTTCTATTGATCGAATATAAAAATTCAAAGAGTCTAGTTCTGTATGAATTTTTTTAATTTCTTCTTCAGAAGAAATGGGATTTTTTTTTAGATCAACTTCATTAGATTTAATTAGTTCAGCATCAAAAATAAAATCTTCAAACTCAAATTTACTTGAAATAGGCCAAAACTCTTCTTTTACATGTTTGTCTCTTTCTGTTTCTCTTTCACAAATTATTCGAAGTGATGGAGACTGAACTCTTCCTGCAGACTTTGCTGGAGGGGCATGTCTCCAAACTAAAGGTGAAACTTTAAATCCAATAAGATGATCTAAAATTCTTCTTGCTAAATATGCGTCCACTAAATCTTGATCAATTTCTCTAGGAGAATTAATGGCTTGCTTAATTGCTGAAGAAGTAATTTCATTAAAAGTAATTCTTTTAACATCTTTATCTTTCAATAATTTTTTTTCGGTAAAGTCTGATAACAAATGCCAGGCTATAGCCTCTCCTTCTCTATCTGGATCTGTAGCCAAATAAATTGTATTTATTGTTTTACATAACTTTCTAAGTTCTCTAATAGTTTTTTTTCCTTTTTGGGTATCCTCCCAAGATAAATCCGCCCAGTTATCAGGATTAACTGCATTATCATCATCTGGAAGATCTCTGATATGTCCTAAACAAGCTGCAACTTCCCAATCCTGTTCTGGGAAGTTTTTATCTAAATACTCTGTTATCTTAGTAGCTTTGGCACCAGATTCTACTATAACTAAATTTTTCATCCTTTTTTAATATGGATTACTTTTTACAAGTTTGTCAAGGAGGTGAAATTTTAATAGCTTTTTTTAGTAAAGAATTACCATGATAAATATAGCCTGTGTATAGCTGAACTAAATTAGCTGAATTTCTAAATCTTTCCTGAACATCGCTTCCGCTCATAACCCCTCCAGAAGCTATAAGAACGGATTTCTTCTGTTTTAAGTCTGCAACTTTTTTTTGTAGCTTTACTGCTTTTTTTGCTAACAATGCGCCGCTCATTCCTCCTGATTTTGTATAAGAATGATTGATTGTCGTATTCGAACAGATGAATCCATCTAAATTATATTTTTCTGTTATCTCTATTATATTTTTTATGTTTGCATCGATTTCATCAGGAGAAAGTTTTACAAAAATTGAGGTGTATTTGTCATACATCTTTTGCAATTGAGATCTTTTTTGCGATATTTTTTCGACCAAAAATTCAAGATTGTTCTGTGAAGTTAATTCTCTGAGATTTTGTGTATTAGGAGATGAAATATTTATGGCTAAATAATCAGCGTCAAAATAAAAATAATCCATTAAGTGAAGATAATCTTGCCAAGCATTTTTAGTTTTTGTATTTTTACTTTTTCCAATACTAATGCCTAAGATGCCATCAAATCTTGGTTTATACTTTTTTATATTTTTGAGCGCCTTAACAGATCCAACATTGTTAAAGCCTAAAGAATTTACCAATGTTTTATCTTTTGAAAACCTAAAAATTCTAGGCTTAGGATTCCCAGCTTGAGGCTCCAAAGTTATAGTTCCAACTTCTACGAATCCAAATCCAAGTGAGTTAAAAATATGAAAATATTCTGCATTTTTATCTAAACCTCCAGCAATTCCAATTCGATTCTTGAAGGATAAAGAATTTATTTCAACATTAGCCTTATTACAATCTGTTTTGACAGCAAGAAGACTGATTAGGTTTAAATTGTAAACAAGCTTTAAAAACTTAAGAGTTAAATTTTTAGAAGTCTCAGGAGGAAAGACTCTCAAAATAATTAAAAAAAGATACTCAAATATTCTTATCAATTTAATCAAGAGCACTTATTGCTGCTGCTGCAGTAGCAAAATTTGCAAGAATTGGAGTAAAAATTCTAAATATTGAGATAGCATTGAATGGTGTTGAATCTCTAGGAACAATGATAGTTGAGCCAGGCTGAATTTTACTCCTACCTATTCGCCATCGATCAAGATTTTTTATTGCCTGACCATTAGGTAAGATCACAAATATGCCATTTCTATCAGCAGAGTCTGCAAGACCGCCTGCGAGCTTTATATAATCGTTAACTCTTAAGTTTTTTGAAAAAACAAAGCTTGTTGGAGATAAAACCTCGCCCGTTACTGTTATCGTAGATTTTTCAGAAGGAATATAAATTCTATCCCCAGAATTTAAAACTATGTCTACTTCAGGATTTTTCTTAAGATTATTTAAATCCATCTCTGTAACAATCCTTCCAACAGGAGTAATATCTTTCAATCTAGTGATTAGGTTCGAAATGACCGAAAGTGCTAACTGTGGGTTACCAGTATTTGATATAGCACCACTTGTAAGAGATGTTGCTATGCCCTCCTCTAATTGATCTGCAGCCCTATAAAAGGCTTCTTTTTCTCTTTTTGCCACTGAAGATCTCGTAAAAACTCCTCCGTAAGGATATGCATTTTTTTCATAGCCGCCTGCTCTTTCTAATAAAGAACTTAATTTTTCACCTTTTGAAATAGAATATGTTCCGGGATTTTTTATAAAGCCACTAATTGAAACTGAAAACGTTTCTTGTTTATTTGGGTCTTGTTGTAAAACAATTGACTTAGGAAATTTATCTGAAACGATTAATTGTTGAGAATTTGTAAACTCAACATTGTCTATTTTATTAAAAGAATAAAAAATCTCATAATTACCTGATTGTCCTAGATTTGTTGCTCCTCCAGCAAAAGAAGTTAAATTTTTTAAATTTATATTTTTAGTTACAGGATAGAATCCTGGCTTTCTTACCTCTCCACTTAATAAAGTTGCATTTTCTAGAGCTACAATAAGTAAATCAGGATTATCTTCAAATATTTTCGGGCACCCTTCATTAAGTCCCAACCTATCTGAAATATCGGTTTCAGAAGTGGTAAATTTTAAGCTTTGAAGATTTGTAACTAAAGTTGAAGCATTAAATTTAGCTACATATTTCAAAGATTTGCATGGGTATCTATCATCTGGAATAAACTTAACTAAATTCTTTGAAATTAAATTATTTCCGCTTTCAGAAGTTTTTCTAGAGGAAATTGTTTCATCTATTTCCAAATCTTGAAGGCTTTCATTCTGAGATTGAGCTAAATCCTGGTCTTTGTTCTGTTCAGAATAAAAAATATCTAGGGATTGCTTATCTTCTTCAGAAAGTAGTCCTAAGGCATCAGCAAGTAAAGCAGAATTAATAAAATCTAAATCATATTCAGAAAAAACATAAACTAAATCATTTGGAAAAAGTTTGAAGTTTTTTCTTGTTTCGTTATTTAAATCTGTTGATAAATACTCTCTAGAACCATCTTTGCCTTTTCTCGAGATGATGCTAAACGGAAGATAAGTTGAGTCTAAAATGTCGTTTTCATCAATAAAATTCTCCAGAGTGCTGTCTTCTTTGTAAGAATATATGCCCTTACTATTTACGAAACCTTCGATACGAATATTATTAGATAATTTTCCTGACAAATCATGAATGAAAATTTCATCAGAATCTCGTAAAACGATACTGGTAATTTCATCAAGATTATAATCATTAAACTCTCTTTGTCCTGAAGCTGTGATTCTACTTAAAGTTATTTTATTTTTATTTGCCCCACTTGAAAATCCTGATGCGAAACGAAGAATTTCTTTAAAAGACTCGCCTTCAAGAATTTCATAAATCGCAGGTCTATTAACACTTCCCCAAATTTTTACTTTACTGCCAATAGGATTTATTAAAAGAGCATCTCCAGATTGAATTCTCAAATCATTGGTAGTATTTGCATTTATTAAAAGATCGTATAAATCTAAGGAACCAATTTCTTCATTATCTCTTTTTAATAAAATTTTTCTTAATGAGCCATTTTTTGAAGGGCCTTCTGATGCAAATAAAATACTTGAAATTGAAGATAAAGGAGAAAGGTTATAGGAACCTGGTTTTTTTGCGTTACCAAGGATAAATACCTGAATAGTTCTTAATCTTGATAATGAAATTTCAATTTCAGTACCTACCAAAGAAGCTTCAGCAATATTTTTTATTTTTTCATTTGCCTCATTGAATGTTAGTCCGCTGAATGAAATAGTTCCCAATTCGCGTGAAAAAATATTCCCCTCTCTGTTTATTGATACTTTTTTTGTGGCTTGAATACCTCCAGAAAAATTTAGAGTAAGTTCATCTCCTGGTCCAAGGACATAGTTTTTTGGGGCTGCAATTATTCCTACTGGTAAGAAAGACTCAGAATTTTCAAACAGGTCATATCCAAATAATTCAGGAATTTCGTTACCAAATTCGTCAAGTTTCTTTTCATTAAGATCCAAAGTCTCTATAGACAAGTTAGATTGAAATTTATTAATTTCATCATAGTTAGACTCATCTTGAATATCGCCAGACAATCTAGACTCAACTGAAGATCTTACTGACTCTGGTAAAAAACGAAGATATTGTTCATAGTCTGCATTTTGAGAAAAGGATGAAAGACAAATAAAAAGTATGAAAATATATTTAGCTTTATTTAACAATTGGTAATCCCCAAAATAGTTTAGATCTACATGCCTCAAAATAATCATAATCTTTTGGATGAATTAAGTGATATCTAGTAGAGCTGTTTTTAATCTTCAACGAGTCTCCAGATTCTAAATCAAATTCGTTATGTCCATCGAGAATAACTTTTGCCAAATCATCATGCTCATACTTAAGTTCCAATTCATCTTCAGCGGGAATTATCAAAGGTCTTGTTGAAGAACTATGAGAAAACATCGGCATAATAGCAAATACATCTAGCGTGGGATACAAAACCGGTCCTCCTCCGGAGTACATGTAAGCAGTAGACCCTGTAGCAGAAGAAACTATCAAGCCATCTGATTTGTGATTAGCAATCAATTTATTATTTTTAAAAAGAGAAAAACTAGTCATTTTTGCTAATTCTCCCGAATGGAGTACTACTTCATTCACTAAGATAAATGAGTTATTTTTATTAGAAACTTCTAATAAGTTTCTTGATTCTTCTTGATATTCACCTTCTAGAACTTTTGGTAGCTCAACTTCTAAAGAGTCAAGTTGAAGGTCTGTTAAAAAACCTAATTTCCCTATGTTAACTCCCAAAAAAGGAGTATTTAGATGACAAAGATCTCTTATGGCTCCAATCATTGTTCCATCTCCACCAATCACGAGAATAAGATCAGCAGAGGAGTCCAATTTTTTTAGGCTTTCATCAGATTTATTGGCAACAATATGGTTAATAGTTACATTGCCATTTGTAATTACTTTCTGACACCTCTCTAAAGTTTCCTTATAGTCTCTGGTTGAGGAATGAACAATATTAATTGACGAAATTTTATTCATTTGTTGTTCTTAAATCCGTTGGATTAAAGTTTCTCACGTAATATATAAATATTGTATCTACTATTGCTATAAAAAACTTAAAAACATACTTTGTTAAAGCAATTGCAAAGGCTGCTTGAAATGACATTTGTCCTGCTAAAACCCATACAAAAGTATAAATAAAAGTATCTAGGGCCTGAGAGCTTAAAGTTGAAACATTATTTCTTAACCAAAGATATTTACCTCCAGTCATAGTCTTAATCTTATGAAAAACCCACACATCAAATGTTTGGCTTATCAAATAAGCAGTTATTGATCCTATTACGAATATAGGAGAGTACAAAGCTAATGTAGATATTGCTTGGTGAACTTCATTAGCTGACGAGGCTATTCCTGATGGCAAATAATAGGTGCTCAAAACGAGAGTGAACATTACTATCACATTTGCTACAGCTCCAATTATTACAGCTTTATTTGCTTCGGCTCTGCCATACTTTTCGTTCAATAAATCTGTAGCAAAATAAATTCCGGAATACATTATTGCACCCATGCTTACAACAAAAGTACTTCCGAAGATAGTAAGCTCACTAACTTTACCGCCCTGTAAGTTTGCCAGAATAATTCCAAGAATTACTGCGGTATATAGGCCATTCTTGCCAAAAAAATAAAATAATATTATTGCTAAGGTGAGGTCATAAAAAACTGTAAATATCCATAGTAATTCTGGATTTTGACTAAAAAATTCTAAGTTCATGGCTGATTAATTATCAAAAATTGCTACAATTAGACACCTTTGTGAAAAAAAAATCACTTAAATAAAAAAATAAATAGAAAAATTATGGAAAATTTAGATCAATTTAGAAAAGAAACAAAAGAATGGTTAGAAGTTAACTGTCCTCCTGAAATGAGAAAGCCAATGGGGCCAGGAGACGTTGTATGGGGAGGAAGAAACTGTAAATTTCCTCACCCTGACGCAAAATTATGGCTTCAAAGAATGGGAGAAAAAGGATGGACCTGCCCTTCATGGCCTAAAGAATATGGAGGTGGTGGACTCAGCTTTGATGAAAATAAAATTCTTCAAGAAGAATTGATGGCTATTAGAGCAAGGCCAGCCTTATCAAGCTTTGGTATTTGGATGTTGGGTCCAGCATTACTTGAATTTGCCTCTGAAGAACAAAAAAAGAAATATATTCCTGAAATTGTCAAAGGAGAAATTAGATGGTGTCAGGGTTATAGCGAACCAGGTTCTGGATCAGATCTTGCTAGCCTAAAAACAAAAGCACAAGATAAAGGTGATCATTTTGTTGTAAATGGGCAGAAAGTATGGACTTCCTATGCTGACGATTGCGACATGATCTTTACCTTAGTAAGAACAGGTCCCCAGGAACCTAAACACGATGGTATTAGCTTTCTACTTATTGATATGGATCAGCCGGGAGTTACAACCAAACCGATAAAGCTTATTTCTGGAAAATCTCCTTTTTGTGAAACTTTTTTTGATAATGCCATTGTTCCTAAAGAAAATTTGGTCAGCGAATTAAATAAAGGATGGGACGTTGCTAAACGCCTTCTTCAGCATGAAAGAAATATGATTGCTGGAATGGGTCTTGGAGGTGGAGGTTCTGCCAAAAAGAAAAAAGATCAGGCAGTATCTTCAGGAATGGCAACTATGGCAAAAACTTATGCTGGTGAAGAAAATGGTAAATTGGCAGATCCTGCTTTAAGACAAAAAATCGCTTCCTTTGATATAAATTCTCATGCTTTTTCTTTGACCATGAGAAGAGCAAGCGAGGAAAGTAAATCTTCCAACTCAGGTCCAAGTCCAGCTTCCTCAATGTTCAAGTATTATGGTAGCGAAAGTAATAAGCTCAGATATGAATTAATGCTTGAAGCGATGGGAACTAAGGCGCTTGGATGGGAAGGAGAAGGTTTTGGTCCTGCAGAACTTGCCATTACAAGAGAATGGCTTAGAACAAAGGCAAATTCTATTGAAGGAGGAACTTCAGAAGTTCAACTTAATATTATCGCTAAAAGAGTCTTAGACCTGCCACAGTAGTAAAAAATTTTTGGGAGAAAAATATGTCATTAGTTTTAAATGAGGAACAAATCTTTCTTAAAGATAGTGCTAAAAAATTCGCATCTGAAAAGACTCCAACAACTCACTTTCGTGAAGTCAGGGATAGCGAAATAGAAAGTTGTTATGACGATAAAGTATGGCAGGAAATGGTATCTCTCGGATGGACAGGAATTTTAATTCCTGAAGAATTTGGAGGTTCTAATTTTGGTGTAGCTGGCATATCCTCCATTTTAGAAGAATTGGGAAGGACCCTCACGCCCTCGCCTTTATTTTCTACCGCAGTTGTAGGAGTAAGTTTGATTAAGCATGCTAATGATGATGTGAAGAAAGATATTCTTTCTAAAGTTGTTGAAGAAGGTTTAAGGCTTTGCTTTGCTATCGAAGAAAGTAATCACCACAATCCTTTAAAAATAGTTTGTGAAGCAAAAAAAGATGGCAAGAACTACAATATTTCTGGTGAAAAATCCTTTGTCATTGATGGTGGTTTTGCAGATAAGGTTATCATCGCATGCAGAACTTCGGGCAAAGAAGGCAGCAAGAATGGTTTATCTCTTTTTGTTGTAGATGCTGATGCTAAAGGTTTAACCGTTACTCCTACAAAAATGGTGGACTCTAGAAATGCTGCAAACATTAAATTTGACAATGTAAAAGTATCTTCAGACATGTTGATTGGCGAAGAAGGCAAGGCATACGAAATAATTGAGTCTGTCTTAGATATTTCACGAGCTGCTATTTCAGCAGAAATGCTTGGAAGCGCACTTCAAGCCTATGAAATAACTCTAGATTATTTAAAAGAAAGAGAACAATTTGGCTCCAAAATAGGCTCCTTTCAAGCTTTACAACACAGAGCTGCGATAATGTTTTCTGAATTAGAACTTTGCAAATCCTGTGTGATCGAATCTATAACTTCATTTGATGAGGGCGGGAATGATTCTGAAAGATTAGCTAGCTTGGCAAAAGCAAAAGTCGGTGAAGTATTTCATTTGGTTTCTAATGAGTCAGTCCAAATGCATGGAGGAATTGGTGTTACAGACGAATATGACATAGGGCTTTATTTAAAAAGAGCAAGAGTAGCAGAACAAATTTTTGGAAATTCTGATTTTCATAAAAACAGATATGCTGAATTAACTGGCTATTAAAGTTCATTGTGAATGAAAGTAAAACTGAAAAGCTTTTAAGAATCATCTCGGAATTAAGAGATCCTAATTCAGGATGCGAATGGACTAAATCTCAAACCTCAAAATCACTTATGCCCTTCATTTTAGAAGAAGCCGAAGAAGTTCATAGTGCATTTGGGAATAAAGATGATGAAAATCTTAAAGAAGAGTTAGGCGATTTACTTTTACAAATTGTTCTTCAATGCAAGATTGCTGAAGAAAATAAACTATTTTCTTTTAATGAAGTAATTGATACCTTATGTGAAAAGCTAATTAGAAGGCATCCTTATGTTTTTGAAGATAAAAGACCGCACACGATTAAAGAACAAAGAGAAGCTTATTTCAGGATAAAAGATTTAGAGAAAAAAAAATGAAATTTTTATTTGAAAATTTAATTGGAGTTATCTCCATTACCATTCTTGTTTTAAACACCGTGATTTTGTCCTGTCTATTAATACCATTGGGAATAATCAAATTTTTCTTACCAATAACAACTTTAAAAGTATTGTTTACAAAATTCATAATTAAAATAGGTGAACTATGGATTTTCATGAATAAAATTTGGGTTAAAGCCTTACATAAACCTAAATGGCAGATTATAGGAAAAGAAAATATCAAATCTGATGGCTGGACAATTGCAACGTCCAATCATCAATCATTTGCAGACATATTTCTTTTACAGGATATAACCAACAAAAGAATGCCGATGCTTAAATTTTTTATGAAATATGTTCTTATTTACGTTCCTGTAATTGGTCTTTCTTGGTGGGCTTTGGATATGCCGTTTTTAAAGAGATATACAAAAAAACAGTTAGAAAAAAATCCTAAGTTAGCTGGCAAAGATATAAAAGAAATGAAAAGAGCGCTTAAACACTACGCCCTTTATCCTGTCACGGTTTTTAGTTTTGCAGAAGGTACAAGATTTACCCTCAAAAAACATCATAATCAAAATAGTCCCTTTAAAAATCTTTTGAAGCCAAAAGAAGGAGGCTTGGCAACTGCATTGAGCCTAGTTAATAAGATAGACTCTTTAGTAGATTTTACAATTAAGTTTGACTCCAAAAAAAGAAGTTTTTGGGATTATCTTTGTGGAAGGATGAATACGGTAAAAATTGTTATCAAAGAAATAAAAATTCCTGAAAAATTCCTCAATAAAAATTTATTGGAAAATCAATCCTTAAGATCTGAATTCAAAGACTGGGTAAATTCGTTATGGTTGGAAAAAGACCTTTTATTGAGCCAAAAAGATTAATTTCATGCTAACAAAAATAAATAAATATATTGTTTTTTTTATTTATTTTTTTATTTCTTCG
>MDTE01038216.1_pt1 | contig 12147 bp, 10 predicted proteins | sample 811231 | NCBI WGS metagenome assembly MDTE01 (sample SAMN05326651, study PRJNA326480) | marine metagenome | isolation source: seawater | place: Indian Ocean: Red Sea | collected 2010
ATATAAATTTTTTCTTTTATTTTTAAAAATTTCAGAGATTCTCTAATAATATCATTTCTTATCTCACCTAAGTTGTCTGCGATCTCAGTATTAGAATAATTTAGTCTATAATTTTCATTAAATAATTCACCATGCTGCTTAATGCCAACATATATATATTTGTTAATTGATGTTGATAAAACGCACCCAAATCTATTTTTTTTAAAAAAAATTGGAAAATCTGTTCCTCCACCTAGAAAACTTATTCTTAAAGGTGTTCTGCTAATTATCATTTTTATTATTTTTTTTACAAAAAGTTGTATTATTATTATATGACTTGTTTTAGATGTAAATCAAAAGATATCAATTATTTATTTAATTCAAAGGATTATGTAACAAAAAAATCTTTTAAAATTTACAGATGCAATAAATGTAATATTGATTTTCCTATACCTCGTCCAACTAGTTTAGATAAATACTATCCAAAAACGTATAGAAAATATAATTTTATTGTAAATAAAGTGTTTAATTTTTTTTATAAACAAAAGGCAGATAATATTGATAATTTTTTTTATAATAATAAAAATAAAACCTTGCTAGAAATAGGTTGTGGTGATGGTAAGTTATTAAACTTTTTCAAAAAAAAAGGGTGGAAAGTTTTTGGAACTGAAAGAAAAGTTTCATTAAAAAAATTAAAAGCAAAAACATTAAATATTTCAAATAAGCATTTATCAAAATTTCCTGATAAAAGTTTTGATTTAATTATGCTTAATAACAGTTTCGAGCATTTGCCAGATGCTCATATAATTGAGAAACAATTTAACAAAAAATTAAAAAAAAATGGTTTACTTGTAATAAATATTCCATCAGCCAACAGCTTACAATATAAATTTGGCAAAGGTTATTGGTATCATTTGGATGTACCAAGACATTTGCAAATTTTTGATGATAGATATTTCTTAAATTTTTCAAAGAAAAATGGTTTTAAAATAATCAGAAAAAGATCTTTAGGATTTTTTTGGGAAATTTTTGGATGGTTTCAGACATTTTTAAATAAATATTTAAATAATAATAATTCATTTCATAAATCTTTAATAAGTTTTAAAAAATATAAAAATTATTTTTTTTTAGGATTAATTCAGTTTTTTTTTCTAGGAATGTTTGCATTTATTTTAACCTTATTCTCGTATTCAATAAACAAATGGTCTGTAAAGCAATTTATTTTTAAAAAAATTTAAATTTTTTCAATTTTTGGTTTTGGCAATACTTTAATTATTTTTCCTTTAAATTTTAATTTTTTTAATTCCTCTTTAATTTCATCATAAAAGTTCCAGGCAAAAACTATAATGGTATTAAATTTTTTTAGACTTGTGGATGAAGGTTTAATTATTTTTAAATTCGAACCTGGTGTATATTTTCCATGTTTCAAAGAATTTTTATCAAAAATATATTTAATTTTATTATCGTTTAGATTTAAAAAATTTATTAAAGTATTACTTCTTGCAGAAGAACCATATCCTGCAATTTTATAAGAATTTTTATTAATAATTTCTTTTATTTTTTTTTTATATTTTGTAATTTTAAATTTAAATTTATTTAAAGTAATTTTTGAATGAAGTTTTAATTTTTTTTCTTTAATTATATAATTATCAAGTTTTATTGTTCTTTTTTTGTCATAAGAAAAGGTTAAAATTAATGACCCACCACTTATCTTACTTAATTTTACGTCATTAGGGTATAAATCATAGTATTTTAAATAATTCGATAAAGTTTTAATTGTAAAATAATATACATGTTCGTGATAAATATAGTCAAAATGAAGGTCTTTTAAAAGGTGCTCAGCATAATGAAATTCAATTATTAATTTTCCTTTTTTATCTAAAATATTATTTATACCTTTAAAAACACTATGAAGATTATTTATATGTGGAATCACATTTCTACAAATTATTAAATCTACTTTATTTTTTATTTTTTTAAGAATAAGTTTGGAGCTGTTATTATTAAAAAAATAATTATAAGTTTTTAGATTATTTTTATTAGATAATTTTGCTAAGTTTTTGGCTGGTTCAATTCCAATTACATAATTAAATTTTTTTTTTAAAATTTTTAAAAATGATCCATCATTTGAGGCTATTTCTAAAATTCTTAAATTAGGATTATATTTCATCTTTTTAAAAATATATGCTGAAAAATCTTTTAAATATCTAATCGTAGAATCTGATGTTCCAGTAACCCACACATAGTTAGAAAATAAAATTTTTGGATGAATATCTTTAGATAATTGCAGAGTATGGCATTTATTGCATTGAAGTAATATTAGATCATATTTGTTTTCCTTTTTTTTATTTACCTTAATTGCATTAGCCAAAGGTTGTTTTCCAAGATTTAAAACAATTTTACCTCTGCTTTGACAAGCTCTACATTTAAATTTTTTCATATAAGAAAATTTAAATTTCTATCTTTTTTGGAAATTACTTTAGGTTTGTGTGCTAATCTAATTTTTAATTTTGGATCTTTATAGTTAATACCTTGTGCATATTTTGGTGCATAATAATTTCCCATTAAATATAAAATTTCACTGTTATTTTTTATTGTCAAATAAGCTGTAGCAAAATTATTGGAGACATATATAGAAAAGTTATCTTTCTCCGAAATTTTAATCTTAATTTTTTTTTTAAAATCTTTAGATTTTTTGTTAATATTAATTGCATAAAAAATAATTTCTCCTTTTAAAACAATTATAATTTTTTTTTCACTAAATTTAGACTGATAGTGAAAACCTCTAAAGGTTTTTGCCTTTAAATTTTTTGATAAATTTATTTGTTTTAAATTAAATTTTAATTTTCTCAGATTTTTTTTACAGAATAGTCTTTGAAATGAACCTCTAATATCATTATATTTTGAATATTTAAGCTTATATATTTCTTTTAAATTTGTTTTTTTTATACTAATTTTCATTACAAAAGAAGTAACAATAATTTTTGTGTTTTACAATAAAGATAATATTCAAAAATAAATAATTTAAAAATGAAAGATAAAATATTAATTACAGGTGACAATGGTTACATCGGTTCAGTATTAGTAAAAATACTTAAATCAGAAAAATTTAAAATAGTAGGTTTAGATACAAACTTTTATAAAAAAATAAATTATGCTAAAAAACTTGTAAAGTATCGTAAAATAAAAAAAGATTTTAGAGAAATAAATTCTAAAGATCTAAAAAAAATAAATACTGTAATTCATCTAGCTTCTCTATCTAATGATGCTTTAGGGGAAATGAATGATGATATTACTGAAAAAATAAATTTCAAAGGTACAATACGATTAGCAAAACTATGTAAAAAAAATAAAATAGAACGATTTATCTATGTTTCTTCTTTAAGCATGTATGGGTCTCAAAATAGTACAAAAGAATTAAAAGAAAATGAAACTACAAATAAAGGAATTACCGCTTATGCAAGAACAAAGTTTAGAGCCGAAAAAAGAATATTACAACTTAATTCTCCAAATTTTACTACAGTAAGTTTAAGGCCAGCTACTGTATTTGGTCCTAGTCCAAATTTCAGAAGTGACATTGTATTTAATAACTTGCTTTTAAATGCTTTTTTAACCAAAAAGATTTTAATAAAATCCTCTGGAAAAGTATGGAGACCAACTATTTACATAGATGATCTATGCAAAATTATTAATTATATGATACTTGCAGATCGAAATAAAATTGAAGGTAAATCTTTCAATGTAGGTTATAAAAATGGTAATTTTAGAGTTTTACAAATGGCCACTATTGCTTCTAAAATTATAAAAGGATCAAAAATAGAAATATTGAATTCTAAAGAGGATCAAAGAAATTACAGAATATCATTTAAAAAATTATACAAAGTAGTGCCTCTTAAATATCTTCCAAATCACGATCTAATGAGCGGTGGAATAAAATTATATAAATTTTTTAAATGTTTGAAAGATGCATCAATATTAAGTAAAAAACCTTTTGTAAGAGTTTCTAATTTGAAGCATCTGTTAAAAAATAAAAAAATAAATAAAAACTACTATTGGAATAGCTAATAATGCAAAATAATAAAAAAAAATTGTCAATATTGGTTCCTGTATATAATGAAAAAGATAGTATTGAGTTATTCTTTGAAAGGATCAATAAAGTAATTAAAAGAATAGTTTCTGAATATGAGGTAGGTTTATATTTCTTAAATAATTGTAGTTCTGATGATAGTTTAGAAATAATTAAAAATCTTAAATCTGATATATTTGAAATAAAATATTTAACTTATTCAAAAAATTTAGGATATCAAGCATCTCTATATGGTGGACTATCTAATATCAAATCAGACTTATTTTTTATAGTTGATGTTGATGCTGAGGATCCTCCTGAAATGTTAATTGATTTTTTAGAAAAATATAAACAGGGGTATAAAATTGTATATGGTAAGAGAAAAGACAGGCATGAATTTGTTTTAATAAAATTACTTAGAAAATTATACTATAGAACTGTTCATTTTATTGCTGATCATGAATTTGTAAAAGACATGGCTGAATTTTCATTATTCGATAATCAGGTTAAAGAAATTATTCTAAAAAATAACAATAATAGCCCCTTTATAAGAACAGAAATAGGATTTGCAGGATTTAAAAGATATGGAATTGAATACAAAAGAGACAAGCGTATAGCTGGAAAATCTAATTATTTTATAACATCTCCTAATTTTGTTATAGCAAGCATCATTAGCACCACTTCTTTTCCTTTAAGATTAATTGCCTACACTAATATACTAATTTTTGTTTACTATATTTTACATTATTTTTTTATGCCAAGCTTAATTTTTAATTCAGATTTAATATTAATAATTTTGATGTTAGAGTTTGGAATTCTAGCTGTCTACAATGCTAGAATTTATAAAAACCAAATTTCTAGACCTATATTTATAATTGATCATAAAAATTCTAACATTAATAATGAATAAATGATTTAATAAAAGATGCAAAATAATGTCGAAAAAGAATTTGAATATATAGATATAAATTGCCCTGTGTGTTTATCAGAAAATTTTTTTCAACTCTATAAACCTACGCTTAAAAAAAATGAGGTACCAGTAATTGGGTATGACTTCGAAAATGAAGATCAAAAAAAAACATTTGGGTATTCAAAATGTAACAATTGTACACATATATTTTCTAATCCTGTAATTAAAGATTTGCATAAATTTTATGTAGATAAAGCTGATGAAAGTTATATCGAAAATAGTAAATTTAGAATCTTGTCTTATGAACATGTAGTAAATACCATCTACAAATTTAAACCATCGGGTAATTTACTTGATTTTGGATCTGGGATGGGGGATTTTTTAGTTGCAGCAATAAAAAAGGGATATAAATGCGTAGGATTAGAATTATCAAACTTTTCTTCTAAAATAAGTATATCAAAAGGTCATTATGTTATTAAAAAAAATCTTTACGAAGCTGAAGAAGATTTAAAAAGAGCAACTGCCAACGAAAATTTTGATATTATAGTTATGATGGGTGTTATTGAACATTTAGAAAGACCCGACCAAGATTTAAAAAAAATAAGTAATTATTTAAATCCAGGCGGCTTGGTAGTTTTGTGGACAGGAGACTCGTCATCAATATTTTCAAAATTACTAGGTAAACGATGGTGGTATTATATCGGTCAACACATACAAATGTTTTCAAGAAAATCTCTAACTTATTTATTTAAAAAAAATAATTTTAAACTAATTTATAATGGAAATTTACCATATGTTTTTGATTATAATTATTTAGATACACATTTAAAAAGGTATTGGTTATATAAAAATTTATTCAGATTTTTTATTTATCCTTTTTTAAAATTAAAAAAAAAAATAACCTTAAGATTATCCTCAGAAATATTAATGATATTTGAAAAGAATAGTTAATTATTTTCATTAAAATAATTTGATAGACAAAAAATTAATTTTCAAAAAATTTAATGATGAAATATATATTAGAAATCAGTCTTGAAATTTTTTTGTCTGAATTTTTTAACTTTTTACTTGGTAAATAAATTTTTAATTTTTGCTTTTAACAAATTGTTATTGTTAATTATAAATTTATTATATCGCGTTACACCTCTTTGTATAATTTTAATATTTTTATAATAAAATTTATCAGATAATATATCTTCGGATTTTAAAGATTTAATATTTATATATATTGATAAATTTTTAGCAAAAAAATCATTAAATTTATCAAAGATAATTGGAATTTCCCCATTACGAATTGCATCAACATATCTTATTGGACTTGAAAAATTCCAATATGGATCCTTTTTTGGGTGAAATGAAAATTTAAATTTTTTTTTATTTGGAATATCTATAAAAGTGTTGTCATCAAATTTTTCAATTTTATCAACAAAAATTTTAATAACATTACTTCCTTCAAGCTTTTTTAAATTAAAATACTCTTTAAATTTTAAAAAAAAATTTTTTCTGAAGATATTTAGTTCACCACTAAACTTAAAAGTATTTAATAAATTTACTTTTTTATTTTTCTTAAACTTATTCAGTTTTGGCATAACATAAAAAATATTTTTATAATCAGTTTTGTAATTTTTAAAAATATCAGGATGACTTACTAATATTATGTCTGCATATTTAATTACTTTATGAAAATTATTATATCTTTTTTCAAAATACAAATATCTTGAGTAATTACTCATAAATATTGAAAGATTTTTCTTATCTAAGAGTTTAAATTTGATTGGTGCAAAATATTTTTTTTTAAATTTTCTATAGCTATAAATATTAAAATTGAAATATTTTTTTAAAAATTTTTTAAGCTTACTTTTAATCCAATATCTTGTTTTAAGAAATTTAATCGCATAATTAAAATAAAAATGTTTAATTTTATTTTGTTTTAAATTATTTAAATCGAAACAATTAAAAATTTTTAATTTTTTGTTATAAAATTCAGTTACTACTAAAATAATTTTAGTTTTTTTATTTCTCTTACAATAAATTATATGATCAACTTCCTCATTATCAAAATTTTCAACCAAAATATTTAATGAGTCTGGTTTTACTTTTTTGGTAATGATAATATTATATTCTGAGAGTATTTGTTTTAATATTTGAAAATAAGAATATATACCAATAATACTTTTATGACTTCCTACTACAAAATAAATTTTTTTTTTCACTTAATTTAATCTTAAATTCTGAAATCTTCTATTATTTCTCCATTTTGAAGTTTTACAATTCTGTTACAAATACTATTGATTAGCTCTCCATTATGGCTTGCAAAAATTAAAGTATCTATTTGTTCAATTTTTTTTTTTAATGCAACTCTAGATTTCTCTAAAAAATTTTTATCCCCTGCGCCAAAAAATTCATCTATAAGTAATAATTTTGGTTCCATTTCTAAAGCTATAGATGTTGCTAATCTTATTTTCATTCCAGCAGAATAAGTGTGGCAAGGTAAATTTGAAAATTTATCTATTTCAGCAAATTCAATTATATTCTTTACTCTTTTTTTAATATTTTCCTTTGATAAACCACGAAGATATCCCATTATATAAATGTTTTCGACACCTGTAGCCTCAGGATTTATTCCCATGCTTACATCAAAAAGTGAAAGAGGTTTTTCTCTTACGATAATTTTCCCCTCAGAAGGACTATAGATTCCAGCAATTATTTTGAGCAATGTTGTTTTACCACTCCCATTATTTCCCATTAAACCTAAGCGATCTCCTTTTTTTAATGATAGATTAATTTTTTTAAGAGCTGGAATGAAATGAACTTTAAAACCTTTTCCCAATATTGCAGTCCTTAAGCTTCTACTTAGATTATATACGGGATAATTAAGATTAACGTTGAATAATTCTATTACAGGCATTCTACAACCAAAAATTAAAAAACTTATATTTTTTTTTATAAAAAACACTGCAAATAAAAAATCCAACAATAAAATAAATAATTAACAAATAAAATGCGATTGGATTTACAGTCTTTGCAATTAATGGATCTCTTACTACCTCGATCATGCTAGTGAATGGATTTAAATAAACATAATTTTCATAAACACCCAACCTTTCCTTATCCCATAAAATTGGCGTTAGCAAAATACCTGTAGACATTACGGCACTTAGCAACAAACCTAAATCTCTGAACCTTGCACAAATCAAAGAGCATAGAAAAAGTATCCAGTAACCATTTATGAATACCAATAACAATCCAGGTATAAACAGCAATGTATTTATGTTGATTTCTATTCCTGAAATGAAAATGATAATAAAATAAACAGGTATAAACTGTAAATATTCTAAAATTACAAATATAAGATGCCTTAATATTACTTCATTTATCTTAATACCTAAGCTAAGTATAACGCCTTGATACCTTTGATACAGTATATCATGTGATGAAGATGAGAATGATAATATTAAGTAAAAAGTAGTAAAACCTATAAACAATTTTGGAAAATATTCACCAATATTAGAACTTAACACAAATGACCATACAAAAGATATAATCGTAATTATAATTAAATATGTTAAAATAATCCAAATATTTCCTAAAATTGTCCTCCTATATTTTAAATTTATATCTAATGCAGAAATGTGGTACACTCTATTTATATTCTTAAAGCTGTCATAGATAAAACCATAGAAAGAATTATTTTGCATTTAATTAATTAATATTAATTTAATTCTATAATTTTAGTTTCAACTGCATCAATTGAATAATCTTTAATCACATTATCATCTAGCGCGTAATCTTCTTTTTCAAAATCAACTTTGTGATCTGCAGGGAATGCGAAATAAACTTCCTCCATTTGATAAATTTTGTAGTTGTCCAAATTTTTAACAAAAATTTCTTTTCTATTTGGTTTTGCTTGTAATTCTGTTTTCATATTGTTTTTTACCTCTGAATAAATATTAAGCTTTTCAATATTTATTTTAGGTTTTTTAATTTTATCTACAAAATTTCTAAACATTTTAATTCTTATTTTGGGTTTTTTAATTTTGTCTCCTAATTTTCGAAACATTTTTTCTAATCTTTGATTAATTAAAAATAAACTTCTCACTAAAAAGTACTTCATACCTTTATTTTTTATTACATCGGGAATTTTCCACATTAACCAATTCAACTGGATCAAAATAACTTGTAATTTAATTTTAATTTTATAAGTTTTTTTATTTTGTCCAATTTTTTTAAACAAAGTATCTAAGTCTGAAGATTTTCTTATGTGAACATCTAAAAGATCAGTTTCTTTTACCCAATTCATCCTTAGTCCTTGAGGAATCGCATAATACATCTCTTGATATCTAACAATATTCATTCCCTCAAAATTTGATATAAGCTCTGGATTTTCGTGAACTTTCACTACTTTTTCAAGATAATGATCGTTAATATCAAAATCGATTTCATCAGTTACAACAAAAAGTTCTTCCTTAAATTTAATTATGTTTAATGAAGAATTTTGAGAAATTAATTTCTCTTTTTCAAAATTCTGTTCCTCAGAGAAAGAATCTACTTTATAAATATTATTTTTATTTTTTTCCTCAACTTCATATTGCCCTCTTGATTCTGCAAACCTTGCATTTTCTAAAAGTTGTTCTTTCAATTCAGTAACATCTTTATTTTTTAAAATGTCTTTATCCTTTTTAAGTGCTTCTATATCATTTAAGTTGATATTTCTTGATATTGGGATAGAAAAATATTGGTCTTTATAAGTGTATATTTTATATTGTTTGAATATTTCATAAAATTTAAGACTATTATTATCATCATTTGTCCTAAAATCTGGTTCATAATTATACTTGTCTGTTTTATTATTTTCTTTTTTTAATTCACTATTATCATCCCTGGTCATTACAACCTCAACTATCTTGCTTGCCCAATCTCCAAGAGGGAATCCATTGCGATACAAAGAAACAACTATATGTTCAAATCGTCTTTTTCTGACGTTTGCGTCAATAAATGGATTTTCACTATACCAAAGTTCAGCTGGTAATCCCCTTGGAAACTTTTTATAAAGTTCTTCTTTAGGTTGAGTAAATTTTATATTATGCTCCTCTGGATTTATCCAATAAACACCACCATTAGCTAATATCAAAGGATTAATGTTTGCAAGCCTCCCAATATATTTTTTATTTCTCAAAATTAAATTAATACCCTCTTCAACATCTTCTTCAGTTTCACCTGGAACTCCGATTACCCAATTCACTTCTGTTGTAATACCAGCCTCGTGACAATCTTTTAAATTTTGATCTATCATTTCTACTGTATAACCTTTTTGCTGAAGTTTAAGAGTATTTTTTGAAAATGCGTCAACACCAAATCTTAATGCTCTAAAGCCAGCTAAGTATAGTTTTTGAAAAAACTCTTTTGTACTTTTTTTATGTATTCTTAATTGACCAGTTAAGATGATTTTTTTATTTAATCCTCTTTTTATAATTTCATCACATATTTCTAATACTCTTTCTGGCATTCCATTCAAATCACTTTCATTAAACATGTAAACATGCGTACCTTGCGATACTAACCATTCTAGTTCATCAACAAAATTTTCAGCACTTCTTATCCTCCAATAAAACCTTTCGGCACAAAATGTACATCTTGACCATCGACAACCTCTGCTAGCTATAATTGGAACTAATTGATAATCATTAAAGTTTCTATAAAGAGATAAATCAGTCCATTCATATTTAGGAGCCTGAATTCTATCTAAATCATGAATCATAGGAGCTTGAACAAAATTTTTATGATAATCTGGTTTGTCAAATTTTGACAAAACCCCAGCTAAATTATAGGGTCTCTCTCCTTGAAGAAGTTTTTTTACTAATGGACCTACAGTTAAATCGGCTTCACCAATGCACATATAATCAGCATCTGGAAAAGCTTGAAGACCGATATCAGCATTATAACAGCTAAAACCACCAACTAATATTAAAATATCTTTATCAAATTCCTTAATTTTTTTTACTAAAATTTTTGAAAAAGGTGTATTGCAGTTCTGAATTGATAAACCAACAATTTTTGGTTTTTTTTTTTTTATTTCTTCGATTGTCTCATTCAATATTGGCTCTAGAAACTTTAATATAGGAAGTTGTTCATATTGAGAATTTATAAAATGATCAACTTCTGAAATATTCTTATCATTTTGTGGATTTGGATTTTTTTCTATCCAAAAATCGTAATGTTCAGCTCTCCAGGGATCCTCAGGAAATTTGTGTTTCTTTAATTCAATTATTCCACCCTCATCATAAATTCTTCGCATATGAAATCTATGGTAAGAAATGATATCTAAGTCTAATATATCAAAATTGAAATTATTTTGTTTTAAAACATTATATACATACCCAAGACCATTTGGCAACAATGACAAATTCCTTGATGGACAATCAATTAATAAAACATCTATATTATCTTTTGTTTTAATTTCTGGAATTTCAATTGGATAAATATTTTTTTCTAACGGAAAAAAGCTCTCTTTATCAAAAAATTTAGCATTATCTTTAATTATATTTATAACATTTTGTACGTTAATAGCGTTAGATTTTAAATGTTTTATTGTAATATCTCTTACATAATAATCTTTAATACAAACTAAAGCATTTTTATTTAAAAATTTATTTAAATTTAAATCAATATTAAAAACAGATATTTGATTAGAAATTTCTAAGTTATCGTTAATAAAAGAAATTTCTTTATTTAAGCCAAATTTTTTTAGATTTTCATAAAATTTTTTTGAACAAATTATTGTTCCAATATTTTTTTTATCTATTTCTTGTAAAATTATATCGTAAAATTTTTTTTTTAGCTGGTGGTCATTTTGATAAAAAATTTTCTCTAAATTAGGTTCAACTAACTTTGCTTTTACTTGAGATGCCTTAGAAAAAATTCCTTTTTTTTTTAATAACAATAATACATCTGAAGATTTATTAGTTTTAGACATTTAATTAATCAAATTTAATTTTTTAACAGTTTTGTGCAAACTGTTATAATTATTTTTAATCCTTATATAATCAAAATCATATTCAATATCAATGTTATTTGTGTCATTCTCTGGAACTAGAATAATTGGAATATTATTTTTTTTAGCTACATTTATTTGGAAATCTAACCAAAATAAATTGCTTTTTTTTTCATATAAACTTTCTAGTAAAAAAAAAAT
>MDTE01028067.1_pt1 | contig 12146 bp, 9 predicted proteins | sample 811231 | NCBI WGS metagenome assembly MDTE01 (sample SAMN05326651, study PRJNA326480) | marine metagenome | isolation source: seawater | place: Indian Ocean: Red Sea | collected 2010
TCCATCCGACCTCCGACCTGTTGGGCGGGTTGTTCGGAAGGGAGAACAAAGCCCTTGATGGACGGAGATTTTTGTGCGATGGCCACCGCTTGTTCCACGGCCCTTTGTGCGCCAGAAACGTCAACCAGGTGAGCAAAACCAAACCGCCCGCCGTCAACCACACGAACGCCAAAGCCGCCCTCACCACCGCCAGCGGCCATGGTGATTTTCCCCGCCTCAATGTCCAGTTGATGACCGTAGGATTGGAAGCCTACCAGATCCCATTGCGCTACACCGCTGGATTTGCAGGCGTCAGCAAGGATGTTAGCACTGGCCAACAGTCGGTCTTCGGCTCCATCTGGAAGCATTTCAGCCCACCAACGCTTCACTGATTCGCATCACGGGTCCGCCGTCTCCAACGGGGACGGTCTGTCCTTTCCCACAGAAGCCGGGCGATGCCAAGGAAGCGTCTCGGGTGAGACCGTTCACGTTGTTGAGAATTTCAAGGGTCAATCCGCTCACGCTCACGTCTTTCAAGGGGCGAGTCAGTTCCCCGTTTTCGATGAGCCAGGCCTCCTGCGCCGCAAACTGGAAGGAACCCCGGCCGGTGTCAACTTGGCCCCCGCGGGTGCCGCAAGCGTAAACGCCGTACTGGATGTCTTCCATCAGTTCGTCAATGTCGGCGTGGGTACCGCCTTGGATCATGGTGTTGCTCATGCGAACAAGAGGGTGGTGAAGGCCGTCTTGCGCACGCGCTCCGCCGTTGGGGTCGACGTCGAAATGGTGGGCGGTTTCTCGGTGATTGAGGTACTCGGTGAGGACGCCGTTCTTGATGAGGACTTTCTCGCGGGTGTTCACGCCCTCATCGTCCACAGGGTAAGCACCGTAGCCGCCCATCATGGTTGGGTCGTCCACCACGGTTACGAGTTCGTTGCCAATTTTCTGACCGAGTTTTCCGTCCAAACACGAATCGCCGGCCGCCACCAAATCAGCCTCACAGGGGTGGCCGAGCGCTTCATGGATGTAGACGCCCGTCAAATCTTTGTCCGCGATGAGCGGAAGTTTTCCTGAGGGGGAACGTTCGGCATCGAGCAGACGCAAGGCCGCTCGCTGGGCGGCTTCACCCAAACCGACGAGGTCGCAGGCGTGGATGACCTCCAAGCCACCCTGGCCTCCGTGCCGGGTTCGGTAAGAGACCACTTCTCCGTCTCGCCGTGCCGTCACCATGCCGTGAACGAGCGACCGCTGGAAGGACCACACCCGGTCCATGCCTTCGGTGGTCATCAGTTCGGTGTGAATGTGCTCGTCGCTCCAGCCGGTTCGCACGGAGACGATGTCGTCGTGGCCGGTGGCGCCTCGGTAAATGTCGTTCATCAGGTTCATCTTCTCGTCAAGTTCGGTGTGGCGAACATCGAGGACGGAGCGCCAGTGGGTCTCGTCTTGGATGATTGGAACCTCAGCCAGCGCTTTGGGGCGCTCGCCGGGAGAACGACGTCCTGCAACCGCTTTGGCCAAACGAGTGGTGGATTCGATCTGGTCGGGAAGCGAAGCGAGATCCGTCGTGGAATGAACGCCCCAAGCACCGTCGGCAAGGACCCTGAGGGTCATGCCGAGTTCTTGTCCGGGAATGGCACGCTCCAGAACACCGTCACGCATCGCAACGGTGGATTCGGTGAGGGCCACGACACGGACCTCGGCATAACTGGCGCCGTGAGCGGTGGCGGCGTCCAAAGCTTTCCTCACTTTGTCTTGGTCGAGGTACCGTCCGGTTGTCGGGCGATGTCCATCGTTTTGCTTCGCTGCCATGACCATGGCCTTGGCACCACCAAGGAGCCTTTCAACCCTCCCATCAACGGTGAGATGAACTTTGGTCGTCGGCCATCAAGACATGGGCGACCAAGGACTCGATTTGACGGTCGTCTGACCACCCTTCAAGGTCAACACCCAAAAGACGAGTTCCCTCTATAGAATACGATGCATTGTTGCCGTTGAGCGTCCATTTGAGGCTTTGAACCAACGAGCGGTGGTGTTCCTCAAACGCTCCTGTTGAGGAGGCTATTGGTTGAAGATGACCCAGATCGTTGGCTCTTCCTTCCGCCAAGGGCAGATGAAGAATCCATGCGTTTTCCTGCCCGTCTTTCACGCCGGCCCGAGCGAAGGCTTCGGAAATGTGGTGCGTGCCTGCCAGGTACCGGAGGAATTCGGCATCGACCGTCCTTGCCACCATGGTGCCCCTCAGTTCATTCCTCGTCGCTTGAATCCACGCCGTCCACAGTTGGTCGTCACCTTGAGCGGCGTGCTCACCCAACAACACCCAACGCTCGTCGGGACGTTGGTCAAGAAACATCTTGATCGCCTCGCTGGCCGCCATGCCCTGGAGATGGACGCCGACCAGCGGGAACGGTGGGATGCTCATCAGGTCGTGCCAGCAAGCCCGTAGATTTCAATCATGCTCAGACCGTTCGCCCGCCAAAGGCGCATCATCTCCTCGCTTGGCGGGTGTTGGTGAAGCGGCTGTCCGTTTCAGAACACGCTCGATCTCTGCGAAGATCTTGTCGAGCAACACGGGCCCCCAGCCACGTTTGGAAAGGAGTTCAGACCGAGTTTTGGCGGGCATGCGAAGCACGTCTTTCGGTTCTCGCATGCCCATGGCCGCCAGTTCCCGCGCACGCTGGCGGCCCACGTGGCGGATGTTGACCAACTGAAGCAAGTCCACCTTGCACCCGTGTCGAACCCGCTGTTGAAGCGTGCTGATGTCCTGAACGAGCTGGCCCACCACGGGGAGGTGCTCCTCGGCAAACACATCGTCGGTCAACAGCACTTGTTGAGCGCCTGCAAGCAGCCAACCCATGAGATCGATTCGATGGTGAACGTCACCGGGGAGCACGTCAAGTTCTTTTTCCAGTTGCCTGAGCGTGGTTTCTTCGGTCCACTCTTCCACCATCCACGCCGACTTGATGTCGCTCAACATCGCCTCCGCATACCCGGGTTCGACCAAGAGTTCATCCTCGGTTGAATTGGCCTTGAGCCAGGTGGGGGAATTCACCTCAAAATCTGCAGATTTGGCCCAAAGCGAGACAAAATCCGGGGTGGCCACGGCCAGATGAAGGAAGCCGAAGTCCGTTACCGGAGCATCGTTTCGCACTCGACGACGAACCGCACGACGAAGCCCCCGACGGAGGATGGAGGCGGAGAGCGGGTCGAGGTAAAGCTGCGTAACACGCTCGCCCATGGCGGTGGCTTCGTATCGCATGTCCGGGCCGTCCTCTGCGTGTGGCTGGACCCAACCTCCGGTTGATTGCAGGGCTGTGGCACGGGAGAAACCGAAGGAGGGTTCACCGTGAGCGCTGTTGTGTTTCGACGGTGCTGGCCTGTTCAGGCCCTCAGGTTGCCAAGAAACCCCTTGGGTCTGATGCGCACTGGTTGCCCAATTCGGTACCGTGTCGTCCCACGCTTCGTTGTCGTCGACTGCATCATCGGCCCAGCGCGGCGTGTAGTGTTCGTCCGGGCCGCAACGACGCACAAACCGTTCCTCAACCAACCAGTCGAGCATTGAATTCAGCCGCTCCCTCAACTGAGAGAGCGGCATCGATGCGCCGAGGAAGGTGGACGAAAAGAAGTGTTCAATCGAACCCTTGTGGACGAGTCCGCCGGTGGCGATGCTGGCCAGCACGTGCATTCTGAGCGCCGGCTCAGAGGCCAGTTTGGAGGAGATGTCTTCGATGGGACCGAAGAAGTAGCGGTCAGAAACCGCGTCGGCCACTTCCCATCCGTCCGTGCCCTTGCAGTACACCCACGCCTCGCCCTTGGTGTCGTATTTGGGTCGGCCCGCACGCCCCAACATTTGGCGAACTTCCATCACGGGGAGCGGCCGACTCATGCCGTCGTCCCATCGTTTGAGGTCCCGAACGAGCACGCGTCGTGCCGGGAGGTTCACGCCTGCGGCGAGGGTCGGTGTGGCGGTCAGCGCCACCAAGAGCCCGTCTTTGAAGGCCTGCTCGACGTCTTTTCGCTGACCGTTGGTGAGCCCTGCGTGATGAAAACCAACGCCCGACGCGAGGCAGGCTGCCAGTTGTTCGGCAAGGTTGGATTGACTCCTCCCCGTCAACCGCTCGGCCAACGCTTTCAGGGCCACCAAACGCTCAGGGTCCTCTTTTTCGAGCCGCTTGCGAACGCGCTTGGCGAGGTTTTTCGCTTCGGACTGTGCGCTTCTCCGAGTGCCCACGAACATCAGGACCTGCGCCCCTTGCGTGAGGCCGTCGTCAACAACGCTCCAAACCGGGTGGCTCTTGAGACCCTCGAGGTCCCGCGGCGGGCTCAGTTGGTCATGCTCGCTTTCATCACCGGGAGACTGAATCTTCCTCGGTTCGACGTGAAAGTCATGGAACGTGGCGTACTCAAGCGCCACCGGACGCCAGTCCGACTGGATCAGGTTGGCGTTCAACCACTCAGCAAGGTCGGGTGAATTCCCCACCGTGGCCGAAAGGGCGATGATCTGTGCGTCGGGTTTGATGTGGCGCAGTCGCGTGAGGTTGATTTCGAGCGTTGGTCCGCGAGTGCCATCGTTCATCAAATGGAATTCATCGGCCACAACGCAGCACACGTCGGACACCAGTTCCGCGCGGTGGCGCAACAACGAGTCCAATTTTTCCGAGGTGCAGACCAGAATGTTGCAGTCGTCGATGTTTTTTGCTTCGGCTGTCGCGTCACCGATGCCAAGGCCGACCGAATACCCCATCGCTTGCGCAACGGCGCTCAAGTCCTCGTACTTCTCCATCGCCAGCGCTTTGAGCGGGACGATGTAAATCGCCTTCGACCTCGCATGCCCCTCAGAAAGACGCTTGACCATCCCCATGTAGGCAAGAAGTGACTTACCAGATGCGGTCGGGATGGCCACCAGGGTGTTGTCGCCCGTCAAGATGGACGGAGCGGCTTCTGCTTGGGGCGGATGAAGGTGATGGATGCCCCAGACATCGGTGAGAAACGACCGAAACGATGCGGGCAGGTCCAACGACGAAACCGCTCGTTCTGCCACCTCCATACCGTCTCATATCGGGCAGCGGTTCAAAAGGACAACGCCCCTTCTGGAATGCCGACACTTAGAAGGCCCACCTGCTCGTGGTCAAGCCATGAGCGACGACCGAGATGCCATGGTCGAAGAACGACTTTCCGTGTTTGATGACGAGCCCGACCTCAACGATTGGGTCGAAGTCATGTGCGGGGCTGCCATGGTGGTCTTGGGCATCTTCCACCTCGTGGAACCGGGCAGCCTCGTGGACCCCGACATCATGCGCTGGTTCGCCGCCGCCGTGGTCGCCGCCGGTGCCGTTTGGGCGGGCCACGGGCTCAAAGACATGGCCGTGAAAGAGGTTCGCCGCTCCATCGCTTTGCTCGACATGGTCAACAACGACCAAGGCGTCGACACCGGTTTGATTCGAGACGTTCTTCTGAATCAAGAAGCCTACAGGGAATTTTTGGTCCACGCCTATGAATCGGCTTGGGAAGACGGCGTCATCACCGAAGGGGAACTCAAGGAATTGAAATCCTTCCAAGAAGCGCTCGGTATCACCGACGAGGAAGCGGCTGATCTTAACGTGAAGGCCGCCATCAAATCGGCAGCGGCCGACGGTGAAATCACCGCCGACGAAGCCAAGTCCATCGAAACGGCAGCCAAGGCCGCCAACATGACCGAAGAAGCCACCGCCCAAGCCGTGAGCGATGAGCTTGACAAGGCCGGTGGAAACTGATCATTGCCATCGACCGTCTCCCTTTGGAGCGTAGTCCATCGCCAGGGCTTCCGCTTTGGATTTCCGCTGCACTTCCACCCATGTGGCGGCCAAACCAAGGACCAGGCCCGTCAGCATCATCGCACCTCCGTAAGGCACGAGCCCGTTGGCGCTTTCAACACCCCATGCGGGTGGGACGTCCCGACTGTCAAAGCCGTTGGGCGGAATGAAGTTCACGTCGAGCAAGTCCAAGTCACAGTCGCAAAGGGAGATGGTGATTCGCTCGGGAAAAAGCGATGCCTGGAGGCGAACCCAATCGTTGGCGTCAACGGAGGCGGGCCGCGTCGCCCACGCAGGGGCGGCGATTGAACCGCTTGCAGGTGCAGACACCATCTCTACGTCGATGTGGAACACCGAGGAGGAAGGGGCGTCATCCACCACCAGCATGGCCTCGAGCATCAGCAAATCGAGCAGCAGCGAACGACCGGCGAGGAGAATGAAGCGCACGGTCTGAGCCTCGAGCATGCCCTCTTGTGTTTGTTGAGTTTGGCCCTCTGCGACCTGACCGAAAATCGCCTGGTCGAGCCGGAGGGATTCCAATTCGGGCACCACGAGTTGCCAGCGACCATCGTCGGTTGGAATGGCCTCGTTGACGTCGAGTTTCATTCTGAACCGTTCACCCTCCAGCATGCCCCACGTGGCCCCCGTGTGCGTGGCGAGGGTCTGTTCGGGAACACCTTCGGCCGAGATGTCCCAGAGTTGCTGCAGGCGCATGTCGATCAGGTCCTCAACCGTGATTTCGTCAGGATGCTGCACTTCGTTCACCATCGCCAACGCCGGATGCAGGACGCCGCCAACGATGAGCAACAGCACGCCGGGCACGAACAAACCAAACCGGACACCGTAAGCCGTGGTGGGTCGGAGGGCCACCAGGGAAAACACCGCAAGCATCAGCAAGGATACCAGCAGCATGCCCGGACCTTGGTTGTCAAGGGTCATCGGGTTGGAGGCGTCGCCAACGAAGGCTGCGCCTTGTGGATAATAGCTGGCCGCCTCAAACCCCGTCGGATCGGTTGGCCCCATCCCCTCGTATCCGAAAACACCCGTCCAAGCGTAGGGTTGGAGTTTGTCAGGGGAGCCGTGCATGCACAGCGTGTAATCCCCGACGGGGAGGGCGCGCCAACGATAGGTCATGCGAAGCGATGCACCGTCGTCGTCCACCACCACTTCCGGCGTTGGCGACAGGCGACCGGAGGCCGTGATCAGGTCGGGAATCGGGTGCGGTTGCTCAATTTCAATGGGGACCTGTTCCCACTCAACGAGCAGACGGAGCACCTCATGGGTCTCGACCTCAAACGCCCAGCAGTCGTGGTCCGCCCCGACCAAGGCACCACGATGTACGTCCTCAAAGTCTGTGGAAACCGGTTGCGTCCTTGACGATGGTTCATCTTGGTCAACCGCCGAGGCGTCCATGGACCAAGGAACGTCCAACCGCAACACAGAGGCGCCCCTCATGTTCAGCGACCAGGTTCCCGGTCGGTCGAGCGTGACCGTGATGAGCAGACGGACGGGTGCGTCCTCCCACAAAACACGGCCTTCATCGAGGTCGAGCGGTTCGTTCTCCATGCGGTAGGGCGTGGAGGCCACCTCGGGCAGGTTGCTCGCCTCGAAGTTCCACTCGTTCACGTTGTCACCCAGCACCAGCCGCAGGTCCATGGCCGGTCGGAACAGACTTCCCGCCTCGGTTTGATGCTTGAAATCAATCTCGAGTTCTTTCAGCACCTCCGGCAGCAGAGCAACGTGATGTTGAGGAGGGTCCATGACAAACTCAAACACGACGGTTTCGGGTTGAACGACGTTGGCAAAGGTCTGATCGGAGACCTGCTCTTCACCGATCGGCGTGGGCGTGAGCACGCAGTCGTTGTCCGCTCGACATGACAAAAACAGGTCCCCGTCTTCTTGCGTGACACCGGCGGAGGCCGTCAGCAACGAGGGATGAGCCAAAAGCGAGAGGAAGCAAAAGGCCACCACGACGCACCGAAGTTGATGACGACGTGCTGGCTTCATCGCTTCAAGGATAGAACGCCAGTATTTCATTCAATGTCCTGACCGGGCAGGTCGACCAAGACCGTCTTGCATCGCCTGCACATGTACCTGCCCCCGCTTCGCCGCTGTCGAGGATAGCGCTCATCGCATGTCGAGCAGACCCAGTGCCACGTTGCTCTGGCCATGCGCCTGGCGTGCGTGAAGGCCTTCCCGCGGCTCGAGGCTTCGGCATCGGGCCACATGGATTCCAGCGTTCTGAAGACTCGGTCATGGGCCCGGTATCCCATGACGTGAAGAAATTCATGAAACAACACGAAGGCGGCATAATCCCGCCATGCTTCGTCCAACAGATGCGGGTTCAAATCCACCACCTCAACGGTCAGTTGACCGTCTTGGTCCGCCTTCCATCGCGTGACGCCGTGCCGTTGCGTGGAATTCGAACGCAGAACGCCCAGCGGGACGTCCAGCAGAAGGTTTCGTTGTTCGGCATCGAGCAAACCGACGTCCTCCATGACGGTCATGACTTCGTAGCGCAGGGTGATGAGCACGTCCAACTGGTGGGGAGAAGCGCGCGCCATGGGCATGCCTCAGGACCAACGGTGGTAGGCTGGATGACCTTCTTTCACGGCCACGAAGAGCCCGCTTCCCGTGGCACAGACCTTCCCCTCCGCCTCCAGCGTCAGCGAGACGCGAACGCGGTCATCCAGCACCTCGCTTGGACGAGCGTTGACCGTCAACGTTGCCCCGAGAGGCGTGGGTCGACGAAGTTGAACATCGTAGGAGGCCGTCACCGTGCAGGGCGGTTCTTCGAGGCCGTGTGCATCCATCAAGGCGATGGCCGCTGCCCAATTTCCGTGGCAGTCCAGGAGCGTCCCGATGATCCCACCGTTGACCATCCCCGGGAAGGCTTGGTGGTGCTCTGCAGGATGAAATTCCATGCGCAAGCCGTCATCGGTACGATAGGAGTCGATTTGCAGACCTTGTTCGTTGGCAGGTCCGCATCCAAAACAAATCGAGTTCGGCGCATAGGTCCGTTGAACACTGACATCGCTCATGCAGGGAACTTAGCCAACCCGATAGATGGTTCTTCCCTCGGCAGCAAAACGGAGCGTTCATGACGGGCAAGGACGTGGCGGCACCATGGGCAACCGGAAGAAGAAAACCGTGCGCAAAGTCCGCGTGGCCCATGAACTCCCCAAACGACGACGCACCGCCATCGATGAAGCGATGAAGGAACACAAGACGGAGGACCGCCCCGATTGGGACCGAACGTCCGAATGGGGTGATATTCGATTCAATCGGAAACGCATCAAACCCGGCACCCTCCGCACCGTTCACCTGCCCCTGCTGAACGTCAGTCTGGGCGATGCTTGGCCCATTCCCGTCACCATCATCCACGGTGCGCGGCCCGGACCTTGCATCACGATCATCGGTGGGATTCACGGCGATGAGTTGACCGGTCCCTCGGCCTGCACGCATCTCTTGAGCAACGCCTTCACCGACGAGGGAAAGCCGCTTGATCCCAAAGGCCTCGCAGGAACCTTGCGAATCGTTCCCATCGTGAACCTCCCGGGTTATCGAATGAAGTCGAGGTACTTCCCTGACGGGCGGGACCTCAACCGCCAGTTCCCCGGCGACCCCGGAGGCTCAACCACGCGTCGTGTCGCCCACCAAGTCTGGACCAATCTGGTGGAGGACAGCGACGCCATCATCGACATCCACAGCGCTGCGAAGGGGCGGCGGAACATGCCGCAGGTCCGTTGTGACCTCACACATACAAGTTCCTACTTACTAGCAAAATCATTCGGGATTGAAATCATCTTGGACTCCATCCCCTCGAAAGGAACCCTGCGTCGAACGGGGAACGCCGCCGACATTCCGGTGGTCACGTACGAAGGCGGCGGGGCCGATACGTTGGGTGATCTTTCGGTCAAGGTCGCCGTTCACGGCGTCATGAATGCGCTGCGTTCGATGCGAATGGTGCCCGGCAACCCCCAACGGCCCAAATTCCGAATCATGGCCAGCGGCTCCACGTGGCTCAGGGCCGCCGAAGGAGGGCTGCTCGACATGTTTGTGCAGGCAGGGAGCGTAATGCGAGAGGGCGAGGTTGTGGCAACGATTTCTGACCCGGCCACTCCCGGGATGACCGTCGACATCGTGGCGCCGGAAGACGGCCTCATCATCGGTGCTGCCACCAACCCGTTCACCGCTGCAGGGATGCCGGTTGGGCATTTCCTCCCGATTGCAAAACACTTCGCCCTGCTCGAGGAGCAAATCGACGACAACGGCCAGTTCGTTGTCAACGGAAGTTTGGACAAGCGCGTGTGGCGGGAAGAGCACGAGATCAATGAGATTTCACTGGACGGAGAGTGGAGCGGCGGTGAGATCGACTCCGAGTGGATCGGCTCCAAGCCCACGGTTGAAGAAAAGGACTTCGAGGAAGAGGCCTGATCAGGAAGCGCTGTACGCCGCCACAGCAGCGTGGATTTCCTCATCGAGCATGTTTCGCTTCTGACTCTTGGCCACCTCAAACAAGTGGGCGACCAACGCCTCCTCCGCCTCAATGCCTTCTTGTTCCAACCACCAGATGATGTTTGAACGGCCCGACATGTGACCGATGCGAATCACTTGCTTGAGACCAAAGTCCCCCGCAGGGACACCGGAATACACACGGTCTGCAAGCCAGTCGTCCCCTTTTCGCATGGCTTTGATCACGGCCGAGGCGTGAACACCGGTGCCGGTCTCAAAGGCATCTTCGCCAAACACCGGGTAGTTTCGAGGCAGCGGGACTTCAATGTACTCGTTGGCCTTTTGCATGTACGTGTCGAGCAATGTGAGGTCGTTGTCGATGACGCCCATCAGCTTCAGGTTGACCAGGGTTTGGTCGAGGGGGGCGTTCCCTGCGCGCTCGCCAACGCCCAGCGCCGTTCCATGAATCACGTCTGCACCGGCTTCCACGGCAGCGATGTTGTTGGCGACGCCAAGGCCGCGGTCTTGATGGCCGTGCCAGTTCACTTCGATGTCTCGGCGCTGATAACCGGCGTCCTTGATGACCTCCTCGTCAATGAAGGCGAGGAGTTTCTTGACCCCGTTGGGGGTGACGTGCCCGCACGTATCACAGACGCAGAGGCGACGAACACCGAGTTCCATCGCTCGCTGGTAGATCATCTTGACATCCTCGGGGTTGGAGCGGGTGGTATCCTCGGTGACAAACATCACCGGAACGTCGTTCTCAACGGCGTACGAAACCGCCTTTTCCATGGTGGCCATCAGTTTCTCCATGGTCCAGCCCTCGGTGTACTGGCGAATCGGGCTGGTGCCAAGGAAGGCTGAGGCTTGAATTTCCATCTCGTGCTTGGCTTGCATTTCGACCAGCGGTTCGATATCGCCCATCAAGGTTCGAACAGCAGCGCCGGGGCGAATGGCGTAATCGTTCTCACGAATGTGGGTCAACATGGCATCGATGTGGTTGCGATGGAACGGGCCGGCCCCTGGCAAACCAAGGTCCACCTTTTGGAGGCCCAGTTGCTCCATGTAGCCGAGCAATTCGATCTTCTGCTCAATGGTCGGGTTGCGTGCACTGGGGCTCTGGAGACCGTCGCGAAGCGTTTCGTCGTCAAACCAAACACCGTGGGGGTGGTTTGCAGCGTTTCGCTTGAACTCGTACTCAACCGTGTTCCAGTCGTAAATCAAAGAACGCTCGTCCATCAATCTCACCGCTGGGGTGAACGCCCTCAGCAAGCCGGAGACATCGCCTCCCCGTTTGAATGCGTCGCTTACACGGTCTCCGACCCGGGCCCGCCGAGGCAGGACTGCGAGGCTATCCCCTCATTCCTCTTCGCCGAGTTCAGAAACTTCCTCGTCGTCTTCCACGTCCAGCAGCGAAGCCGAAACACGTGAGGAGAAGATGATCTCGTCGGTGAATCCGCCCTTTTGCTTGTCCCGCAGTTCCATGACCCGTGTGCCTCGAGTCGATTTACCGCTGGTCTCCTTGGTCTGGGAAACCCGGATTCGAATCATCATGCCGGATTTGGTCAGCAAGAACAGATGGTCCTCAATGTCGGGAATGGTCCGCACGCTGATGATCGAATCGTGATGCTCCTCATCCAGCTTCATCGTTCGCACACCCTTGGCTCCAGGTTTGGTTCTTCGGTAGCCGTCCGTGACCATCTTTGGCGAGCCGTCGTCCTCAAACTTCGGCGCGCCCGATGCGTCGGTGTCGTGAATTTTTTCCGCTGTTCCCAATCGACTGCGTTTGGCCATGCCGTACTTTGAGATGGTGAGGATGTACTCATTTGCGCTCAGCATCGCAACCATACCGGCGACAATACCGCCACCGGAACCTTTGCGGTCGCCGACTTTGATGCCGTAGACGCCACCGGACACACGACCCGA
>MDTE01129296.1_pt1 | contig 12146 bp, 8 predicted proteins | sample 811231 | NCBI WGS metagenome assembly MDTE01 (sample SAMN05326651, study PRJNA326480) | marine metagenome | isolation source: seawater | place: Indian Ocean: Red Sea | collected 2010
AGAAAAAACCAGCCGCTAAGAAAAAACCAGCCGCTAAGAAAAAACCAGCCGCTAAGAAAAAGGCCAAGCGCAAACCCAACCCTTCGTTCATGAAGCCATTACAGCCTGACGCGGACTTGGGTGCAGTCGTTGGCAACAAGCCGCTACCACGAACTCAGGTGACCAAGAAAATCTGGGCCTACATTAAGAAGAATAACCTGCAAGACACGCAGAACAAGCGCATGATCAACGCCGACAACAAGCTCAAAGCTATCTTCGATGGCAAGAAGCAAGTAAGCATGTTCGAGATGACCAAACTGGTCAACAAACACATGAAATAGGCACGCCGAGTAGGATTCTCAGTCCCGTGCCCCTTTTTAGAGGGATTCCCATTGGGGATCCCTCTATTTTTTAATTCACTGCTCGCCCACAACCCTCTATCCCCTTAAACTCGATGAGTTACGAGTGCACGATATCATGCCCCCGCGTACCGTGGTCCAATGCCTAGACCACAATCTGAGTCTGCTCGAAGAGTTTATTCAGCGCCACGAATATCGCTTTTCGGTCGTTGACGAATACGGTGGTTTCGCTGGTATTGTCCCCCTTAAGGACGGGATCGAGGAAATTTCGGACAAGAAATCGTCGGTGAGTTCGATCCAGCTGTCGATATGCAGAGACCCGATAAGAACGCTAGGACTTGACCAACTCAGCTCCTGAATAGAGCTTCTGTTCAGCAATGGATTTTTTCCCTAAGTTCTTTAGCAGTGTTTTTGAACCCCCTTAAAAGGAGTACCCCAGTACGATGAAAGCCCTCGTCGCACTCGCGGACGACACCGTCTTCGAAGGCCGAGCTCTGGGCAGCGGTGGTGAATGCCTAGGCGAAATGGTCTTCAATACCAGTATGACCGGCTACCAGGAAATTCTCACCGATCCTTCCTATGCCGGACAGATCGTCACCATGACCTACCCCCTCATCGGCAACTACGGCGTCACCCCTGAAGACGACGAATCGTCCAAGCCGCAGGTCCGCGGCTTCCTGATGAAAGAATGCTGCCGCCTGCCGAGCAACTGGCGCTCGAGCCAGAGCCTACCGACCTACCTCGAAGAACACGGAATTCTCGCCATCGAGGGCATCGATACCCGCGAATTGACTCGGAGGGTACGGCTCAAGGGCGTAATGAACGCCGTTATCTCCACTGAAGACCTCAACCCGGAAAGCCTGGTCGCAAAAGCTCGAGCCTGGTCGGGTCTCGAGGGCGTGGACATGGCTGCCACAGTCAGCTGCTCCGAGTCCTATACCGCAAGCCCTGAAGATCCTCTTTTCCACGTAGTCGCCATCGACTATGGAATCAAGCGCAACATCATCCGCTGCCTGGTCGATGTGGGCTGCAAGGTCACCGTCGTTCCGGCTCGTACGAGCGCCGACGAAGTGCTGGCCCTCGAACCCGACGGCGTCTTTCTCTCCAACGGACCCGGTGACCCCCGACCTCTCGACTACGCCATCAAAACCTGTCGGGAACTCATCGGCAAAAAACCAATCTTCGGCATCTGCCTGGGCCACGAGATCCTGGGCCTGGCCTTGGGTGCCGAAATTTATCATCTCAAATTCGGACACCGGGGCGCCAATCAGCCGATCAAAGAATACGCCAGCGACCGGATTCTCATCACCTCCGAAAACCACGGCTGGGGTATTGCAGCCGATTCGCTGCCCGAAAGCCTTGAAATCACCCGACTCAATCTCAACGATAACTGCGTCGAAGGCCTCCACCATAAGGAGTTGCCCATCTTTTCGATTCAATGTCACCCGGAAGCCTCACCTGGTCCTCACGACAGCTATCACCTTTTCACTTATTTCACCGAACTGATGGAAAAACACGCCTCATGAGTTTCGCAGTAGCTCCCGCCGGTCGCTGCCGCATCGGCATCGGCAAAGCCGATATCACCCCACCTCCGGACGCCTACCACCGCAACTGGGGCGCCGCCCTGCACGACCGCGCCGAGGGTATACACCGCCCCCTATCGGTCACCGCCCTGCTCCTGCAAGCCACCAGCGGCGGTCCCGAGCATCTGCTGCTGACCTTCGATTTAGGCTGGTTGCGACCGCGGGAAATGCGCATATTGCGCGAGCGAGTCGCAACCGCTACGGGCATCGACTCCGAATATCTGATCATCACCTTTTCACATACTCACGCCGCCATCCAGATCGACCTAACCCGTAGCACAGAACCTGGCGGAGAATGCCTCGAACCCTACTTCGACGCCTTGCCCGGGTACTGCGTCGAAGCCACCGCCGCTGCCCGCACTATGCTGCAACCCGCCGATCTGTCCTATAGTACGGGACGCTGTAATCTGGCCTGGCAACGCGATTTCTACGACGAGGAACGAAGCCTCTTCGCCTGCGGCACAAACCCCCTCGCTGAGGCTGATGATACATTGCTGGCCATCCGCTGCACTGCCGCCGATGGTCAGGTTCTAGCCAACCTTATCAATTACGGCTGTCATCCCACAACTCTGGCCTGGGACAACAAGCTCATCAGCCCCGACTATATCGGCGCCATGCGCGAAGTGGTGGAAAATACCACCCATGCCCCCTGTTCCTTCGTCCTGAGCGCCTGTGCGGAACTCGGCCCTCGCGACAGCTACACCGGCGATATAGAAACCGTTGAACGCAATGGCCGCCAACTCGGCTACGCCGCCCTCTCGGCCCTGGAATCGCTGCCGCCGCCAGCCACGCGCATGCACTACCAGGGCCCCGTGCTTTCCGGCGCGACCCTGGCGCACTGGACCCACGAAGCTCTCGACGCACAAGAGCGGGAATCGGCGCAGACCTTCCGCTCCGCTCTGCTCGAACTCGAAGTGCCTTTCCGCGATTTACCAACCCGTGAAGAGCTCGAAAACCAACTCGATGAATGGCAAACTCGAGAAGCCAGCGCCCTCGCCACCAACGACGGCGACCAGCTAGCCGAGTCCCGTGCCCATATCGAGCGCATTCGCCGCGCCATGCGCCGTTTAGAAGAGCTCCCCACCGAACCCCACGCCCGCTATCCGATCCGCGTCTGGCAAGTCGGCGCCGGCATCTTCACTTTTCTCAGCGGCGAACCCTATTCGCTGCTCCAAGTCGAGCTCCGCCGCCGCTTCCCGCAAACGCCCATTATCGTCTCCGTCCTCTGTAACGAGCCCTATTCTTATATCCTCCCCCGCGATCAGTATGGCATCGGCCTATACCAGGACGAAGTCGCAACGCTCGCTCCCGGTGCTCTTGAGTACATCATCGACGCCATCTCGGACCAGCTACGAGAATGGGGCTGCTCTTAATACTGCCCCCGAAGCCAATCGCTCATTGTCGATCGCGCCCAGTACGATCGACACCTGGAAGCGCCTTTGCATGGAGTTGCCACCCTGTTGAAAAGCTACTGCCGAATACTCGAACCGATCATCGAAACCGATGACAAAACGCCGCAACGAGCGCGGGCAATCAGACTGCCAGGCAAGCGATAACGACCCATTCACTCCACTACCCAAAGGAGTTACTCAATGCCCGTAGTCCAACACGATGTCCTCAACGATCTCTGCTATCGTCTTTTCATCGCCACCGGTATTCCCGCAACTGATGCGCGCATCGTCGCCGACCACGTCGTCGAAAGCCACCTCAATGGCCACGACTCCCACGGCACCTGGCTGGTCCCCAACTACACTCGCGCAATGCAAAAGGGCTACATCTCCTGGGAAGAAACCGAAACCGTACGCGATACCCCCACCCTACGGGTAGTCAACGGCAATGGCGCCAATGGTATCGTCGCCTGCAACCGCGCAATCGACATCGCGGTAGAAAAAGCCAAAAACTCCACTTTCGGATTCGTCGGTCTCAACCACATCAGCCATATTTGTCGTCTCGGCGACTATCCGCCGCGCATCGCAGAACAGGGCATGATCGGCATGGTCTGGCTCAATGGCGGCGGTCTCTTCCTTGCGCCCTTTGGCTCGGCCGACCGCCGACTAAGACCTGAGCCCATTGCCTTTTCCGCCCCCCGCAAGAACGGTCCGCCTTTCATGCTCGATATGACTATGACCGTGGTCGCCGGCGGTAAGATCGTGCAAAAAAACATCCGCGAAGAACCGATGCCCGAAGGTTGGGTCATCGACCAGCAGGGCCAACCCGTCACCGACCCCAAACGCTATCTGGAAGCCCCCGAAGAGACCGGTGTCCTGCCGCTGGGCGGGCTGCAATTCGGACACAAGGGCTACGGATTGGCGATGATGGTAGAGATGCTGGTTGGGCCGCTCTCGCATGCCGGCTGCACCAAAGACGGAGGCCGCGATGGCAATGGGGTCATGGTTTTGGCGATCAATATCGATGATTTCATCGACCTCGCCGACTACGAGTCCGAAGTCGAAGCCATGGCAGAATGGGTCTCTTCGGCCCGCCCGTTGCCCGGCTTCAACAAAGTCTACACCCCCGGCGAAATAGAGCAGGAAATCAAGGCCCGATTGCTAGTAGACGGCATCGACCTGCCCGATCCGATCTGGGCAGAACTCGGCGAGGTAGCGGTAGAACTGGGTGTGGAGGTCCCAACCGTCTAAGACTTCACTGGCACTCATAGATCTCGATCAGCGCGCGACCGTCCGGTACTGCAACCGTATGGACGAGTTCGTAGCGGGTACGCTCCGCCATCTCACGCGCCGCACCAGCCAAAACCACTAAAAGCTCGTTTTGGCAACCGGGAGATGCCGCATCGATCTGAGCGAGCGGTGCAATCTGATAGCGCCCGCAGGTGAAACGACTGTAACGCCAGTGGCCCTGAGCCACTCGCAGTGGCGCTCGTTGATACTGGTCGGGAGGGTACGCCGTATAGAAAAGCGCGAAAATATGCGGTAGGAAAAATCGATTGCTGATATAGACCCGCTGATGCGATCCGCTTTCCGCATAATTAAACGCCTCCCGCATACCGTAGTTCCAACTCACCGCTGAGCACGCGGAATACTCGAAGAAATAGCGCTGACCGTAACTCAGTGCCGTCCAGAGCAGCAAACCTCCACAGCCAGCGCCCAGCAGCCAGCGCGTACGCTCGCCAAAGAAAAGCACTAATTGGTAGATCCCACATGCAGAAAGCAGCGCGAAGAGAGGGGCGCCTATAACCGAGCGAATCGCATGAGTCGGAGCGGTGAACGCTGCCGGGATCGGATAGAACACCAGCCAGAGACCCATTAAGACGTCTTCAGGTCGCCTACGACGTAGAAGAAAAAACGCGCCCAGCGGCACCAACGCCAATTCAAATAGATGGAGTTGGCCCATATCTGCGAGGCTGTGGCGTATTTCCGAATCGCCATTGAAGAACAGATGATCCGGACTAAAATACGATAGATAGTTCGCCAACCAGGTCGACGGCGCGAATTCCAGCAATAACTCAGCCCGTGCCATACCGGCCGCGCTGAACCAATGCGGCAGTGCCAGCAATCCCAGCAACACCAGAATCCCCAGCGCCCAAACGGCCTCTCTGCCCGCATCGCGCAATGGCCGGTGGTAGACTACCAACAAACTGCCAATAAAGATCGGCACGAAGACTCTGGCCGATGCATAGGTGTAAAAACACAGCCCGAAGCACAACGCGCTCCACCAGAGCTTGGGCCCACCTCTTGCCTGCCAGCGCAAAAAAAGCAGCAATCCCAGACAAAAACACAGCAACAATAGCGGCGAGCGCTCCGCGTAGCGACTCACTTGTATGTGCCAGGGACTCAGCGTCAGCAATAAAGCCGCCAAGAGTCCGACCCAGCGATTGACGAAAATCTCCCCCAGCTTGTAGATCACAAAAACGGTGGCAATACCCACTAAAGCCGCAGGCAATCGCACCGCGAATTCATTGAGGCCGAAGAGAGCGATCGCCGGAACCGTCAGCCACATATAGCTGGTCGCGATCAGGTCGCCGAAATTGTCGGCAAAGAGCGGAAAGGCGTGACCGAAGCGGTCCTTACCAGTCAGCAGCAAGGAATAGCCGTTGTAGCCATAAGACGCTTCGTCGGGGCTGAAACCGTTGGGAATTTCGCCGAGTCGATAAAGGCGGACCAAGCCCGCCAGCGCCAGGGTCGCAATAAACGCTAGCGCCTGGAGATTCACACGCCCTCTAAAGGCCCTCGGTGCCCCTCGCGGATTGCCTGACACAGCCGCATAGTATGTACCGCGTCATCCAATGTCGACCAGGGATCCTCATCGGCGAGAATACAATCGACAAAGTGGCGGGTCTCGTCAAAGTCGGCACCTCCCACCGCCTCCAGGTCCAACCCTTCGTCGGCTACAGTCTCACCATCGCAGTAGAGTTCGGCCCTCGGCGGCGAACCCGTCAACTCGATATAGGCCGAAAAGTCCTCGGCGTGGGTCTCGGCGCGCTGAATTCGCACACCGACGCCGTAATGGCTCATCAGCACCCCGTGCACACCGGTATCGAAACGCACCAGCGCGCTGTGGCGGTGTGCACCGGGGCGCTCCCCGTCGTGGACACTGGCGTGCACCTCAACCGGCAACGCCGCGCGAGTGCCGCTGCCGGCTAACCAGCGCAAGAGATCGACGTGGTGAATCGCATCGCAAAAGAGCGGATCGGGGGCGAGCCCTTCCCAGGCCGGTGTTCCTGCCATGGTCATGGGCTTATTGTAGGTCGCAGCGCAATGCACCGCGCCACCGCGTTCCTCGACCAGCCGCCGCAGAGCCAGGATCTGCGGAAAATAGCGGCGATTGAAGGAGACAATGGCCTTGCCCGAGTTCGCGGCAGCAGCAGCAGCCATCGCCCGGGTCTCGTCGACATCCATTCCCGGTGATTTTTCCACCGAGGTATGCAGGCCTCGTTCCAGGCAGTCGACGACGATGGATTTGAGATGACCCGGCATGGTCGCGACCACTACCAGATCAGGTCTTTGCGCATCGAGCAGTTCCCGATAGTCGGCACAGACCTCGACTCCCCATTCGGCAGCAGCCTGCTCGCGACGCACGGGGTCCAACTCGGCAACGCCGACCAGTTGCAGGCGATTTTCCTTGGCGATCATCCGCAGATGCGAGTGCGCGTGTCCGCCGCAGCCGATCACCACTGCTTTGAGTTCCGACATACTGACCTCCCCTACATCGATACACCTAAAAGACCACGCGTAAACTGAAATTCGGTATTGCAATGAGTGGTTGACAACGGCTTCTGCCGGCGCGAAGCGACCGCCAGAATCAGGTCGAGCAAAGCCCCGGCCCAATCGTCGACAGACCCTTTCAGCACCAGATCTAGATCATCTTCATAAGGACCTTGAACCTCGGGCGTAGCAGAGACCTGAACCAGCGGCAGCAGCGGATGCCCCTGCACCGGATGCTCTCCGGCATGGGCCAGGATCAATTCGACACCCGATGCACCCAGCCCCGTCAAGGTCTCAGCCCAGTGATCCGTCGGCATCTCGACCACATAGCATCCAGGGGCGGAGATCGACTGGCCGTGGGCCAGCGTCGCCGCAGGCCGACCACCCGGGAATACCGCATCGACATAGGCCGAACTCCCCAGCAACACCCCGTTTTCGGGGATCGCGACCGTAGCGCCAGCCCCGGCCAGCCAACGCGTGAGTTGGGCCATAGCCCGGGCCGCATCGTCGGCCAGCGGCCCCGTGGCCGTAAGCCCCACCCGCAGCGCAGACAACTCGGCTCGTTCGCAGAGCGCCGGCTCGAGGGCATCCAGCGTATCGCGAAACCACGCCGTAACTTTGTCGGCGACCCGATCTATACCGCCATCGAGTTGGACGCTGGCCCAACCGTATCGATCGGTGGACAAACCGCATTCGGCGAGCTGATTGCTGAAATAGTCGTTGTGAGTCTTTTCGCAACCGTGTTCCAAAAGCACCGCACAGCGCACCAGCGGATGAGTCAGATAACCAAGCATAGCACGAGCGTAAATCTCCTCTGCGGCGCTGCCGGTCACACCGCATCCTTCGGTATGAACCAGTGCCGCAAAGCGCGAAATGCCTTTTTCACGGCCCAGCCCATCGGCATTGAGCCGCGCAGCGATCATTTGCGCGATCTGGCCAGAACAGAGACTGGTCGGTAGCACCAGACCGATCTGATCGCTGGCGATCCCATTCTCCGAACGAAGAGCATCGAAAGATCCCGGCGGCGGTAGCTCTGCTGCAACCTCGACCGACCCACCCACCGGAGCTGCTAGCGAGCGCAACTCATCGAGTCGGCTTTCGTCGCACTGCGGCCAGGTGCGCCAGATCTGCACCTGAGCATGACCCGCCTGCTCGCCCTTCGAGAGTCTCCCGCCGGCCACCGCCAGCGTCAGGTCGAAGAGTTCGGCACCCAAATCGTCCATCGGCACTCCGTCCTGATAGGCCCCGGCGTTGACATCCATATCGGCAGCCAAAAGCTGATAGCGCGGCGTGGTAGTTACGATCTTGATCGTCGGCACGAAGGGAAAGTTGGTAATCGAACCGTTGCCAGTTACAAAGTAGATGGCATTGCAACCAGCAGCGACCTGACCAGCGATACTTTCTAGATCGTTGCCGGGGCTGTCCATAAAGTAATAGCCCCCCTGCCGCATTGGTTCGCCATAATCGATGCAGTAGTCGAGCCGCACCTGCGGATGGCGTTTCATCGCCGCACCTATCGACTTGAGCACGATATTGTAGAGACCGCGAAATTTATTCCCGCCCGAGGGGTTGCCCTCACACGACTCTCCGTGCCAGGCCACCCGTTCCTTGAAGCGCTCGACCATCATCAGAAAGCGCCGTGCAGTGTCTGCATCGCGAACGTTTTGCAGCACATAGGGCTCGGCACCAATCAATTCGTCGGTCTCGGCCAGATTGGCACTACCACCGCCGCGGACGATCTCGCGTGCAACCCAGGACGCCAGCGGGTTGCCTGAAATGCCGGAGAACGCATCGGATCCACCACACTGCAGGGCCAGCCGCAGGTGCGCCAACGGCTCATCGCGGCGCTCGGCGCCGACCTCTTCCAGGCGATTTCGGATCCACTGCTCACCCTCCAGCAAGTGGCGCTCGAATCCACCCTCGATGCTCATGAAATAGTGCGGTACGTGCTGGAGGGGATAATCGTTGCGCACCATATACTCCTGCAAGATCCGATTGTCCACCGCTTCAGCACCATAATCGACCGCCAGCACTGCACCGACATTGGGGTGGACGACGAATCCCGCCAGCGTCCGCAGCAGGTATTCCTCGTTATTCGGCCGTTCTCCGCCCCCACCTTCGGTATGGGCGATGGCGACCACTCCATCGATACCCGTTTTTTCCATATCGGCAAAGCGCGCGGCTAGCTCGCGAGCGAAGCTCGAAGTACGCGAACTCGTCCCCAAGACCACGATATAATTCCGCGTACCCACTCCGCGGTCCCCGGCGCGCCGATAACCGGAAAACGTTCGGGCTCTAGCCTCGCCCTCGACCTGAACTCCAGGGCTGAAGGACTCTTCGGCAAAGTGGTAGGCCTCGATATGATCGGCGAAGTTCGGCGCGGTGGGCAGCGCGAAGTCGATGCTTCGTCCCCCCAATGCGTCGAGCATACCCTGATTGCAGGCGTAATCACCCGGCGCAATCGGCGCAACGGCCCGACCGAAAGGCAATTCCCAGGAGAGCAGGTCATCGCCCGGCTCTATAGCCTCGACAGCGAAGCGATGCCCTTCCATCACCGTATGACCAAGGCGGAAGGACTCGGTTCCGCAGCGAATTTCGCTGCCCGCTTCCAGCCGTTGTACGGCGATAGCGACATTGTCTCCGGGCAGCGGTAGACGAGCTACCTCGTCAAATGCATAAATCTCGTTCATAAGTGTCCGTATTAGAATAGCTCGAAATGGTCTGTATCGATGCGACGGGCCTGATGCATCAACACCGCATTCATTAATTCGATGGCCAGTCGCGACTCCAAAGTGACTCCAGCACGCACTCCCACACAGGGATCGTGACGGCCCTTTTGCAGTTTGAACTCGATCTCTTCGAGGTCCTTGCGCACTGAGTCCTGAGGTTGGGCAATCGTCGAAGTCGGCTTGAAACTCAAGCGGCAAACCAGCGGCATCCCCGTAGTCATACCGCCGATCAACCCACCATGGCTGTTTCGCTGGTAGCCGCCTTTGCGGATCGGATCGTTGTTCTGAGTACCACGACGTTCAGCAACCGAACGGCCAGCACCTATCTCGCAAGCCTGAACCGCGTGCAGCCCACCGAGGCTTCCCATCAACCGCAGCTTCAAGCTCTGGTAGAGTGGTTCACCGACCAGAGCCGGAACATTGACCGCCACGACCTCGAGCATAGCGCCAATCGAGTCCTGCTCCCGTCGCGTCTTGGTGATCAGTTCAGCTGCAGCGGAGGCGAAATCGCTATCGACAGTGCGGATCGGCCCTTGCTCCAACTCAGCCTCGAGCCCTGCACACGCTTCGGGTGACAACCGACCCTCATCCGTTGCGGCAAGGAGTTGCTCGACCCGTTCGGTGAGCATGAGATCGGCCTCTAAGGGCCCGACCTGGCCGATCGAAGAAAAGATCGCCGTGCCGAAATGCTCGGCTAGATAGAGACGGGCGATCGTGCCGCCTATAACATCGGACACGGTCGACCGGTAACTGGAACGCCCACCACCACGCACATCGACGAACCCGCGAGACTTATAATGCTTAACCAGATCGGTGTGACCGGGGCGAACCTGTCCCTCTGGACCAGCAAACTGTCTGTAGTCACCCGAGCGTTTCGCAGCAGAAAGCACCACTGCCGCAATGGGCTCACCCGTAGTATAGCCGGCAGCATACGTAGCGGTCTCGGTACCCTCATCCCCCAGTTTCACGCTCAGCGACGGACCGGCCAGAAGTTTCTCGTGATCCTCCGCATACAACCCGGACAAGAGCGCAACCTGGTCGTCTTCGCGCCGGGGAGTACCCAGCTTGTTGCCGCCGGGACGGCGGCGGTCGAGATGATGCTGGATCTGGGTGCGCTCCACCCACAGACCGGGGGGACATCCCAGAACCGTTGTCGCAATCGCCGGTCCATGCGATTCTCCTGCTCCTGCAACGCTAAATAGCGGACCTCCCAGTACTTCCATGCCGAGTCCTTTGCCAAAGAATAGAGTCGGAAAATCTAAAGCTTTGCCATCCAATCGGCAATCAGCCTCCCTCGCAAAGCTCCGGGAGCTAAGATTTACACTTGGTTCTAAAAGATTTTTTTTTTACTATCTTGCTGGACTTTACTGAGTATGATTTTTGCGTGCCAGGCTATTCCGCCGTCTTTGATCTTTTCCAAATCATCTTGACCTGTATGGGTTATCGATGAACTAGCGAGAAAAATTCAACGTCTTTTTCGCCGAACACAGATCGCGTCAAAAAAACACGATCCCGGTTCGCAAAGGAACTCGCCATGTCTATGAAATCAGTGCTGCTGACCTGTGCACTAGCCGTGCATGCCGCGCCAGCGATAGCCCTATCGCACGAAAGCGACGATGGTCACCAGCCCCAGGGGTTGAGAATCTCCCTGCCCGGCGAAGCCCCGAAGCTCTCTCCCGAGAGCAAGCTTCAGGATCTGATCGACATCGTCATCTCCCAAGTAGACAAAGACGATGATTATCAATTGAGCAGCGAGGAAATCGAGGTCGCCCATAAACAAGCGACAGAACTAGGCAAATGCGGCGAGAGTCCTGGCGCGAAACCACACTTGATTATCCCTGTTACCGGCTTCGATCCCGAAAAACCCGGCGACGCCTTTGATGCGATCGACGCTAACGACGATGGCCAATTGAGCAAAGGAGAACTCGGCAGTGCTCTTGAAGCTACACATGGAGTGATCGAAGAATATCTGAACGACTGTGCCGAAGCTACAGAAGGGATCCAACTCTTGTCCCAAACCACCTGCGATGATGCGATTGGTTATCAGATTGTCCACGAATTGGGAAACACGACCGATAATAATGCGCTTGCTATTACTTTGTCCTCCGGCCGCAAGGCCGGCTGCTTCAATATCTCGACCGACACCGAAAATGTAATCGAGATGCAGATCGTCGAGGAAACGGACCCACCCTCGGACCCAGCCCCGGTGATGTGGCACTCCGACGACGGCGCAGATATGCTGAATGAACTGGTCCTCGAAGAAGGGACCTACCACGTCGAAGTCTTGAGTGCCAGCGACGAGAGCACTCCGATCAGAGTCGTTTTCGTCGAATC
>MDTE01060675.1_pt1 | contig 12145 bp, 7 predicted proteins | sample 811231 | NCBI WGS metagenome assembly MDTE01 (sample SAMN05326651, study PRJNA326480) | marine metagenome | isolation source: seawater | place: Indian Ocean: Red Sea | collected 2010
TAAGCCTGTGGAACCTAGCCGCGGTGTTACCCTTCACACTTGACTTTCGGGCTGGGTAACTAATCCCTAAGTCCTTACTCTACGGTTTTTATACAAGCTTTCTACGTAGGCTTTGAAAGCTGATTGCAGGTCTATTTTAGCGGACCACGCAACGCATAAACTTATTATACACTAATCTGAGATAAGTCCAGTAACTTCGTCACCTTTTTTTGCAGCTCCAAATGTAGCACCACCTTGAGATAATACTTCAGCTTGTATTCTTCTTAACTGTCTTGATGCTGCTGCATCACCTAATGCTGCATCTTCTAGTGTTTCTAATTGTAGATTCCTACCAACAGACCTAGCTTGTTCCATGATTCCACCAGCTTGTTCATATAAACCTGATGCTGCTTCTTTAGTTAATCCTTGTTTTCTAAGCTGTTCAAACCTAGAGAATGTTGTACTAAATCCTCTTGATGAAGCTTCAGCTTGTAATTGTATTGTTTGTATTTCTCCTTTTAATACTTTATCTTGTACTTTTGGATTAATTAAAGCAGCAAATATAGTTGGTTGGTCTACATCTATTTCATATCTTTCTCTAAATAATTTTTCTACTTCTGGTATTTGTTCTTTAACACCAGACCAAACTGTGTCTATTCTTTGTTGAAATTCTGCACCTGATACAGGGTCTCCAGTTTCATAACCTGTAGCCATATCAGTAAATTCATCTTCAAAATCGGAAAAATCTTGTATTCCAACTTCTGCTAATGTTTGTCTATATGATGCTTTTACAGATAGAAATGATATTTCATCCATAACTAATGAACCATCAGGACGCATTAATTTACCAAAAGAATCTTTCCAAGCTTTAGTTTGTCTAGTACTACCTATAGCTATATTTGGGTCTCCTGATTTAACCCATGCTTTTGAAAATTCTTTTAATACATCTTCAGGTAAGAAAGCAAACATAGCTTTACCTACTTCATAACCTTCAGATTCTGTTCTTCCAGGTTCTGCAGCTCTAGCTGTACCACCACCTTGTGGAGTAAGACTCCATCCACCTTCTGCCATTCTTCTTTCTAATTCAGATTGACTTTCACCTTCACGTCTTCCTTCTTGAGCAGTAGATACTGCACCACTAGAATGGTATATTGTTACTTGTCTATTTTCACCTTCTACTATTGGTCTAGTTGCCATTATTGTCCTTCCACGTATGATTGACTGGTTACAACTCCACCACCAAATGTACTCATCATTGCATTTTGTAAATCATTTGTTACTTTTTGATAACCTCTAGTTAATCCTTCTTCTCTTAATAAAGATTGTTCTTTTGAAGTATCATTCATTCTAATTATAGTATCTAATAGCGGGTCATCTTCTTTTAACTCAACACCTAATATATTTTTAGCTGATTGTTTTTTAGATGCTACAATCATATCCCAACTAATATTTTCATCATACATTCCATACATTGCAAATCTTTGTTTCTTTAATTTATCAATTAATGTATCTTGATAATTAGGGTCATTTCTAATTTTTCCTGCTTCAGCTGCTGCATCTATAGTTCCATGTAAATGAGAAGGTAGATATTTATTTAATAAAGCTTGTACATCTTCAATACCTTTACTTGTTAAAGTAACATCTTTACCTGATAATACATTTAATAATCCTTCATCCATCATATCTTTAAATGGAGAATATTCATCAGTAGCTCCACTAATATTTTGTTTAATTTCTCTTTCAGTCATAAGACCTTTAGTTAACATATCAGCTAAATAATCTTGTGCTTGTGTTGGAATTTCTCCACCAGAAGCTACAACTAATTCTTTTATAAATAATAAATTACCTGCTTTAATATTTTGAAAACCTTCATAATCAGTTTTTAAAAATTCTTCTGCAGCTAAGTCAGCTTCTGAAACTTCTAATCTTCGTAAGATATCTCCATAAGCTTCAGTTCCTTGAAAGTAAGATACAGCTGCATCCATATCACCATCTAATTGTTGTGTGAGAATTGCTATCTGTCCTAAAAATTCATCATCTTCCCATAATTGATTTTTAGCACCATACAATTCTTTAATTGTGTCTTGAGCAGTAAAGAAACCGGAAAGTATATCTTTTGCATCATTAGCTATAGATGGAGTTAATTGACCAACATCTATACCAACACTTACTAAAGTATCATCGTTTAAAAATCCAGATAAAAATGTTTTATTATCTGTTTCGTATATACCTAATTTCTTTCTATCAGTTGCTTCATCAGTTACTTCTGTCATAGACATTTGATAATCAGTTAATTGATATAATGTAGAACCAGCAGGTACATCAAAAGCATAAGTAACATCACCTGCATCTACAATAATTTTATATTCACCAGTATCTGTAATATACATTAACTGTGCTGATGTATCTGACTTTACTTTATAACTACTCATTAACTTCCTCCATATGATGGTGTATATGCAGGACCTTTACTACCTGATTTTCCTAATCTACTTACACCTGCTTTAACCCATTCAAATTGAGTTTTACCTGTTTGTTCTTGTATAACTTTTTCTAATTGATTGCCAGGAGAGTATTGTACAACATTAGCAAAATCTTCTAGTGCTGCAATTGCTACATCCATACCTAATCCTTCTTCACTTAAATCTTTATCTTTTCCAAATTTTCTAGAATATAATTCTTCTCCAGCTCCTGCAACTGCAGCTAATGCTCCTGCAACTATAAAAGCTAACTCTACTTTAATTGCACCTTTAGCTAATTTACGTAAACCTACTTTACCCAAAGCAACTTCAAAAGCTTCTTCTAATGGAGATAGTACAGTTCCAGGTAATCTTCCTAATACTCCTCCTAATAATTTAGGGTCAATACCTTTTTGTGCTGCTATTCCGTCTATATCTACATCTGCAAATTCTTTTAAGGCACCTGCTTTCTTAGCAATGTCATCAGCTGCTGCACCAAACTTAGCCTTTTCTAAACTTTTAACTAATTCTTTTTCAGAATTAATATCAGCCATTCCACCTACTTTTGCTTTTTCATCATGCCACCAATAAATAGCTTCCGGGTCAATATCTAATGATATTTTTTTATTATATTGTGAAGGAAAATTTTCTACTCCAAAATTTTTAATTAAAGAACTACCTTTAGTTTGTCTAAAACCTTTACTTTTAAAAGTAGCTGTTTGTTTAAAAACTACATCAGTATTTCTTTTACGTACCGCAGCAGTAGATTCTTGTTTACCACGATATTCTGTATGTTTACCTTTCTCATCTACACTGTATACTTTATCTTCAGTATCTTTTTCAGCTTGTTGTTTTATGAGTTGCGTAAGTACATCTTGTTCTTCGTCCATTATGCTCCAAACTGTGCAGACATTATTTTATTCTGCATATCCTTTATCTGTTGACCTTTTTGCCAATCTTCTATCTGACCTTCATAAGTCTCTTCAAACTGTGATTCAAATATCTCAGCAGGACTCTTAGGTTGTAAACCTTGTAAATCTTCAAAATTAAACTTACTACCTACTTTTTGTGTGGTAGTTCTAGGTCTTTCAGTTATAGGGTCTATACCTGCATTTCTACTATAGATTGGTGTTTCTTCTAATTTAAATTCATCTAATGCATATTGATAAGATAAGAATGATGCATATGATTCATCATAACTACTAGCTAATTCACGAGACCAAGCAGCTAATTCACTAGCAGTTGGAGCTCTACCAATTCTCTGTACAAAATAATCTTCAACATCCATCTCTAATTTTTCTTGTCTAGGTGGTATATACTTAACTGCTTCAGCTTCTAGTTGTTCATCTAAATTAATTTTATCTAAAGTAATCTTTTGTTTAGACATTTCTTGTACAGCAAAGTTAAATAGATTTCTTTCAAAACTTATATCTTTATCTTGATACTGAACATCAGAAAAGAATATAGGTTCTTGTGATAATATTTCATCTCTTAATGGAGAACCTTCTCCAGCATTAACATTCTCATCAGCCCAATCCATAATACTTTGTATTTTTTGTCTAAGTACTTCGCTATATTTACCTCTTGTTCCAGCAAAATCTTGTTCTGTAGCAAGACCACTATCCATTAAATAGTTTTGAAATGCTACTATTTCTGGAACACTAGCTTGATGTGAAAAGATATTTGAATATAAAACATTATCAAAATATCCAGCGAATACTTGTAACTGACCATCAGGTCCTTTTATTAATCTAGTACCTTCTTGTGGGTCCAATGTATAAGCTTGGTCAATAATAGTTTGTTGTACTTCTGAAATATATTCTTCTTTAGTTTTACCTGCTGGTATAGGTAATGCACCATTTTCTATTTGTTGTGTTACTATCTGTAGGTTTTGGTCTAATGCAGCTTGTGCATCATCTGATAAACTAACACCTTGTTCTTCTGCTATCTCTTCACCACTTACACCAATATCTGATGCATCAGCAATAGCTCCATCAAGTATTGTTTTAAATTCTTCTAATGTCCCTTCTTCTGAATTAACAGCTTGTAATAATTGTGAAATTAATCCTGGTTGTCCAGCAAAATATACAGTATTTTCTAAATTACGAATTGTAGATACTACGTTATAATTACCAGTTCCTGGTATTCCTAGAATATCTACATACTCTTTTAAAAATTCTCTAAGTTCTTTATGATTAATTGCCATATCTATCTTTCAGGTATATAATCCAATACTTCAAAATCATCTCTATATAACTTTAACATAACTCCATTCCATACTCCCCAAAACTCGGGATATTCTGCTATAATCTGCTGTGCTTTATTATACATCCAAATTCTCATAGATAGTGCAGTTGAGTCATCTGATTTTAACCACCAATCAACTGAGTTAGTAGGAGAGTATTCCATTGATAATCTTTCCATCTCTTCCCAGAAAGGCATTATTTCTGTAAAACCTTTACCTGCTTCTTGTTCCTGAACAAAAGGTATGTTTCCCCATTTATCTCTCATCTCATCAAATACTTCTTTAGTAGCAACTGGAGTCATTAAACCATATTCATCTGCTTGGAATCCAGGTAAAGCTTCTTTTAGTTGTTCTCTAAAGAATCTCTTAAGCATAGTTTTTTTCTTATAATCAATATTATCTAATTTTTCTAAGCTAGTAGTAAATGTTTTATATCTAAAGAAACCTAATGTATCATTAACTGCTCTTCTATATTGGTCAGGACTTAATAAACTTTTTTCTCTAATAATATCTTGATAATCTTTTTCTTCATTAGGATTATCCATATTTAAGTAATATCCACTTAATTTTAATTGGTCGAATACTTCTTTGTTTTCTGCTTGAAATTGTTGTACACGTACACTAGAAGGTTTTCTACCTGTTTCAGATTGTGACTTAGGACTAAGAATATATGGATGTTCTATACCATAAAGTTGAAAAAACTCATTATAAGTAGCAATATCATTACCTTGATTTTCTTCTCTTATTCTTACAAACTCTTCATAAAGAACTGCTGTTCCCCATAAATTTCCTACATCATCTTTCATAAAATATTCTGGTTTAAATCCAGTAGGACCAATAAACTGATATAAAAATTCCATTAAGAATAATCTTCCAGAAGCATCTTTAGAATATTCTAAGAAAGCTTCATCAATTTGTTTTTGTGTAATAGTTTTAGGAGACCAATTATTAGGGTATAATTTATTAAGATATGCATTTAATTTACCTTCATCATATAATTTTTTATTTTGTCCAGAGGCCATACCATATCTAAATACATCTATAGTTGCACTAGCTCTCATTCTATGTATTTCAGATGAATCATCTACAATGTTTTCAAATTCTTCGGGATTAACTAATGCAGCTCTTAATTTTTTATATACAGGTGCAACTGCAAGAATATCTTTAGCTTCTTCTGGTGGTCCAAAATCACCATAAAGACTTTCTCTTATCCAATTAGCAGCATCATTTACTACAGGATTTGATGTATTTTCTGGTATTAATCTATTTATTGCAAATCCTACCATTGGGTTCGGACCAGGTACAAAACCTTGACCTAATAAGTTTACTCCTTGTAAATATCCTCTAGGTGAAATCATAGTTTCTGAATCTTCTCCATAAATAATATTTGACATCCACCCACCAAAAGGCATTACAAACATATCTCTTTCTGGATTTCTAGGGTCTGGTGTTATAAATCCATCATCAGAACTTCTTCCAAAACTATCTGCACTTGTACCTCCTCTTAAACCTACATGTGCTTTTCTTAATACTGTTGGGTTAGCAGATAATAATTGTCCCCATGTTTGAAATACTTCAAACCAAACTTCTGCGAATGGAAATATATTTAAAGCTTTATCTGATAAAGCATGCTTTTGTCTTGTATCGTAAAGTAAGTTCTTTACCATAGCTAATCCATAAGCTTTACTTTCAACATTAATAGCATCGTAATCTGCTATCTTTCCTTTTCTATGAATAGTACTTAAGCCTTTTAATTCTGATATAACAGAGCTAGGAATAGCTGCACCAGTAGCTTCTTTAATAAATTTCTTTTGTAATGTTGGAGTTAACTCTTTAAATTTATTACTTACATACATCCACCTATATTGTTTGAATACTGGTGACCTATTTAAATAATTTATAGGTCTAGTCATTAATCTATCAAATATAGCCTGTTGAGCTATATTCATAATCTCTTCAGTTTTTTGTAAAAATCCTTTATCAGCATCATCTAATAAATTACGTGTTACTTTTACTGCACCACCATCTAATCCTGCATCATCGTAAATTTCTCCTAGTGCATCAATAACTTTATTCATTCTAAAATTTTTAAATACCTTGTCTTCATTTTCATAAAAATCTAAATCTATACCTTTAAACTTACCTTCAGCTTTAGTTTTTAATTTACCTTCACTAATAGCTCTTCGTATATCAGCATCTCCTAGGTCAGAAGTTTTTAAATTATATCTATAAGTACCATCTTGTCTTTTAATTAAATCTGTACCAATAGTTACATTTCCACCAGATTTTATTCTTATTCTTGATTCAAGATATTGTAAATGTTGGTCTAAGAAATCACTATCTTTCTTTAATATTTCTTGCCATTTATTTCCTCCAGCATCAAAAAGTTCCATTCTTGCTTGTCTACCTGCATCAGAAGCTATCCATTTTTTTAATTCTGGAGAACCATATCCATACTTAGCTACATTTTTTGCTATTGGGTCATTTCTTAAAAACATTAATTCATAAAATATATGCTTTGAATATTTTTCTGTTCCTAATTCTTGTTTTGTTTTAGCAATATATTCAGTGTATTTATTTCTTTTAGCAGCACCAGGACCAATCATTTCACTTAATTTAAAGAATCTTGCAGCTTCCATAGCTTCCATAGATTGCATTAACTCTACTCCATCTTGTGCTCCTGTTACTTTTTGTAAAGGTAATTTATCTAAAAATTTACCTACTTTTGAATTTGGATTATGTGCAGCTAACCATTGCATAGTTTTAAATGGATGATTATAAAAAGCAGATAAACCAGCAGTTGCAATTCTTGCTTGTTCTTCTAAAAAAACACGAGTAAAAAATGCAGCTCTCATTAAAACTAATGGTTTAAAAACATTTCTTGTATAAAAAGAAAATAAGTTAGTTACATAATCGTCTTCTAATTTTTTAACACTAATAACTCCTTTTTCAAATGGATTCACTAATGAAACATCATCATCACCTAATACTTTTCTAAATTTATATTTTCCATAATCCATTGTATCTTTAACATTTTTAGAAAATATTTCTCCAGGTCTTATATTATCTGTATCATAAGATTTAAACATTCTTCCCATAGCTCTTTGAAGAATTTTATAATCCATAAGTGGAGCTATATTATCTGCCATTTCAGAATACATAGAACCAGTCATCATTGGCATATCTACAGCTGAACCATCAGGAGCTTTAATTGTTCTCATTTCCCAGCCAGAACCAACATTTGGTAATATTTTTTTATCTTTCATTAATGCATACATCTTTGATTTTTGTTGACCTTCAAACATTTCTCTAGCTGCTTTAGCAACATATTCCCAATCACCACCACGTTTTTCAACAAGAGCTAAATCAAATTCAGCTTGCTGGTCAGCAAATTTTCTAATAGCTTGTTTATCTGAATAATCAATATCTATAAATGCTTTTAATCTTTTAGACATATCTGCTGAACCATAGCCATTAATTTGCATATGACTTACCAGTTGTCTATAACCTACTGATGCATTATTTAAAGGTATTCCCATATCTGGAATAACACCTAATAATTTCCTATAATAAGGATTAAAAGTTGAATTAAAGTTAGAACTAAATCCTAAGTATTTTTCAAATTCTAATTTACCTAATCCTAATGTATCAGATATTTGTTGTTGTTTTATTAAACTACCAGCACTATCCATAGTATCTATAGTTGCATTATCAAAAGCTACATCGTCTATTACTTGTAACTTCCTTGCTTTACGTTGTCTAGATAAACCACTGATACCAGGGACCATACCAATAGTATTGTCAATTGCTACCCGTGCTTTTCTAGCTCCAGCTCCTAAATAACTTCCAAAACTTCTATATGCTGCTTTTTCATCACCTATAGCACTCAATACAGAACCTGCAGCTTTACTATAAATACCTTTACTTTGTTGTAATTTTGTTCCTTTTACAGCTGTTTCTTGTAATAATTTATTTAAAACAAAAGAACCTCTTACTGGTAAAGCACCGTCTGCATAATATTCACTTAATTTATATGATTTTTTAACTCCAGAAGAATCAGCTATAGAATAACCTGTATCCATCATGTCACTAAATATTTTTCTAACTTGTCTTTTTTCTGTTGTTTCAGCTATAGCTAATTGAACTTCTCCAGGTAATCTACCTAACATAGGATTAGTAGCTATAACATCTAAATCATCAACTGTTGTTTTAGACATAAGACCAAAAAATTCATCCATTATTGGTTGGTCAAGTATTTGTTTTTTAGTTAATTGAAAAAATCTAGGAACTCTACCAAAAACAGTATGTTCAGCTTTTATCTTTTTTACACCTTTTTTTAAATCTTTATATGTTGGAGTTATATTATCTAACTCTTTATATTTACCAGTTTTAGTATTAATAAATTTATCAAAGTTACCTTTACCTGTAAATGGGTCAGCTTCATCTGCAACATCATCTGCTAGTTTTTTAGCTATTGCTTTAGGACTTATTTTTATAGTATCTTTAGTCTTTTTTGTAAATAAAGATTTTCTTACTATACCTAAATCTTGAGTAGCTTCCATACCTTGATTAACTCTTCTAAAACCTTTTTTAAGATTTCTCATACCTTTAAGACCTTTACCTGTAAATATTTCAGGTAGTATCTGATAAGTTGCATCTATAGTTCCAGACATTAAATCAAATGCTCTAGTTCCTGGTTCAAAAATTTCAGCTGTATGTACTTTACCTGGTGAATATTCAAGTAAAATATTTTTATCAGCCCATTCAGGACTCCATAAATCTTGTTGCATATTATCACCCATAAACATAAACTTTTGTCTACTTCGTCCTGCATAGAAATTAATCTTATTTGGATTAAATGCAGAGGTATAATGTATTGCACCATTTTCATCAAATTGTTTTAATGGTTCACCAATTTTATTGTATATAAACTTTCTTGCTTCAGCTGGTGACATACCATAATCTGTTATTAAATCATTCCAATATGGAGTATCTTCAGCTTTAACAGATTCTAAAGTAAACAAAGTTCCTCTATCAAAGTTAACTGGTTTACCATTTATAACTTGACGCATCATATTCCATAAAACAGGTTCACCACCCATTTGATTAGCTTCACGCATCATATCAATATGTTTTTTCATATCGCCAAGTAAATTAGTTTCTTTACCGATATCTTCTACTTCAGTAGCACTGATATCTATTTGTAAATTTGCTTGAGCTTGAGAAGGTGTATAACCATCTCTTAACATTTTATCGTATTGTTTTAAATCTCTTAAGTATGCTTGTGACCTACCTACTTTCATAACTTGTCCAGGTACTAATGCATTAACACCACTAGCAATAACAGACCATTTACCTGAAGGACCATATGTTTGAAACAATGCATCCAATCCAGCCATTAACCAAACACCGTATTGAACATCTCCTGGTTTAGCACCGCCTGGAGCTAATCCACCAGACATTAAATCCCAGACAGACATTTTCATATTATCTTCTAGGTTTTCATATTCATATCTATCTTTTAATTCTTGCCATATCTCAGATTCTTTTTTAACTCTATTTTGTGCAATACTATTAGCTAATTGACCTGCAATAGGACTATCTGCTGTACCTCCAGCTAAAACAAAAGGTAAAGCTACGTCAGCAGGATATTGATATTTTTCAGTAACTTTCTCTAACTCAGGTTGTATATTTGGATTTAATTTAAAATTTTGATTGTATTGCCCTATTTGTAAATCATCACGATTATTACCACTGATGAAATCCATCTCTTCATTATCATCGAACAGGTGAAAACCCATTATCTATTCCTGTTATTAATAAGCTCTAATAGTATTGGAGATGGGTTAATCTCATACATTGCTTGTAACATTAAATCAACATTATCAGTTAATTTAACACCAGATGACCCCTCCCCTATTGGTACTCCTTCTGTTCCAGGTTCTCCTGGTCTTTCAGTAGGTGCAAAAACATTTGGTGTAATAGACATTGGTTCTGCTACTGGTAGGGGAGAACTTTGTTGTTGTTCTACAAAAGCTTGATTTTCTCCATAATCTGCATCAGGCAATCTTCTTAATGGTTGTTTTTTACTTCCAGGTCCACCATCTGTTCTTTGACCACCTTGTGGTGTAGCTACAGCTGCTGGTTTTGCTGGTTGTCTATATCCGCCTCTTCTATTCTTGCTCATAGCTATCTGCCTCGTTAGTGAATAGAATAATTACTCCTGGTCTTGGATGTATAATCTGTACAACATTTTCTGATAATATATCTATTTCGTCTTGTACACCATATTCGTTATACACCATATCCCAGAACTCAGTTTCATAATACTCGTTCATCTTAAACTCCAAATGCCTGTGCCATTGTTGGGACTCCACCTTGACCTCCTAGTTGTTGTTGTGCCATTTGTTGTTGTATCATCGCTTCTTCTTCAGGAGACATTTGTGGCTCTTGAGGAGTATAGAACTGTTTCATAATATCAGTTATAGCGTTTGGATACTCATAAATAGCAATTGCTGCCATTGTTGCTGCTGGGTCTCCTTGTGCAGACCTAGCAAGTATAGAATCAAATAAAACTTGTTCAGCTTTATTCTTTCTAATTCGTTCTTGTACTTTAGCTATATTCTCTAAACCATCAATATTATCTTGTAGAGTTTCTACGTCTATAACACCTGCTTGTAGTAATTGCAATCCAGTGACAATTTTTTGTGGTTCATCGAATCCAGCCATAACTCCATAGATACGTCTTGTAGTAAAATTACCTCCTATATCTTTAAGAGGTGAATAATTTTCACTAAAAGCTGCACCATTAAAGAAACCTGCCATAGGTTTTTTTGTCATACCCTGTTGATAAGATAGAACTACATCTAGTTCTAATCTCTTAGCATCCATCTCAATAATACCGTGTCTAATGATTTCTCTATATTCATTAATCATTAATGACATAGTGCTATTAAGTTCAGATAGACCAGCACCTGTAACAAAGGAGTTAGGAGATTGAGAGTCGTCAGTTACTGGATAACCACCGACCATTCTTAGTTGTCGTTCTAATCTATCTATTTGTTGGAATAATTGATATGGTATGTTGTTCTGTGGTTTAGAAACTTGTGTACCAGGAGCTAGATAGTTTACCGCAAATCTGCCTTTTCTATATTGTCCGGATTCTATTTCTCCTGATATGTTAGTTTCTGTAAATACAGAATCTTCCATAGCTATTGCTGACATAATATTAATTTTTGCCATCATAGCCATCAAACCTATAACATGGTCATATTGTCCTTTAAGTTGGTCAAATGACATCTTCTTAACAAATACAAATGGTGGAGTAGATAATACATTAGGTATAAAATCTAATATCATTGACTTCTCAGGGAAAACTACATATGTTCCACCTTGGTCATAATATTCAATTATCTTTACACCTTGACTTGTATTATCTTCCCAATCAGAAGTAGTCTTAGTA
>MDTE01045991.1_pt1 | contig 12143 bp, 15 predicted proteins | sample 811231 | NCBI WGS metagenome assembly MDTE01 (sample SAMN05326651, study PRJNA326480) | marine metagenome | isolation source: seawater | place: Indian Ocean: Red Sea | collected 2010
CTTCACGCGCCGCGCTCTCAGCAAGCTCCAATAGGGCCGATGCACTGCTCTTATCGAGACCAAACTGTTGGTTAACCAACGATTCAATTAATGATTGCTCTTCAGAACCGAGGTCATAATCAGACCGCGCGACCTCAAACAATAGCGCCGCGGCCGCTAAATTGAGCCGCATTGGCGATTTCGTTTCATCACTTTCGGTGGGCGACACCAGATAGGTGTTAAAGAACCGCTGGAGCCCTTCAATCATGCCAATCCGCCTCGGAAACTTGTCCACATTCCACTGTCGATTTCTATTATAGAGATTACTATCGCACGCGCAGGACGGCGTTCAATTCGTTTCGCCAGATACGATGGGTCCGCAGACTTCTTGCTGGCGATCGCGCTGACTGTCGTAAATAATCTCGCAGGTAAGGGCCCTGTCACCACGTCCAAGCCGATAGGTCGAGATAGCAACCCTGCGCACTAGATGCTGATAGGGCGGCAACCCCGCGCGCGACTCTACTCGATCAGCCTTCTGTGTAATTACCCACCCCTCCTGCTGCAGACGATAGATACTGTCTGCGGCAACCCTGTCTTCACTCGCGACAACAACGGTTGCTAACAACACGCTCACACACACACCCAAGATTCTCTTTACCACTTTCTGCCGCTCCGTCGATACCTGGACGCACAAGAGTCTAGTCGCGTGCCGGTAAGACTGACAATCACAGCGCATGTTTAGCCGCATGGACGCATGGCCGCTGGAGCGTCACACTCGGCCAACACACGCCATTTCAGGATTTTTCTATGAGTACACGGGATACCCCGTATCGTGTCGTTATTACCGGTAGCGAATGCACCGGAAAAAGTACGCTTGTCCGTGCCCTATCGGCCGAACGACTGGCGCCTTATTCCGACGAAGCTGCCCGACTTTTTGTCACGGAAAATGGGCGCGAGATAGTTGAACCAGACGTTGCAGTGATCGCCGCTCAGCAGCGCGCACTCGAAGACGCTGTGATCGAAATGGGTACGGTGCTTGTACTGCACGACACTGATCTCTTTTCAACCGTGATCTACGCTCGACATTACTTCGGCGACAATGCAACCGGGGTGCTGGCTAGCGCCCGGGACCGACGGGCCCACCTCTATCTGCTTTGCGATACCGATCTACCGTGGCAGAACGAACCCCTGCAACGCAGCAAAAGCAGTTCGCAAGACCGGGCGGCACTCACAGCCGCATTCAGGACCTTGCTCAAAGAGGAAGGCTGCTGCGTTGAAGTCGTTCGCGGCATCGGCGCAAGCCGTCTGGCCAACGCCCGTGCCGCACTCAAGCGACATTATCCAAATTGATTGACCACTGAAAGTTTTCACTCTACATTGATCAATGTCATCCGACGGGGCGCCTGGATTAGCCAGGCTGAGAAGGTAACCCGTTGAACCTGAACCGGTTAATGCCGGCGGAGGAATCCGGATGATGGCCAAACGGCCCTCCTCCGCCCTTCAATTCTGAAGGAACGTCAAATGAAGTGGATCCGCCATTTGCTAGCAGCGACTGGCATAGCACTGGCCAGCGCGAGCGCATTGGCCGACAAACCCGCACTCACCGTCTACACGTATGACTCGTTTGTTTCCGATTGGGGGCCGGGGCCTATCATTACCAAAGCGTTTGAAGCGATCTGTGGCTGCCAACTGAAACTGGTCGGCGTCGAGGACGGCGCGGCGCTGCTCAGTCGTCTCAAGATGGAAGGCAAGCAGTCGCGTGCCGATGTGATTCTCGGTCTTGATACCAGTTTGACGAGCGAGGCCACCGCAACCGGTTTGCTGGCCCCACATGGGGTCGAGCTAAACCAACTGGATCTTGCCATTGACTGGTCGGATAAGGTCTTTCTGCCCTATGACTACGGCCACTTTGCCTTTGTCTATGACAGCGACCGACTGACTGCACCGCCCACCAGTCTACGCGCTCTAGTCAACGATGCGGGCGGCCCGAACATTATCATCCAAGACCCACGGACCAGCACGCCCGGGTTAGGGTTCTTACTATGGATGCGCCAGGTATTTGGCAATGACACGTCCGAAGCCTGGAAGAAGCTGGCGCCACGCATCCTGACGGTGACTAAGGGCTGGAGCGAAGCCTACGGCCTATTTCTCGAAGAAGAGGCATTGATGGTGCTAAGTTACACCACCTCGCCGGCCTATCACCGGCACGTCGAAAAAACCGAGCGCTACCGCGCCGCGGCTTTCAGCGAAGGCCATTATGCGCAGATCGAAGTAGCGGCCAAAGTAGCGCACTCGCCCCATCAGGCCTTGGCTGATCAATTCCTTGCCTTCATGCTCTCACCCGGGTTCCAGAACATCATCCCGACAACCAACTGGATGTATCCAGCCACCCGTTCTCACACCGCTTTGCCAGCCGCTTTCGACGGCCTGGTAAGCCCAAAAGCGACTCTGTTGTTCGATGCGAGCGTGGTTGCCCGCCAGCGAAAAATATGGATACGCGAGTGGCTGGACGCTCTCTCGGACTGAATCCGTTTAGCCTGTTGGTGCGCGACGCCGGCTGGTTCGGTGTCGTCGCCATTATCCTACTGATCGGCCTTGTCGGCGGCACACTACTCGTTTTACTCACCGCCTCACCTGCGGCGGTACTGTCAACGCAACTTGCGGACCCCTATCTTTATCGAGTGGTGGGCTTTACCGTGTGGCAAGCCAGTCTGTCGACCTTACTTAGCGTGCTCCTTGCCATCCCCACCGCACGGGCCTTCGCGCGACGCGATCAGTTTCTAGGGCGAGGCGCTTTACTACGACTGATGGGATTACCAATCGTGACACCAGTGATTGTGGCAGTCCTCGGCATCGTTGCCGTCTACGGTGAATCCGGTTTGCTGAACCGCTACCTAGAACCGATCGGGCTGTCCTGGCGCGGCCATTTCTACGGACTCACGGGCATCCTTTTAGCCCACGTTTTCTTCAACTTACCGTTGTCGATACGCATGCTGTTACCGGCATGGGAACGCATTCCCGGTGAGAATTGGCGCTTGGCAGCACAACTTGGCATGACCGCTGGCCAACGATTCCGCCAAGTCGAGTGGCCCGCGTTGGTAGGCGTTCTCCCTGGCACCATATCAGTGGTCTTTCTTCTTTGCTTCACGAGTTTTGCCGTGGTGCTAGTACTTGGCGGTGGCCCGCGCGCGACCACTATCGAGGTGGCCATCTACCAAGCGCTACGTTTTGACTTCGAGCCAGGGCTCGCCGCCTGGCTAGCACTCGGTCAACTCGGCATTTGCCTTATCCTGGTTGTTGCTCTACATCGATGGCTGCGCGCACCGCCGGTTTCACGCGGATTGAAAACTGGGCAACTGCGGGCGCTTGGATTTGACAGCGCGAACCAACGCTGGTTTGACGGCATCCTCTTGACCGCGGTGTGCGGCTTTGTTGCGCTGCCACTCGCTGCGGTGATGTGGCTTGGTCTGAACGGCCCCCTCGCGCGGGTTCTGTCAGATTCTGCCTTATGGTCCGCCGCTGGGCGCAGCGCATTGATTTCCACAATGGCGACCACTTTGGCGTTGGCGCTGTCACTTGGCTTGACTCTCAGCGCCCGCCGACTCAGCACAAGGCACCGGCAACGAACAGCAGATGGCATGCTACTGGCCGGCTCCATGACGCTCGCCGTGCCACCAATGGTGATCGGCAGCGGCCTGTTCCTGCTGCTCTTACCCCTTGGGCTCACCTTCGACATTGCCACCGCCCTGATCGCAATCGTCAATGCCACACTGATACTACCGTATCTCGTACGCACAATCGGCCCTGCGCTGATGAACTCGGGCGTACGTTACCAGCGACTCTGCCTGCAGCTGGGCATGAGCGGCTGGCAACGCTTTCGGCTAATCGATTGGCCACTGCTGCGTAAACCACTCGGCTTCGCGGTGGCACTGGCGGCAACGCTATCCTTTGGCGACATGGGTGTCGCAGCACTGTTTGACACCACCGGCATGCTGACCCTGCCGGTAATGCTCTACCATCAATTAGGAGCGTACCGCTTTAACGAAGCAGCGGTCACCGCGCTAGTGCTGATTGTTTTATGTGCACTGGTGTTTATTGTTGTAGAACACCTGGTGGGTCAATGGCGCTCCTGAACGTTGACCAACTCCGATTCCGACAGGGTGAGTGCCAACTCGCCGCTGACTTTAAGATCGAACGCTACTCACTGACGGTGATTATCGGTGCAAGCGGCGCTGGAAAATCTACGCTGCTGGCGCTGATCGCGGGATTCGAACAAGCCACCGCGGGTCGCATTGTGCTTGACGGAATAGACGTCACTGAACAACCCCCGTCATTGCGTTCAATCACAACACTCTTTCAGGATCACAATCTGTTTGCCCACCTCTCGTTGAAAGACAATATCGCGCTGGCGCGTCATCCCGGCTTGAAATTGACTATCGACGATTGGCATCAGGTTGACCAGGCCATTGCCCGCGTTGGCCTAGAGAATATTGCCCAACGGCGCCCCGGCGAGGTCTCGGGCGGCCAGGCACAACGCGCTGCACTGGCTCGGTGTTTGTGCCAAGAACGCGCACTGCTATTGCTGGACGAACCGTTTACCGGACTCGACCCCGCCCGACGAGCCGAAATGTTTGAGCTGATTGATGGCCTGCGGCAAGAGCGTGGCCTCACTATCCTTCTGGTGAGCCACAACCCACAAGAAACCCGCTACAGTGAAGCAAACGCCCTCTTCCTTCACCAGGGCCAAATCAAAGCACGTGGTCTACTCTCGGCACTGCTGACATCACCGCCGTGCCCTGAACTTAACAACTATCTTGATCAAGTCCCGGCTACGAGATCACCTAATTGATCACCGACCATAGTCCGTGACGCTTGACCTTGGCTGTGCCTGTCCGTTACATCATCCACCGAGTTGCTCATCATCCGCCCCTCACATACTGACGCACAAAATAGAGCATTAACGAAAGGTACTTATCTCATGCAATCGTTTCGCTTGTTATGTTTTCTCCTACTCAGCGTCAGTTGGGTAGCCGGTGCGGCGGCCAGCGAGTGCCCTGATACGCTGGCTGTTACCAAGCGCTATCTCGCCAGCGAGGAAAAAGTGCGCCTGTGTGACGTCTTTAGCGGCAAGGTCCTGTTGATTGTTAACACGGCCAGCTACTGCGGTTTTACTAATCAGTACGACGGGCTTGAAAAACTCTACGATCGCTATCGTGACCAAGGGCTGGTGGTATTGGGTTTCCCATCAAACGATTTTCTGCAAGAACCCCGAGCAGAAAAGAAAGTGCAGGAATTCTGCCGTTTAACCTACAGCATCGAATTCCCGATGTTCGAGAAAACACGGGTCTCTCGCAACGGTGCCGGTCCTCTGTACCAGGCGCTCGCCGGTCAGGCCGGAGAATTTCCGCGCTGGAACTTCCACAAGTACCTGCTCAATCGCAACGGACAGGTTGTGTCCAGCTTCGGCAGCACCGTGCGACCGGACGACGTTGAACTCGTCCAAGCCATCGAGTCACTGCTGTAAGAACGAAACGTCACTGATGACTCGCTTAGCGGTATTTACCGACCTGGATGGCACACTGCTGAATTCCAACCAACGGTTGAGTGACATCAACCGGCAAACCCTGACTAGCCTCGGGAAAGCAGGTATCTGTCGTATCGTCGCCACCGGACGATCGTTGTATTCCGCCCAGCGCGTGCTGGATGATGAGTTTCCGATTGATTACCTGATCAGTTCGACAGGGGCCAGTGTGTCCACTTTCCCGCAATCGCGACTGTTGCGTACCGTAGCGATGACGTCAGACGAAGTGCAAGAGAGTGTCGCAACTCTGCTCGAACTGGCGCTTGACTTCATGATCCAAGACCCCGTTCCTCATAACCATTGCTTTGCCTGGCACGCTAACGGTCAGCCAAACCCCGACTTTGAGAGGCGCCTAGCACTATACGATGCCCATCAGCGACCCCTAGTTTTACCGTTGAATGATCCAACCCCCGCGACGCAACTGCTTGCGATTAGTTCCGCCCACGCTGGCGAGCGACTACAACGCACACTACAAACCAGATTGCCAAAACTGACCGTTATTCGCACCACTTCACCGTTAGACCATCACAGCACCTGGTTAGAGATTTTTCCAGGCAACGTGTCTAAATCAAAAACTGCCCGCTGGCTGTGTGGGGAATTAAATCTCGACACACGGCAAATAGCTACCATCGGCAACGATTACAACGACATCGATCTGCTTGAGTGGGGTGCTTACAGTTACGTGGTTGGCAATGCCCCTGAGGATCTTCGGGATCAATTCACACCCGTATCCCGCCACGATGACAACGGCTTCACCGAGGCGATCAACCGCTGGCTAGTCCACTCATCCGGCTCCCTACCAAGATAACCTTCCCTCGATAAAAGCCATCCCTTCCGCAGAGGCCGGCGCGGCAAAAAACCGCGCCTTGGGGGACTGCTCCAGTAACCGGCCCTGGTGCAGAAAGACCACCTCATCGGCCAAACGCCGCACCTGCGGCAGATCGTGTGACGCCACCACTAATTTGGTGCCACTCTCACTGATCCGGAGCATGATGTCCTCGACTGCAACGGTGCCAGCGGGATCCAAAGAAGCCGTGGGCTCATCAAGAAACAACACCCGGGGTTCCAGCGACCAAGCCCTGGCGAGTGCAAGGCGCCGCTGTTCCCCACCAGAAAGCACTCGGGCCGGACTATGCGCCAGCGCCTCCAGGCCAGTTTCACGCAGCATTTCAAACGCACGTTCTCGATTAGCACGACCGCGAATACCGTGCACCTTCAGCGCATACGTCACGTTAGCCAGCACGCTGCGCCGAAGTAACATAGGGTGCTGGAATACCATGCCCTGACGCCGACGGTGTTGGGCGCCTGGATTGCCGTTCCAGATAATCGTCCCCGCACTTGGTGCGAGCAGGCCGTGACACAATCTAAGCAACAAGCTTTTGCCGGCCCCGTTAGGCCCAATGACAAAAGTCCTTACTCCCGCTTCGAAGCGCAACCGCACACCAGACAATAGGTGACGACCGCCCGCTTCGAACCCGAGACCAGCGACCTCCAGCGGCAAGATATCTGGCTCGGGCCAAGTGCGCTGAGCCACATCAATGCGGTCAAGATGATCGTTCATCGCCACCCCTGCAACCGTGACGCACTTGCCCGCACAGCGACGGTCAAGGCATTCACCAAGATGACGATCAGAATCAGTATCAAGCCCAGACCCAGCGCCATCGCTAGGTTGCCTTTGCTGGTCTCCAACGTGATGGTCGTTGTCATCACCCGGGTCAGGTGATTAATGTTGCCGCCGACGATGATCACGGCACCCACCTCTGCGCTGGCGCGCCCGAAACCAGCGAGCACGGCAATCAGGAGGCTAAAACGTCCATCCCACAGCAACGTCGGGACCGCACGCACCGAACTCACACCAAGTGAACGTAACTGTTCTTCGTACTCACCGTAGAGTTCCGACAGAATCTGTTGCGCCAGTGCGGCGATGATGGGCACCACGAGCACAGTCTGGGCAATAACCATGGCTGCGGGGGTATAGAGCAAGCCATGCTCGCCAAGCGGGCCAGCACGCGACAGCAGGAGATAGATGAAGAGCCCCACCACCACCGGGGGCAACCCCATCAAGGCATTTAGCAACACGATACATGCACCACGCCCAGGAAAACGAAACACCGCAACCGCGGCGCCGAGCGGCAATGCTACCAATGTCGCGATGAGCACAGCAGACAGACTGATTTCCAGTGATAAAACGACAATCTCAACGAGGTCGGCATCGAGGCCGATCACGAGTTCCCAGGCAACCGCTATCGCGTTACTGAAGTCATTCATTGAAAATCTACAGTGCCCAGCACAAAACCGGCACGAGGATTCAACCTAGGTATGAATCAATGTGCCAACACCACCATCGGTCAGCGTCTCGAGCAAAATTGAGTGAGGGACACGCCCGTCGCTGATAGTCACTCCTGCGACTCCACCGCTTACCGCCTCCAGTGCACACCGCACCTTTGGCAACATACCACCAACGATCACCTCGTTCTTGATCAGTGCCTCTACATTCTGTCTGGAAAGACCGGTCAGTAATTGACCGGCTGCATCCAATACCCCGGGCGTGTCAGTCAGTAGGATCAATTTCTCAGCGGCCAAGGTCGCGGCTAAGCGCCCGGCCACTGTGTCGGCATTAATGTTATAGGTATTACCATCCTCGTCCACTCCGATCGGGGCGATCACGGGTATAAAGTCGCCCTGGTAGAGCACATCGACCACTTCCGGGTTGATTGATTGAATCTCCCCTACGTGTCCTATGTCGATGGTTTCACCGGGGTCTGTATCAGTCTCCCCCTGACGCAGCAGAAGTTGCCGTGCACGGATCATGTCGCCGTCCTTTCCAGAAAGGCCAACCGCACGGCCTCCTTGAGAGTTAATCAGAGCAACAATTTCCTTGTTAACCAGGCCGCCGAGAACCATCTCGACCACATCAATGGTCTCGCGGTCAGTCACCCGCAACCCCTCGACAAACTCACTTTTCTTGCCAATCCGCTCAAGCAACTGACCGATTTGCGGTCCGCCACCGTGGACAATCACCGGGTTCATACCCACCAACTTCATCAGCACCACGTCACTGGCGAAACTCCGTTTAAGTGCCTCATCTGCCATAGCGTGGCCACCGTACTTAATGACAATCGTCTTACCGTGGTAACGCTGGATATACGGCAACGCCTCTGCCACTACCGTCGCAGCGTCGAGCGAAACGTTTTCAAGTGTACTCATGGCCAAAAATGAGAAGGGTGCGGAATGGGTAACGAAGTATACCGCCGTGCCTACGCGCAGAGATTGCAGGGATAAATAAGAATGGGCCGGATGCCCGACCCTTTCTTATTTGTCTGATGTGCCTCCATCAGTGAATCTTAACGTCTACCTTCTTTGGCTGAACCTCAGCGGCCTTTGGCAACGTCAGCAACACGATCCCGTCACGATATTCTGCCGAGATGTTCGCCTCAACGATGCCCGTCCCTAGGCGCAACTCCCGGACAAAGCGACCCATGATGCGCTCCTGACGCAACAAACGATCGGCCCCTGGAGTAGGTGCCGCAGCATTAGTGTCGGCAGCAATGCGCAAGACTCCCTCGTCCACAGTGATGTCCAAAGTACTTTTGTCGATGCCCGGCAGTTCGGCTTCGACAACATAGTCAGTGTCAGTCTCTCGAATATTGAGAGCAGGTGTACGAGTGTTCCCGCTGGCCCGCGAGTCAGTGGCTCGAAAAGCAGGTGCCACGGCGTTAGAAGCGGCGCCCCAGAAAGTAGCGTACCGATTGGGGTATCGAATGCTTGTGCTCATGATTAAAATCTCCCGGTCGTGTATTTTTTACGGGGAACTGTCTGTGTTCCGTCCCGTTTCTAATCCAAGACATGGGGACCCACCCCGTGCATTTCAACCACAGCAAGGGTAGTTGCCTGCCTATTTCCTTTGTTCTATCAATCATTTAATATTAATTTGTTATAATAATATAATTATTCAATTATGTGATTATATAACGGATTCAGTATTTTATTATTACTCAATATATTTGTTATTGATTTTAATTATTTTCTTATTTTCGTTTATTCATTTATATGAACTTAAGTTAATAAGATTTTAGTAACCCTAAAACATGCTGACCCCAATAAGCCAGCACCAAGTTCGTCGATATGGGTGCAGTCAGGTAGAGCCTGGCCCCGCGCCACTTACGCTCGATATCGTATTCGCGGGCAAATGCAAAACCGCCAAAAGTCTGCATACACCCCTCAGCCGCATGCCAACCGGCCTCGGCGGATAGCAGTTTCGCCATATTGGCCCCGGCACCACACGGGACACCGGCCTCGAAAAGCGCGGGCGCTTTGAGTGTACACAAACGATTAGTGCCCAGTGCCCGCGCATGGGCATGCTAGAGTGAAACAGAGTGAACTATCTTGCTCATCTATACCTCGCTGGCCCGTCGACCGACCTGATCACGGGTGGCTTTATCGGCGACTCCGTCCGAGGCGACGTACTTCAGCAACTACCACCAACGATACAAGACGGCGTTCTCCTACATCGAGCAATCGATCGCTTTACCGATCATCATCCCGTAGTCCGTAGTTCAGTGGCACGTATGCGCCAGCGTTTTGGACGCTACGCCACAGTTGTCGCGGATGTGTTTTACGACCACTTTCTCGCCCGTGATTTCAGCCATTACCATGATCAACCCCTTAGTGATTACGCCACTTCCATGGCTAACCTGCTCGGCAAGCATGTCGACATCTTTCCCGAACGCTCCCGCCGCTTCTACCGCTATATGGTGGCTAACAACGTATTGGTGTCATACGCCAACGTGAGCGGCATTGACAAGGTGCTCGCCCGCATGGCCGAACGCACAAGATTCATCTCTCACATGGATCAAGCCGGCGAAGAACTTCAGCACCACTACACAGACTATGACGCTGACTTCGGTCTTTTCTTCCCGGAACTGTGCAAGTTTGCCAGCGCCGAACGAGCCCTACGCGGTTTCAGGTGAAGTCGACCACAGAAAACTCCGAAGTTCTCAGGCCGAACCACTGTTAGAGTCAAACGGCGTATGGTAATACTCGCTGTCTTCGGAGAACTGCTGTACTTCGACGATAAGTTTTTTCATGCGCAGTTCTGCGGTATCGATTTCGTCATCTGAATCATTGGCCAGATCTCCCGTGGGCTGGCGCGAGTACAACCAGAAGTGCACTGCACCGGCCAGTAGGCCAGAGGCCACCTCCCAGCTGTCTGCCTCTTCGTCGTCATCCAACAGGCGATTACCGAGTTCCACCATCTTCTGTGCAGCCTGTTCAAACTCACTGATTTCTAGTTCCGTACTCATCGAGTTCACCTAAGGGGGTAACTTGCGCGTCATTGTACTGTTGGTATGTACCTAACCGCACGCGACCTAACCCCTGGGCAGGTCGTTTCAATAAGGTGCGTCGCCAATCACGGTACACCGGCGCACTACCCGTCTGTCATTGGCCATATCAAATGGCCGCGCTCGATGCATGACACAGCGGTTATCCCAGATCATGACGTCATCAGGCTGCCAGTGGTGGCAATAGACGCGCGCCCGATTGATGGCCTCCCGATTGATACGATCGACCAAGTTGCGACCGGCAAGGTAGTCCATACCGACGATGGTCTCTGCGTGATCGCCAAGATATAGACAACGCCGGCCAGTTTCTGGGTGAGTTCGCACAAGCGGATGGTCAACCGGCGGCACAGCATCTCGTTGAGCAGCGTTGAGGGGCTCGTGTGCTGGATAACGGGAACGCGAGTAGTCAAGGTTATGGATCACGCGAAGTTGCTCATAATAATGACGCGTTGCCTCGTCCAATTCGCGGTAAGCCCCATACATGTCACAGATCTCGGTCTCACCACCCGTCATAGGAACCTCAATGGCGTAGATCATCGTTGCCTGTCCGGTCATACGTTGCCACGAACCGTCGGTGTGCCACTCAAGCGTGCCCAGATCAGGATGACGCCCATTTGGCTGACCGTTCTCGTCAAGGTTCGAAAGAACAAAAAGTTCTGGGTGACTATCCGCGTGATACTGATTCAAGACATGCACTTGCACCTCGCCAAAACGGCGGGCAACGGTAACATGTGCACCAGGGTTTAGGTTCTGACCGCGAAAAACCAATACCTGATACTCAAGAAATGCCTGGTAAATGGCGGCAAAGGTGTCGTGATCCAAACCCTTGTTCAGATCCACACCCGCCACTTCAGCGCCCAAAGCTGGACTTAGCGGTCGCATTTTAATGGCCATGACTAATCCGACGCTGTAGGCGCGACGGCCTCCATGCCGAGCTGTGGAACCTGATCTGATCGCGCAATGTCGTTGAGTCCTCTGTGGTGCATATCAAAAGTATATCCACTCGGGGGGGTTCTAAACTGGCTAGGTTGCAACAAATGTTGAGCCAACAAGTGGCCATTTCAGGGGGTTTGAGGCGTATTAAGTCATCGACCATGCCAACCCTAGGCGGTTCTAACTATCGTAGCGCCAATGTGATCTTGATCACTGACGCCATCTAACAAAATGAATAGGTTATCCTTACTGTGGCTTTACCAATAAGACGTTAAATGACCAAATTGGGACGATCAATACCATGAATA
>MDTE01023420.1_pt1 | contig 12142 bp, 11 predicted proteins | sample 811231 | NCBI WGS metagenome assembly MDTE01 (sample SAMN05326651, study PRJNA326480) | marine metagenome | isolation source: seawater | place: Indian Ocean: Red Sea | collected 2010
GCAACCCGCGGACACACGACCATCCGCCTACGAGAGCGTGGCACCAAGCGTGTCCACGTCTTCAACGGCAGCATCACGATGGTTGACAAGCCTGCTGGCGGACCTGCTTGGCTCCCAGACAAGATCAAGAAGGCCAACGTCAAGAAGCAAGGCATCGAGCACCTTTGAGTGCTGGGCTTTGTTCCCTTCTTCCAGCTCGTTGAGTTGTACACTGGCTTCTTCGGTGCCAAGGCACGGTTGAAGCCCCACCCTTTTTCCCCCTCTTCATTGACGATGAGTTCATAAACACGGCTGCGCTTGTCGTACTGTCCTCCGGGACACGGGATGCACACCCGCTTCGGCGGGAGGCGGTGACGCCAAATGAATGAACGAGAGAAGCGAACGCCACAACCAAAGGCGCGTAGGCCAAGCCAACGCCGATTGGTCGAGGAACCCGATCTCAAACTTCCTGCACGGCTTGTTCACCTTCGTCACCTTCCATGGCTCGAATGCTACCAGCGACAATTGCAGGCTGAAAACAAATCCGAAAACACACAGAAATCCTACTTTTACGGGCTGAGGGCCTTGATTGAAACGGCACTTCCTCGCGAACTTGCTCTCGTCGAGAACGAGTACGAGTCCATCACGATCGAATCACTTGCCCATCGCATGGAGCCCATGAACGGACGCCTGGACCTTTGGGCCCACAGCATTGCAGGACTGCGTCCAACAACCTACAATGCGCGAATCGCGGCTGCTCGCCACCTCATCAAATGGTTGGGACTTGTTTGGCCCGACCATCTCCAACGGGCAAGAACAGGTAAACGGTTGCCGCGCACCCTCACTCGACGTGAATTGAGTTCCGTTTTGGAAGCAGCGAGCATCAGCGAAAACCCCGCTGCGGCTTTGGTCGTCACCATGATGCTCGACACAGGTATGCGTGTCAGCGAGGTCTGCGCACTGAACCTTGAAGACATTGATTTTGATGACGGTTCGGCTCGAATCCTTGGAGGAAAGGGCGACAAAGACCGTTTGGTTTTGTTCACCAAACGCACCGTTGCCCATCTCCAAGCATGGATGCCAATTCGCTCGATGCAGGACCTCGACGACGACCGAGCATGCTTCGTAAATCGACGTGGACGACGCTTGCAGCCGCGTGGTGTCCAGCGAATGATGGACGCCTTGGCCCAAGAAGCTGGTCTGCCCAAAGGGAAATTGACGCCGCACGTCCTTCGGCACAATTTTGCGACAGGATTGTTGGAACGAGGAGCGGATCTGGTCACCATTCAGCGGTTGATGGGGCACGCAACCATCGCAACCACACGCGTTTATCTTGAAATCTCAGACCAAACATTACGTGAAGTCTATCACAGAGCACAAGCACTTCGTGAAAACATGGATGAACATCCACATGAAACAGCGCATGTTGAGGAGACCACACCGTCAACGAGTTCATTTGGAATCGTTGATTCATGACGTCGATTTTTTCCGCTTGGCGATTCGTTCTGGCCCAGTCCAATCGCGATGCGGACTGATGGTTTGTCCCTGATGGCCATCAATCGGACAATACTTTCCGGCTCGACAACGAGAGCAGTTTCCCTTCGGCGGCTGTTCGACCGTCTTCCGAAGTCGGCCGTACTTTCGCCTTGGCATGAAGGGAATACCCCAAAGGCAGCCTTCAAAGATAGCGGTCAAATCATCGCTTTTTGAACCAAGGCATGTCTTTTACAGACCTCGGGACATTGATCGTTGCCCCCTTGCGGTCCTTCTCTTTCTTGGTTTTCAATGAAGTACCGGCGGTTTTGGTCTTTTCAACGACCTCTTCGGCCATTTCCTGACCCTTCGTGACCGCCTTCTGTGTCGACGCTTTGGTAGCCTTGGCGGCTTTTGATGCACTTTGTTTGGCTTTTAAGGTGGTCTTTTTGGCCGCGGCGGCTGCCTTTCCACTCGCCTTCTTCGCTGCGGCGGCTGCCTTTCCACTCGCCTTCTTGGCAGCAGATGCACCTTTCGTGGTCGCCGACTTCACGGCCGTTTTGGTGGCACTTGCGGCTTTGGCTGCAGCATGGACTTTCTTTGCAACGGCAAGCGTCAGCCCTGCTTTTTTCAGGTCGTTGGTACTCGCTTTCGCAATTTTTGCGATGGTGTTGAATTTCGCTGCTTTCAACTTGGTTGCTGTCGCTTTTCCAACGCCTGGGAGCGATGTGATATCGGATGCTTTGCCGGCCATGTGCTTCACCGTTTGGTGAAAGTAACAACACCATCTTGAACCTTCCTCCAATGTCCAACGGCCTTCAAACGGCGATTTCTTCATGTGCATCGGCCACTTGCAAGCACCATGGAGGGTTTGCTTCCCGGCGGAAGGACGAGGCATCATCGACTTGATGAAACAAAATCCGGCCACTACAGCCAACTCCAACTCAAACGCTGCCTTGAAGACAGAAATCCATTGCTCATTGAGATGGAAGACAAGTATAAATCTCGCACCATCGTTGAAAGCAAAGGCGTTGGTCGCGTCACTGCGCTTTATCATTGGTCCTCGGACAGCACCAAACTTCCCTGGCATGAACTCCCAAAACGGTGCGTCATCAAAACGAACCATTGGTCGGGTGCAGGCTTGTTCATTATGGACAACGGTCCCCAGCCGCTGAGTCAACTCAAGCGCGTGTTCCGACCATGGACAAAAAACAAAAACGGGTACCGAGTTATTCGAAAAGGCTTCGACCAATACGGTGTTCCCTGGCCGAAATGGAGAATTGAACGGAACCTGAGAAAGTGCCTCGGCAAAGCCTACCACGTCCCACTGGAATGGGGCGCCGCGAACATCGAACCACGCGGTGTTCTGGTCGAAGAATTGCTGTTGGATGGCAATCGACTTCCGCCCGACTGGAAGGTCCATGTCTTTCATGGAACGGCAGGGTTCATCCAATACGATACGGGTCGCTTGGGTGAACATCGTCAGGCGATTTACGACCTCAACGGGCAACAAATCATCCAAAGCAATTCACCTTGGAGCCAAGAGGGGTTGCCTTCCAATCTCGATGGGTTGCTCAACGCCGAACTACGGAAATCTCTGATCTCGATCACCGAACGGCTGGCCGAAGACATTGACTACGCACGTGTTGACATGTTTTTGGTAGAAGGCGAGTGGGTGTTTGGAGAATTCACCCACTATCACAACTCCTGCCAACCCCAGTCCGATGAATGGGAAGAACTCGGAGGCAACCTCTGGCTTCAACGGAAACCATGAGGTGTTTTGATGAACGACATCCTCGATCCAACAGAGTGTGTTTTGATTGCACAGGTTCGCAAGGCCGACGCTTCACATTGCGTTGAAACGTCGACTCAACTCCTGCGCAGTAAGCACTTCCCCGGGAAAAGTGAGGTTGTTTACCTTGGGGACATGACCACCGCTCTTCTGGCTCATTTGACCCACCCCGAAACGCCGGCCTTTTCTCAACCCCCGAAGTACAACGAACAACGCTGGATTCTGGAGACCCGAAGCAGTGACTTGGAAGTCCGTATCGAATCGGCCCCCTATTGGGCCTGGGGATTGCTCACCTCAGGATACTTGAACATCATTCATCTACGCGGACCCTTGGAAGTGCGTGCTCGCTTGATCTTGGACACGGTCAGTTCGCTTGGGCAACCTCCGTGGGAATTTGCCCATCCAAAACAAGCAACAAAACATCTTCACAAGCATGTCAACGGTCTTTCAGTAAAGGAAAACGAGCAAACATGGAAAGCGATTTTGGAGGCCGCCAGGTCTTCGCTCGCAAGCCGTATTGAGGCAATGGATGACCGGCTCCAGGACCCCCTATCGGCGCTCAAGAAAAAAGACCTCAAAGAATGGAAGACCTTGGTTGATGAAGACCTTCACATGGCTTGGCAGGCCCATGCTGAAGACAACGCGCCGGGTGTGGAGCGAGCGCTTGCCCGTCTCGAGGCGACGTTGATTCAGTTGAACGGGAATGTTGCACATGATTCAACCTCCGATGCGCATGCTTCGGACGAATCAACAACCGAATCGTATGCCCAAGAGCGTGTCCTTCACGGTCAGGACGACATTCCATTTGTTGATTTGACGGCCAACGGCGATGATTCTGAACAAGAATGATTCGCGCGTCGCGTTCATAAGGGGGTGGTCGCTCGCCACCAACGGTTGACATGGCATCGAAGAAGAAAAGCGACGGCAGTGGAATCCAACAAGCGGCTGGTTTGATTCGTTATTTCGACGAAGAGTCCGAGGACTCTTGGAAGATCACACCGGCACAGGTCTACCTTGCATGTATCCTTCTTGGTGGCTTCTTTTACCTCGTCAACCAAGGTGTCGTCCAAGCCATCTGGAACCTGTTCTAAGCCTCAGAGAGGCTGAATGAGCACCACATGCTGCTCGTTCTCTGCCATGCAACGGGCAACCTCAAGAGCCGTTGAGAAATCTTCGGTCACGCCGACAACCTGCTCTCCTTCGTCGGTTTGCACCACCAAGCGATGCGTGAGGTTGTAGAGTGTTGTTTCCTCAATACGCTCAAAGATCCAATGTTCGTTCTCAATACGGACCAAAGAAGGGACTTCAACCAACGGGCCCATTTGTGCAACCGTTGTTTTTGCGCGTGTCGTGAGCGAGGCGAGATCGCGAACGGGTTGCCACAATCGCCGTCGCAAGGGCATTCTCACTTTCCGATGTTGTTCAACGCCTGCGCGAAATGCTCGTGCCATAAGGGTCCCATCCCTGAAATCCGAAGATTTCAACCGCGGCTTTGATGATTCACACTTAAAGAGCGCGCCCGAGGTTGGGGAAAAGCGATGATTTACGCCTCGTGTGATGTTGACCAAGAACGTTGGAAACACCAAGTCAGGCAGGCACAAAGGGCGAGCGTAAACAGCGTAATGTTCACCTGGTCGATCGGTTCGGCGAAGCCGAGCATCAACAACGAGGCAACGACCAAGACCGCCCCGCTGAGTAAACGGTGACCGCTCTTGGGTACCCCGTCTTCTGACTCCAACCACCAAGGGAGCATGATGTGAAGGCTTGCAGCGAGGAACAACGACGGAATCAACAGCCACACGGAGGCTGACAAAAGGGGGCCGAGCACGCCCGTGAACATGATGCCCATCCTGAACCACCATGCTTCCGGCCGATGCGCTGCATCATAGCCCACCGTGGGAAGCAACATGAGCAAACCACCAAAGAGCATCATGAAGGAAGCAAGGCGCCAACTGGAAAACAACGCCACGGACCCACTGCCATAAACATCCACATGATGCGCCGTCCATGCACCACCCAACGATGCCACCAACATCGTTGACCCAAGCGCAACGGCGAGGGTGCGACTGGATTGCTGGTGATGGTGCATAAGTCCCTCGCTACGGGTAGCAAATGCATGCATGAACGTCATCAGCGAGGCGTACACAGCGACGAGGGTAGCAGCATGCAACCGAGGGTCGTGGTCTGGACGAGCCCACCAAGTTTGGGTAAACACCTCCGTTTGAAACAGCAACAGCCATGCGAGAACCAAGCCCACCAACGATTTCAGGATGGCTCGGTCGAACAACAAACGCGTTTCGTTGGTGGAGGCCAAATGCGAGGAAGCCGCGACGATTTCACCCGCCATCATCACCAACAACGCGAAGAGGGTCACGACGAGGAAAATGCCCCAGCCCTCTACAGGAAGGGTTGGATGAGGGGGTAACGAAGACATCCCTGCATGGGCGTCTTCAGGAAACAACAACACCAAGCCCAACAGCACCCATGCAGCATTGTGCGTCATCACACGGTACTTGACAAAGGCCTTGGTCGAGTCGCTCGCCGAGGAAAGGCTGGGAAGACGAGGGGCCAAGAGGCTGAACAACAGCAGCGAAAGCAAGGCCCCCTCAAGCGCTCCATAACCGGTGAACAGCAGACGTAGACGTTCGCCAATGGCAGCATCAACGGTCAGTGACAAGGCCACTTCGTTGTGCATCATGTCCAATGACATGATCGCTCGCGCTCGTGTCAGCAAGAGAATGAACAACAAGCCGGGCGGAGTCCAAGCGTACATCCGTGCTGCCCAAGGCCGTGATTCAAGGCTCGGACCTACCTGAAAAGCGACGAGCCAAAACGCCGTGGAAAGGAACATCGCCGGTAGAAACCACGGCGTCGTATCCATCAGCATGTGCACGAACAATGCAAGGCATCTTTTCATCGTGGCGGAAGACCAAAAGAGGCGCTCGCCAACGACCGAGTGTGCGGGGTGAGACGGATGCTGAAGATGAACGGCGAGCCTACGCCGAGCAATCCACGCTTACGGCGCTGGTAAGCCATCTTGGGCAGGACACCGCCGCATGGCTGGAGTCGGCGCTTTCACCACTGCCCGAGACGTTCCGAATCAGTCTTCATCGAAGCGATCGCGCATGGACCGTTGACCAAATACGTGCTCTCGGCGCTCAACCCATTCCTTGGATGCCGGACGAAACGGCATTTACCATGCCATTTGCAAGAGGAAAGGCGCCCGAAGGCTTGCCGCAGCGCATGATGGCTTTGCTTCATGAAACGGGACGCATCACGCGCCAAGAAACGGCCAGCATGCTTCCGGTTCAAACACTCGATGTTCACGGGGAAATGTTGGCGCTGGACATGTGCGCAGCGCCGGGTTCAAAGGCCACACAATTGGCTGAGAAACTGCATCCCAACGGCGTCGTGGTGGCCAATGAACCCGTTTCTGGTCGTGTGAACATGTTGGTGAGCAATCGAAGCCGATTGAGCCTCTCCAATGTCGTGGTGACCCAACATGACGGTCGTCATTTTGCACGGTTGCCTCCTCCTGGATTTGACATCGTTGTGGCCGATGTGCCGTGTACAGGTACGGCGACCACGCGAAAAAACCGCGACGTCTGGTGGGATTGGACACCAAAAGAAAGTCGAAAGATGTTCAAGATGCAAGTGGACATCACCCTTCGGGGCGCTTCTTTGTTGATACCTGGTGGTGTACTGGTGTATTCCACCTGCAGCATTGATCCCGTCGAAAACGAGGCGGTGGTGGCCGAGGTCCTCCGGCGTTGCCCGTACCTCGAACTTGTTCCAATCGTTCTCGACGACATTGTTTTGCACGACGGTCTTGCAGATTGGCCGCTTCTCAACGAACAGGGAGAGGTGGTGACCAGCGGTCATGAAGAACACCTTCCTTTCTTTTCCACGTCCCATCTTTCACCGCTTCAACGTAAACTTCAGAACGAAGGTTCCGTCGATGAAGAAACGCGTATTGCCGAGCAACTCCCCCACTGCAAACGCCTTTGGCACACCGACAACAACACTGGAGGCTTTTTCATCGCTCAGTTCAAACACCGTTTGGAAGCGACGCCCGAAGGTGTCGGCCGCACGTACCTCTCAAAAAGAGCAACACGGCATTCCCCTGATTGGAGCCCAACCCGCAAACAGCCTCCAAAGGCCACACCCAACACCGTACTCGCTGCAGACCCCGAAGTGGTTGAGCATGTTGCCTCACTTTACGGCGTTGACATGAGCCCGTACTCCGTTTGGCAACGTGGCAAACGGCTCAATCTCGCTCCACCGATGGTCCACACACGGTTGTTCGAGCCCGAATCACCCACCAACAAGGGCGATGTTTGGCAGGGCAACACCTTCCATCCAATACGGGTTGTTCACGCAGGTTTGCCAGCGTTCACGCTCAAAAAATCCTCATGGCGGTCTCGCCAAGAATCGCTCTACGTACTTGGTGATACCTTCACGGACAACGTGTTTGAGATCGATGCGGAGGTGTTCATTCGTCTGTTGCGAGGGTGGGCGCCGTTGGTTGATGCCTTCGATGAGGCGACTGGGTGTGGCTCTTTACCTCAAGGCGCCTTTTTGCTGCGCTCCCTCCTGCCGTGGGGCAAGGAGACCATCTCCGTGTGGATTGGTGCCCGAGTGACCCTCATGATCGATGAAAACGAACAAAACATTCTGCGTCATAAGCTGGGGCTACCATGGCGTGATGAGGAGGAGTGAACCGTGATGAAATGGTGCCTCACTACCTGCGCCTTAATCGTGCTCTTGGCCACGGTGGGCGCCCAAACGGACAACGCATGGACCATCCATGCCGAGGCCCCCATTTCAACGACGCAACCTGCGATTTTGGAAGAACATTTTCTGACACCCGATGCAAAACTGCTCCCTCCTGCAGCCAGTGAAGGTACAGTGCAGTGGACCTGGTGGTCGCATAGTGATGCGACCTCTTCGGATTGGCCCGATGACGATGCGTTGTACCGAGCGAACCTGCTCAACCTCACACCTCCTGAAATGGGAGAGGCGCCCGTGATCGAACGCCACCAGCGATGGTCACAACAAACGATCGAAATCATCGGACATGTGCGAATCGTTGCTGCTGAAGACCAGATGCGTTTCGTGTTGTTTGAACTTGATGTGACCCCACGTGCCAACCTGTCCAACCAAACGCTGCTCTATGTGGCGCTTACAGAAGATGTTTCGCTTGACCATCATCACCGTGAGACCAACCATTTGGTTCGAGAATTGCGCCCTGAAGTGGGTTTTTCATTGTCAGCGAACAACACCACGAGGATGAACGCCATTCTGCCTGCTGACCACCTCTTTGCCGCTGGTGTTGATTTGGAATCCACCGCAACGGGCTGGTCGTACACGGTTGCTGTTTTTGGTGGAACTGAAGACAATGCTTCATCCACGGGCTTGTTAAGCCTCCAGTACGGTGCGCTGCCGTCCTCTCTTGAGACCCTCTCACCGGGTGAGCGATGGGTTCCCTTCCTCATCACTGCACTGGCTGGTGTGGTCATCGTAAGTTTGCTTGCAGCCTCCCGTTCAAGAGAACAAGCCATCCCCTCGCTCAAAGCGGCGTGGACGAATGAAGACGGTGATGAGCTTGCCCTCACGGTGAGGGCGGGAACGCATGGATTCTCCATCAGTGAATGGAGCATTGGGGAGCCTTGGGCCTTCAAGGGTCGGCCGGCAAAGCGGCGTTTTTCTCCCCAGCAAGAAGCCATCATCCATGTGAAATTCAAAGAGCCGCAGACAAGGGATTGCCACCTTCACGTCTCCATTGACATCGAGGAAATGGGGGCATGGCGACAGCATGTATGGCTTTCTCGGAAGACATCAAACGAAGAATCGTCGCCACAGCCCATCGAAGAGGAGTGAAGGCTTGAAATCCACGAACCCTTTGTGGCGAAACGATGCCTGTTGAGTTGGACGCTACAGACCGAATGCTCTTGAAACTCCTCAGCGAAGACGCTCGGGCGAGCCATCGACATCTCGCTCGGACACTTGGATTGGCTCAAGGTACCGTGACCAACCGATTGCGAAGGTTGGAAGACGAAGGCGTCATTGAAGGCTACAGTGCTGTCCTCAACCCCGAACACCTTGGGTGGACCATGACCATCATGGCCGGTTTGCGCATCGTCAAAGGACGAATGATCGATGTCCAGCAGCGAATTGCAGCAGACCCTCGGGTTTTTGCTGTCTACGATGTTACGGGAGATTGGGACTCGATCGTGTTGGCAAGGGTCCGCGACCGGAACGACCTTGACAACCTCACAAAAACGGTCTTTACGCTGGATGGTGTTGCTCGTTCCTACACCCACGTGGTTTTGAACACGGTCAAGGAAGATGCGTTTCCTTCTCCGCCCGCGGATGATTGACCAATGCATCGTCGTACATGTCCACCAGCGGGCCAAGTGCCTCGATGAGGCCTGACAGCCCCTCAACAACGCGCGTTTCGGGTTTGAGGCAACGCATGAGCGTTGAGCGAAGACGCTCATCAAATCGCACATCAAGGGATTCCAAATTACGTCGTATGGTGTTTTGCAATCGACCTCCCGTACGGTCCCAATCCATCAACACGACGATGCTCGGCCCACTGTCCACTGTACTCTTCCGACCGTATGTTTCCAACATGTGAACGAGCACATCATCAACCGGCCAGCCTCGGTTCAACACTTCGATGGGGCCGGTAAATCCCAGTTGCTCGAGAGCCATGCGATCGCGCCGCCCCTCGACCAGCATCGCTGCTCCAGCATCTCGGTTGCGTTGACGCTCATGTGCGAGCGCTTGAGCAGCCTTGTGCCAACGTTCCTCAGCGTTCGAGGAACCTCGACCGACGCCATGGAAGGTGTCACTCGACACGACAAGCCCTCCGCGACTTCAAGCAAACGCCGTCCACGATGGTGTCGTGTTGCTGAACATCATCAAGGTTCGTCCTCTTGGCGCTTGCGTTGGGAGACAACCAACATTCCATCAAACTCTGAGATGTGAAGTTTCGGTGCTCGAAAAGAACCCTCGCCGCGAGGGGTTCAAGTACCATCCAATGGTTCCAAATCGTGAGGCTGGAAGTGGTGTCAAAGCCGTTCAAAATATCTCAAAAAAAATCGCGAAAAAAACGCATACAGGCTCCCTGTAAGGCGGGTCAAAGAGAAGGCGTTTCTAACCCCCAACGACAAACGCTTAAGGGGGGGCTACACGGCCGGTTGAACAGGGTGGTTGCATGGTAGCAGAAGACACGGTATTCTCTGTTCTCTATGATAAGTTCATGTTTTGGTCCATTCTGGTCGGCATCTTCACGTTCGGCTGGATGTTTTTGGCCATGCTGCGCTACCGTGACGGCGTCGAACCCGACACCTCGCATATCGACCACATCGAAGTCGGTTCGTTCCCCGTTGACCGCCACCACACAACCCTCGAAGTCATGTTCTACGTCTTGCCCACCATCATTGTGGCGTGGCTTGTCGTCCTTGCACTTGCCTCGAACACCGAAGTCTGGACCATACCTGGCGACGATGAAGATCCGCACAACATGGTCATCACCGGGAAGCAATGGTTCTGGGAATACGAATACGAGGACAGCCTGACTTGGGAAGACGACCCATCCCTCACCTACATCGATGTCACCTGGAGCGGCACGACGCTGCTGGTCAATGCCAGTACCAACGCAGCAGCAACCAACGTTAACGTGGTTCAAGGCGCCACCACACTCGAGCCCCTCTCTATCGACCAAATGACCGGCCTTGCAGACAAAGCCATCACCTTCGATCCCTACAAGCACTCGGTGGTCGAAGTGACCGATGTCGACGGTGCAGTGCTCCACACGTGGATGCACATCCCCAAGGAGCATGTGTTCTCTTCTGCACTGAGTGAAGACATGATTCTACCATGCGATGTTGATGTGGTCTTTGAGATGCATTCCAAGCCGTCCGATGATTCGAATCCCAACTACATCGGCGTTCAACACTCCTTCTGGCTCCCCGAATGGGGCGTCAAGGAAGACTTGGTTCCCGGCATCGAAGGTGGCACATACATGACCATGATGGCCGACGACCCTGGCACCTTCCCCATTCGTTGCGCAGAATACTGTGGCAACCAACATTCGATGATGGTTGGCCAAGTCAAGATCGTGGCGGCCGAAGGAGCAGATTGCTCAACCGACACAGGCGTCAAGAAAATTTCAGGCGGCTCCAGTGGAGGTGACTACTGATGCGCGGCCGTGCAACACTCTTGCTTGGCGTTTTGCTGATGGCCTTGATGGCCGCCCCTCAATTCACCGCAGCCCCTGGTGGAATCGGCTCTGCAGGTGACCAAGGGTGTACCTGTCACGGCGGTGCCTCGCCCGACACATCGGTGTTGGTCGATGGTCTGCCAGCGACCTACAACGCCAGCGAAACCTACACCTTCACCGTGACCGTTGTCAACGACGATATGGCCCTATGGGACAACGGTGGCGACGACTGGAACGGTCGCGCTGGCGGTTTCCGAATTCTTGTTTCCCACGGCGAAGTTACCGCAGTTCCTGAAACACTCAGCCAGGAGATGGATGGTGGATTGACGCACACCGACGAGGCAAATGCAGTGCGCTCATGGACCTTTGAATGGACTGCTCCTGCAGCAGATGATCTCAACGTCGAGATGACCGTCTACGGCAATGCAGTGAATGGTGGCAACGGTGCTGGTGGAGACCACTGGAACGTGGCCACTGCCTCCATTGCAGGTATCAACGCCGGCGCCGTGGCACCAAGCGCCAGTGCTCTGGTCATCTTCCTCACATCGATTGGACTCGCCGCAGGACTCATCTTCATGGGCATCCTCTGGGTGTTCTACCGACGCTCGCCCGAGACCTTCACCATGGAGCGTTTCTGGGGCTTCCTGAAGCCTTGGTTGACCACCACC
>MDTE01173254.1_pt1 | contig 12142 bp, 10 predicted proteins | sample 811231 | NCBI WGS metagenome assembly MDTE01 (sample SAMN05326651, study PRJNA326480) | marine metagenome | isolation source: seawater | place: Indian Ocean: Red Sea | collected 2010
GGACCTTGACCAAGATCGTACCCACCCATTGAAAAAAAATAGGCCATTGGCTTCCGGTAAAATTCCAATTTCCCATGCAGGGGCATTGGGATTATTGTTACTTATCCTTGGTCTTGGAATGATGTACAGTTTTTTCTCAATCACTACTTTTTATATTTCACTATTTTATATAGTAATCATGATATCTTATTGCTTAGTATTTCGAAAAATAGCCCTGATTGACATTGGAATTATTGCCATTGGTTTTGTTCTTCGCCTTTATGTTGGCAGTTCAGTTATAGAAATTCCAAATTCCAATTGGATCATTATTATGACCTTCCTACTTGCTTTGTTTATTGCCCTTGCAAAGCGACGGGATGATTTAACAAACCCTATAATAAATCCGCTGGAATCAAGAGAGTCTTTAGGCGGGTATAGATTAATCCTAGTGGATAGTCTTATCAATATAATGGTCCCAATCATTATCGTTTCATATATACTTTATTGTACTGCAGAGGGGAATGTTGCCAGGATTGGGAAAAATCTTTTTTTGACTTCAGTCTTTGTCCTTTTTGGATTTATTAGGTATTTGCAATTAGTTTTTGTTAAAAACTTAGGCGGTGACCCAATAAACCTATTATATCGTGACTACGGGATTCAATTGGCAATAATTTTATGGATTTCATCCTTTGTATGGATACTTTATTTCTAATGGATAATGCTAATTTGAATAAAAATACTGCTGTCTCTGGTTGGGGAAATTTCCCCATAAAAAAAGGAAAATTAACATACGTCTCAACTCAGAATAGTTTAATTGAAGCTATAAATAAAAATAAAACAGTTATACCTTATGGTAATGGACGAAGTTATGGCGATAATGCTTTGAATGAAAATATGGTACATTTCAATAATCCTATAAATCCTATTGAATTCGATCAAGAAACAGGTATAGGACATGTAAACGCTGCCACTCAGATTGGAGAGTTGATAGATTATATTCTTCCCTTTGGTTGGTTTCCACCGGTTGTTCCAGGTACTAAATTTGTAACAATTGGGGGTGCAATCGCTGCAGACATTCATGGGAAAAATCATCATGTTGATGGTTGCATTAGTCAGCATATTATTTCTTTTAATCTTATGTTGGAAAACGGGGATATAGTAGAATGTTCAAAAAAGAAAAACTCTGATCTATTTAAAGCTACGTGCGGCGGTATGGGTTTAACTGGAGTGATTTTGAATGCCAGAATAAAAATGATCCCTGTACAATCTAGATTTATTGAACAAATCTCTTTTAAGGCGCAAAATATTGATGAATTGTTTTCCCTTTTTGACAATTATGATCATCGACGATATTCTGTGGCTTGGATTGACTGTACTGCAATAGAAAATAAATTAGGTCGAGGTTTATTCGTTGCTGGTGAATTTTCAAAGAATCAGGTATTAAACGGATACAATACGGATATTCATTCGAGATTTAATATACCATTTTTTCTCCCGTCATGGCTTATTAATTCTCTTTCGCTTAAAATATTCAACACATTATACTATCACCTGTCAAGTTTGAATAAACAAAAAAAAGAAGTCGTGGATTTAAACAGATTTTTTTTCCCTTTGGATCAAATACTTAACTGGAACCGAATTTATGGGAAACTTGGTTTCCTACAATATCAGTTCGTATTACCAAAAGAGAACAGCAAAAAGGGAATAAAAAAAATATTAAATATAATCTCTAAATCGACTCAGGTACCCTCGCTAGCAGTGTTAAAGTTATTTGGCCCTAGTAATAATAATTACCTTTCTTTCCCTACGAAGGGTTACACACTGGCACTAGATTTTAAGAATCATGCTAACTTGTTTCCATTATTAGATAAGTTGGACAAAATCGTGATGGATAATGGGGGAAGAGTTTATCTTGCAAAAGACGCTAGAATTAAAGGCCAAAATTTTCAATTAGGGTACAAAAAATTGAAGCATTTTTGCAAGTTGCGTAAACAATATAATTTGAATACCAAATTTCAATCCTATCAATCAAAGAGACTTGGATTATAATTGAAAACGGTTTTAATCCTTGGCGCAAAAAGTGACATAGCAAAAGCCACAGCTAGCTTTTATGCAAAAAATGGATGGGACCTAAGTTTAATTTGTAGAAATATTAATGTAGAGTTTTTATCCTTTACTAGCAAACTAGAAAGGGATTTTGGATGCAAGATCAATCTTTATGAATTTGATATATTAGACTTCCAATCTCATATTGAATTTTTTAAAACAGTCCATCAAAAGCTGGATGGCATTATTTGTTTTATTGGATTATATGGGGATCAGAAAAAAAGTGAATTGGATTTTAATCTAAGCAAAACTGTGATTGATTCTAATTTTACAGCTATTGTGAGTATCTTAAATTATTTTGCAAATTATTTTGAAGAAAAAGAAGATGGATTTATTGTAGGTATTAGTTCTGTCGCAGGTGATAGAGGTCGTAAGAATAATTATATATATGGATCAGCAAAAGCAGCACTAACTACATATTTATCTGGCCTTAGAAATAGGCTAGCAACAAAGAATGTTCATGTTATGACAGTAAAACCAGGTTTTGTTGCAACAAAAATGACTAAGCATTTAAATCTCCCAAAGCAGTTAACTGTAAGTCCCAATTATGTGGGGAAGAAGATATTCGAAATGCAGAAAAAGAGAGTCGACCAAATTTATATTCCGGGATATTGGTGTCTAATTATGGGCATTATAAAGTTGATTCCAGAAAGGATATTTAAAAAATTAAATATTTAGGGGAAATAAAGACTATTATAAAATTGTATTGATAAAATTCAAAACAGAAAAGATTAGCGATATATTTTATCTTATACAAAAAGTTTATCGACTGAACAAAAAAGTATTACCAAGTTCAATTATTCTTCTTGATGCTATCCATAAATAAACGATTATTTCAAGTACACTTCAGTAGGGTAAAAATACTAGGAATTTTATTATTTTTAATGGTAACTGCCTTTGGGATACGATGGTACGGTGTAACAGAACGGGGTATTATCTCACGAGATGAAGCATGGTATATATTTAGTGCGGAAGGGTTACAATCCCGTATTGAGATGATATCCATTAGTGGTATCCAGCAGTCACCAATAAATATCCCAATAAAACCTGATTTTGAGAGAATTAGTAGTAATAATGTATCAGGAAAACCCGGTTATGTTGCATTGTTATGGTTTATCGGATTTTTAAAAGGGTCATGGGATTACCAAATGCTAATATTATTTTCTGTATTTACAGGTACAATATGTATAGCTGGTACATTTTGGATGGCTCGTCAGGCACAATTCAATCAAATACAATCAATTTTGGCATCCTTGTTCTCATTAACATCATTTACAGCACTATATTTTTCACGTATTGGTTATCCACATATTTTATTAATATTGATACATACAATTGCGGTAGGGTTTTATTTAAGATCTTTTTGTAATCGTTCTGATTATACAGCTTTATTATTTTCGGGGATGTTATGGGGTATAGGTCTATCAATACATATGAGCCTGATCCTTGCACTACCTGGATTATTTATTACTGAATTTTATAGATATTGGAAAAACCCAAATAATAAAATCATGACTCTAATGAAGCATTTATCATTAATAGGGATTGGTATATTGGTTGTACTTATTGGTTGGGAAGCCCTTTATAAAGTAGGTGCTAAAATATTTAGTCCCAGTCATGGGTTGATTTCTCTTTCGGGCTCCTTCTTTAGCGATGTCATTTTACATGCAAAATCAGGAGGAACTTCTTTTACCAGCGGAATATTTGAGCAAATATTCTTTTATCCACTTGCGCTTTTTGGAATGGAGAATCCTGTTATGAGTCTATTGTTATCAATTGGTATAATTATTCTATGGCAGGAGAAAGGTAATAATGATTCTTTGAGAATATTATCACTCCTATTCTTATGTAATCTTGTTATTTTAATTCTGTATCCAGCCAAATTTGGACGTCAAATAGCACCCTTGATAGCAATTTGGCCTCTTTTGTCTGTAAAAGGATTATGGGAAAGTAAATTATTTGTAGCCAAGCAAATTCTCTTTAAAAATAAATACATTGATTTAATTATTCCAACATCAATTGTTGGAATATTATTCTTTAATATATACTGGGGATGGCCTTTATTGTCTGCAGGGTCATCTGGTTGGCACCAAGCTGCAGAATGGATTCAAACAAATGATGATAATAAGCGTTTGAATATTGCTTTGGATATTTCAGATATGGCCATACTTGATTATTACCTGCCTGAAAGAGTCACTAATTTAGATAGGATTAAAAGTAGTAATGCATCTGGAAATACATATTGGTATTTAAAAGGACCTACAGATCACTATAGTCTATTATGGCCAAAAATATCAGGTGAGCTTATTGATTCAGAAGACCCTGTTAAGATTTTTTTTGATGAATGGGAAATCTTACGTCCACATCGTACAATGAGTGGCAACTGGATGCTATTGCCATGGTGGAGGTGGAGTAAAAGCCCAAATTCCTTCCAAATGGGCTTAGATGATGCTGTGCGGATTTATTCTATAAGTGACAAAAAATGATATATTTAAAATAATCAATCATCGTTTTAAATGATTAAAACTTATTGAATAAAAAATATATGGATAAAGCTCGAAAACGATATAATGATAATCGAATTAAACATTGGGACAAGATTTCTTTTGAAAAGGATCGTTGGTTTGGATTCGGGAAATACTATAGTTATAGACTTTCACAAATATATAAACTTTTAGTCCCTCCTGGTTCTCGTGTTCTTGAGATTGGATGTGCGCGAGGCGATCTCTTAGCGTCACTTAATCCGGCATTGGGCGTTGGAGTAGATTTCTCAAAAGACTCGATTCGTAATGCAAAGTTAAAGCATCCTGAACTAAGTTTTTTCGAGCTTGATGCACATGAAATAGATATAGATGAAAAGTTTGATTTTATAATATTATCAGATCTCTTAAACGATCTATGGGATGTCCAGTTATTTTTTATGAAACTTGAAAAAATAGTTACCCCCAATACGCGTATTATTATGAATAATTATAGCCGGTTATGGGAGCCTTTTTTGGCTGTTTCAAAACTATTGCGATTGGCTAAACCAACATTATATCAAAATTGGCTAGCAGTAGAAGATATCTCAAATCTACTCAAATTAGAAAATTTTGAGATTATTAATCATTGGTCGGAGATTCTTTTCCCAATAAAAATCCCAGTTCTCACTTCTTTTTTTAACAAAATTATAGTGAAGATATGGCCATTTAGAATTTTTGCATTAACAAATTTTATTCTAGCAAGACCGATGCCTAAGAAAAGTCTAAATGAAAAAGACTTATCTATTTCTGTCATTATTCCTGCACGTAATGAAGAAGGTAATATTAAAAAAATTATGAATAGAGTTCCAAATATGGGCAAAGGAACAGAAATTTTGTTTGTTGAAGGTCACTCCAATGATAATACATTTGAAATAATTAAAAAGGCGATTGATGATAATCCAGATCGACAATGTAAGTTGCTTAAACAAACCGGATATGGTAAAGGTGATGCTGTAAGAATAGGATTCAAACATGCTAAAGGAGATATACTGATGATTCTGGATGCGGATATGACTGTTCCTCCAGAAGATTTACCACGTTTCTTAGATGTTTTGATCAAAGGAAAGGGAGATTTTATCAACGGTGTACGCTTAGTATATCCGATGGAAAACCGTGCGATGCGTTTTTGGAACCTGGTAGGAAATAAGTTTTTTAGTTTAGTCTTTTCATATTTAATTGGTCAACCAGTAAAAGACACACTTTGTGGGACCAAAGTTCTAAAAAAGATTGATTACGATCGAATAGCAAAAAATCGTATATATTTTGGTAATTTCGATCCATTTGGAGACTTTGACCTATTATTCGGTGCCGCAAAGCTTAATTTAAAAATTGTTGATCTACCTGTAAGATATAGGGACCGCACATATGGTACCACTAATATACAGAGGTGGAAGCATGGCTGGATTCTACTTCGGATGGTTCTGTTAGCAGCAAGGAGGTTAAAGTTTAAATAGTATATCCATATTAATTCTAAATATTATTTTAAAGATTAATAAAATTGATCACTGCTAATCGTTTTTTGAAAATAATACTGGATTAGTATGGAGTTTGGATATCTCGTCAGGAAAAATTCGTGCAAATAGAAGACATAAATAAACTACGAAATAAGCCAAACTAGGATATGGCTAATTTTATAAAAAATTTTCTTCAGCATCCACTCACTAAAGGTGCTGATCTAGATGATCCAAAGACCACTTCTTTACGGTTAGACATTATTCGATCCAAACCATTCCTGAGAAAAATATATGAGGAATGGTATAACCTTATTAAAGATCAATATAATTCAAATGCAGAAGTCTTGGAAATTGGCTCTGGGGCAGGTATAATGAAAAATTATATTCCCAATCTTATTACAAGCGATTTATTTCCAATACCTGGTGTTGACATGGTGATTGATGCACACAGGATAGATATTAATGACTGCTCTCTAGATGGTATTGCTATGACCAATGTACTTCATCATATTCCTGACTGTAATATATTTTTTTCTGAAGCAATCCGTGTTATACGTCCAGGTGGTAAACTTGTAATGATTGAACCATGGAATACAAAATGGTCAAAGTGGGTATATTTAAATTTACATCATGAACATTTTGAGCCTTCTACAAGAGATTGGATTATTGAAAACTCAGGACCCCTATCAAGTGCAAATGGAGCACTTCCTTGGATAATTTTTAATAGAGATAGAAAAATATTTGCGGATAAATTTCCTGAATTAAGGATTCTTAATATTAAACCCATTATGCCAATATCTTACTTGCTGTCAGGTGGTATATCAATGCGAAATATTTTGCCAGGCATGATGTATAAACCAGTGCGTTTTTTGGAAAAACGATTAAAAGAATCATCTTGGGCTATGTTTGCTTTGATAACACTATCACGACATGAATAACAATATTTAATTGAGATGAGAGAAATAAAACACAAACGATTAATTCTATTCAATTTTAAAAAATATTTTAATAATACTTTCATTCTTTATTCAGTTTCAACAATTTGTATTATATTGATAGTCTTATCGATACTCAAGAATCCAGACCAGAATATTCCTGCACACCCCGACGAACCAAACGTAGTTGAAACAGCTATAAGGATTTCTGATGGATCATTTAATCCTGAATTTTTTAGGTATCCTTCTGGTCATATGAACATTTTAGCAATAATCTATAAAGTCTCTGGTTATTTTAATCCAGAACAGACCAAAGAAGATTATTACTTTATTGCCCGGGCTTTTTCACGATTGTGCATTGCGGGAATTTCAGCAATGGTATTTATTATTTGTTCAATGAATATGAGTTCTTATTTTAGCATTCTGGCGTCTGTCTTAACTATATTTAGTACAACGCTTTATACAAATGCTAACTTTGTATTGGTTGATATACCCATGGCATTATTTATAACATTATTTTTTTTTATCGTAACAACCCTATACTCTAATAATGTTTGGCAGCTAAAATATATAATTCTATTGGCATTCATCACTGGGGTTGCAATTTCTATGAAATATACTGCTGCTCTACTTATTCCTTCTCTCATTTTTGTCTCAGTTGAATATGTACATAAACAAAAAAAAAATATTATTCCAATTATACAGTTAAAAAAAGGTTTATTAATTATAGGAAATTCCCTGTTTATTATCTCAATAATTACGATAATTATGCAAGAAGCTCTTTTGGAATATTTTACTGGATTCACGACAGATGGTATTCTTGAGATTGAATACATTAGAACTTTGAGCAACTTCAGCTCATTAATTATGATTGCTGGAATTCTGCTTATCATCTTTAGTCTTCGAGACAAATTAGTTAAAAATGAATGGGTAGGTTTTATTTTTTCGCCATTCCATATATTTACTATATTTATTCTAATAATTGGTTTTGCTATATTTTCTCCATTTACCTTGATTGAATATAAAAAATCGTTTGCTGATTTTATGTATGAGTATCGTCATATGAAGATTGGTTCAGCTGCCCAATATCATCACCTTTCAGATGAATATAAAAATATTATTTCAAATTTATCATCAACTGCTTCGGGTATATTTTATATGAACCTTATATATCGTAATCTCGGTATAATTGGAATAATTATTTCCATTTATGGTTTTTACCATATGTATTTGAGAAACCCTGCCTATTCTATTACTATACTAATTTATTTGGTTCTTTTATTATTTACTCTTTTAACATGGAAGAATTATGCAGTCCGTTATGCGTTTAGTATTTTCCCAATTATGATTGTATTTATCACACATGGGCTTCTTATAATCTATCAAAAACTTAGTCAAAAGTATTCTTATAGATATTCAATTGCTATTTTTTTATATATTATTGTATTAATTCACCCAATTTCAAATTTGATTAATCAGTAAGGAAAATATTTATTACTATTTCTAACAGAAATAATATCATTATTTGGACATCATCATTTTTTCCTGTTATTGGGGGATTGCAATCAGCCACTTTTGAAATTGGAAGATATTTAATTAGAAAAAATTGGAATGTCCATATTATTACTAATCGCTACCCAAGAGCCTTAAAATCATATGAAACTATTAGTGAATTGAAAGTATTTAGGTATATATTTTTAAGCAATCCAATTCAATATTTTCTCTCAGGTAGAATAGATATGTTTTTTGCCTGGTTTTTTTTGAAACCGATAAATTTGATGCGATTGATTGTCCATTTTATTCGCTTTAAACCTAAGGTAGTTAACATTCATTTCCCAGATCATCAATTATTAGAATGTTATTTACTAATGCTATTATTTCGGTTTAAAATAATAATTTCAGTTCATGGTAATGAAGTGGAACGAATGCATACTTTATCAAAAAAATCAATTAAATATTTTCTATATAATAAATTGTTTATATCTGCTAATAAAATAACCGGATGTTCTCAGTATTTACTCAACAAATTACATCAATCATTTCCACATCTGGATCATAATGAATTTGTACCACAGCATAATGGAGTCAATGAAAAATATTTTGAGCAACCTCTGTTTGCTAATAAAAATGAGAATATTTTTTCAGCAGCCCGCTTTATACCAAAAAAAGGTCTTGATTTGCTTTTGGAAGCAAGTCAAAAATTTTCACAGAACCAATTACATATTGCAGGTGGAGATGATAGTGATTTTTTGACTTTAGGACTTAAAAAGAGGGAAGGTCTATTTCTGCTAGGACAATTATCGCAAGATGATTTAGCAAACAATTTGGCACAGGCTAAGTTAACAATTATCCCTTCAAGGGAAGAACCATATGGTATAATTGTTGCCGAAGCTCTATGCTGTGGCAGTCCAGTCGTCGCTACAAATGTTGGAGGTATTCCTGAAGTGATTGCATTAGCTACCGAAAAATTGAGCCCAAATGAAAAAGAAATTTTTGATAGCTGGGTCAAGCTTGTAAAACCAAATATTGACTCAATTAAAAAGGGTATAGATGCTTTATTGAATAATAATGGAGCTATAGAAGACTATATAAATCTTGTTCCTAAATTCCGGAATAATTTTATCTGGGAGAAAAGGTTGGAAAATTATCTAAAATTAATTATTACATATTAATTTTCTTCATTTTGGATACTCTTATAAGACACATAACAATATTTTCTTAATAGAGATATAATTGTCATAGAATGATAAGTCTGTGAAATACTAAGTAATTTTAGTTATTATTAGAAATCAATTTGAGATAAGAGATCTACTCTTTTTGCCCTACAAAATTATTTTATATTAAAATATTGAGAATAGTATCTCCTATTTAAGATTACATGAAAATAATTTTCACAAATAATGCTAAATCGTTTTGGGAAATCTATTGGGAATGGATAATTCAAAGGTTAATATTATATCTATAATTGTTAGTGCTACACTTATCTAATTATTAAACCTAAAATTTCAATAAATTGTCATGAAAAAAGTTGCCATTGTTCAGTCAAATTATATTCCATGGAAGGGATATTTTGATATTATAAATATGGCTGATGAATTTATATTATATGATGATTGTCAATTTACAAAAAGAGATTGGAGAAATAGGAATAAGATCAAAACTAGTAATGGTTTAGAATGGCTAACGATACCTGTTGAAGTAAAGGGGAAATACCATCAAAAAATTAAAGACACTATTATCAGCGATATTAATTGGCCTAAAAAGCATTGGGCTAAGATTAAGTATAACTATGCTAAGACAGAAAGCTTCAAAGATTACAAGTCTCAATTTGAAGAATTATATTTGGGCTGTACAGAAAAATATTTGAGTGATATAAATTATCGATTTATAACTGCAATTAATGAGTTATTAGGTATAACTACAAAAATTAAATGGTCAATGGATTATGATATAAATGTTAACGGAAGTACTGAAAAACTAATTCATATTTACAATCAAACCAGTGCAAATACCTACTTGTCTGGTCCCATTGCCAAAGAATACATGGATATAGAATTATTTGAAAAAAAAGGAATTTCTATAGAATGGATGAACTATACAAAATATCAGAAGTATAATCAACTTTATCCTCCGTTTAAACATAATGTTAGTATTATTGATTTAATATTTAACACAGGTAAAAGTGCAAAGAATTATATGAAATCATTTTTGGGCTAATAATAATTGATAGAAAATAATACATCAACTATAGAAAACCTGCAGTGAAGGAGAAATAATAATGAAATCAGTGATTATAATAGGAAATTCAATAACTGCAGAAGTTCTGTATAATTTAATAAAAGAGGATGATAGGTATAAAGTAAAGTGTTTTGCTGTTGATAGGGAGTTTATGTCTGGAAACAAGTTTCAAGGGTTGAAAGTTGTAGACATCAATGACATCCCACAACTATTTAATAATACAGAAGTGAAGATAATTATTGCTGTTGGCTATAATAATGTTAATCAAGATAGAGAAGTGATTTATAGTAGATTGAGAGATTTAAATTTTGAAATAGAAACATATATTCATCAAGATGCATTGGTACATACTAAAGATATTGGTAATGGTTGTATTATTTTACCTGGCTCAGTTGTAGACCCTTGTTGTAAAATAGGGGAAAACACGGTGATTTGGAGTAATGTTATTTGTGCTCATCATACTATAATTGAAGATAATTGCTGGGTTGCATCTGGGAGTATTCTTTCTGGTCAGACAAAAATAGGCAAGAATACATTTATTGGCGTTGGAGCAATTATAGTAAATGAAGTAAATATTGGAGAATATAATATTATTGGGGCTGGTTCATTAATCACAAAAAACACAGGTGATAATGAAGTGTATTTAACTAAAGCTGGAGAAAGAATTCCTTTCGATAGTTTCAATTATGCAAAAGTTTATGGCTATTAATGATGATTTTATAAAAGTATTTACACTGGTTTTCGATATTACTCCAGATAAAATAAATATAGACCTAACACAAAATGATGTAATGAAATGGGACTCGCTATCACAGATGCACCTCATTGTGGCTTTAGAAGAAGCATTCAATATTAAATTAGAATTAGAAGAAATAGTCACAATGAATTCAGTAAAAGCAATCTCTGATGTACTAATGAAAAAGGGGGTCAATATAATATGTTAGAAAAAAAAAATATCATTGTATCAGGAGGTGCCAACGGTCTTGGATTAGAAACGGCTGAGAGGTTGTTAAAAGAGAAAGCTAATGTTATAATTTTTGATTTAGATAAGAAAAAATTAAGTACATTAAATAAAGCATTTATAACTTATAATATTGATGTCACATCTTACAATCAAGTTCAGTCAGCAGTTGATGATATCATTAAAAATTTTGGTTCAATAGATACATTGGTAAATAATGCAGGTGTTATTTACAGTGAACCAATAATTAACATAATGGCAAAAGATGATAGAAAGCATAGTCTTGAAAGTTTTAAGAAATATTTAGATATTAACTTAACATCAGTATTTATATTAAGTTCTATTGTTATTGAAAAAATGGTAATAAATAAAACAAAGGGTGTCATCGTAAATATAAGTTCAATAAGCTCACGTGGTAATTCAGGCCAAACTGTCTATTCTGCTGCA
>MDTE01081265.1_pt1 | contig 12141 bp, 13 predicted proteins | sample 811231 | NCBI WGS metagenome assembly MDTE01 (sample SAMN05326651, study PRJNA326480) | marine metagenome | isolation source: seawater | place: Indian Ocean: Red Sea | collected 2010
TCTAGAGCAGAATATAGATTATCTTTAAGAGCAGATAATGCAGATCAAAGATTAACTCCATCAGGTATTAAAATTAATTGCGTTGGAAATAAAAGAACTAAAATATTTCTAGAGAAACAAAAAAAATTAATACAGATTTTAGATTACCTAAAATCAAATTTAATATCTCCTAATGAAGCAAGTAAGTATGAAATTAAAATAGCTCAGGATGGAGTGAAAAGATCTGGTATTGAGCTGATGTCACAGCGAAATTTAAATATGGCTAAAATTAGGCGGATATGGCCTTCAATACCATCGTTTGGGGCTGATTTGGATGATCAAGTTGAAATTGATGCTCACTACTCTGGGTACCTTAAAAGGCAGTCTCATGATATAGCCGCTTTCAAAAAAGATGAAGGTATAAAAATACCAGACCAGATCGACTACGATATTTTCAGCGGTCTCTCCAACGAGATTAAATCAAAGTTAAAGACAGTTAGGCCTAAAACACTGGGACAAGCATTAAGAATTGATGGAGTAACTCCAGCCGCAGCTATTATATTGTTAGGGTATATCAAATCTGGGAAAAAAAGGGCTTCAGCTTGATAACCGAGTCGAATGTTAAAAGAATACTCCTTAAAGATTTAAATTTTAACGCTTCAAAGATAAAAAAATTAGAAAATTTCGCAGTAAAACTCCTTATTTATAATAAAAAACATAATTTAATATCTAGAAATACCGAAAAGCATATATGGGATAGACATATCTTAGATAGTGCCCAATTAATTAAATTTATAGATACTAAAAACTGTTCGGGGATTGCTGATTTAGGGACTGGGGGAGGTTTTCCTGGTATTATTTTAGCTATATACTTTGAAAATTTCAATTTTCACGTGAAACTATATGAAAAATCACCAGTAAAATCAGCTTTCTTATCACATATAACAAATGTATTGGGTCTAAACTGTAAAATTATACGTAATGACATAAATTTAGTAAAAATTGATTCTAATTACATTGTTTGTAGAGCCTTTAGAAAATTACCCTATATATTGAATATTTCACGTGAAAACTGTATAAAAAAGCATAAAATGATTATTATGAAGGGAAGAAATGCACAACAAGAGATAAATAATGCTTCAAAGATGGAAAATTATAAGTATAGATTAGAAAATAGTATTACGGATAAAGATTCTAAAATAATTATTCTTAATAGGGAATAAATTTTGTGAAACCGAACATCATAGCTGTTATAAATCAAAAAGGTGGAGTAGGAAAAACTACAACAGTCATAAATTTGGCTGCTTCACTGTCCATTTTGGGTCAAAATAATCTTGTTATTGATTTGGATCCCCAAGGTAATGCAACAACAGGGTTAGGAAAATCTAATAATGATAATAATAAAAATATTTATAATCTGCTTATAAAAAAAATAGATTTTATCGAAGGATTGCAAAAAACAGAAATTAATAAATTGGATTTATTTGGTTCAAACGTAAATCTATCGGGTCTTGAAGTTGAAACTGCAAATGATGAAAATAGAGCTTTTATCTTAAAAGAAATATTAAGTAAAAATTCTAATGTAATTAATAAATATGATAACATTTTTATTGATTGTCCTCCATCACTAAGCTTGCTTACAATAATGGCACTAGTTTCAGCAAATGAAATATTAGTACCATTACAGACAGAATTTTTTGCATTGGAGGGTATTACACAATTAGTAAAAACCATAGATAGAATAAAAATAAATTTGAATCCCTCACTTAAAGTCAGAGGTATTTTGTTAACAATGTTTGATAAAAGAAATAAATTATCTTCTCAGGTTGATAAGGAAGCCAGAGATTATTTTAAGCAAAAAGTTTATCAGTCAGTAATCCCAAGAAACGTAAGATTATCAGAAGCACCCTCTCATGGCCAACCATGTGTAACATATGACAAGTCATGTACTGGCAGCAAAGCCTACTTCGAACTTGCAGAAGAGTTTATGTCTCAATCTAACATTGGAAGTGCTGCATGACTAAGAAAAAATCAAAAGGGTTAGGTAAGGGCCTATCCGCATTATTTGGAGATCAAAAAAACGTTGAAAATACTGATAAAAAAGAGGGAAATCAGCAAAAGGCACTTATTGGTGAATTAGTAAGAAATGAATTTCAACCTAGAACTATTTTCGACCAAGCTAAACTTAATGAGCTTGCTTCATCTATAAAGAAAAATGGCATTATACAGCCTATTGCAGTCAGAAAAAATAAATCAGACAGTAAAGAACCATATGAAATTGTTGCTGGAGAAAGAAGATGGTTAGCTGCACAAAAAGCAGGTCTTCATGAAGTTCCTATAAGCATTTTGGACATTAACGATAATGAGACTTTGGAAATTGCAATAGTCGAAAATATTCAAAGAGAAGATCTTAACGTTATTGAAGAAGCTAAAGGGTATAAAAGATTAAACGAGGAATTTGGATATGATCAAGATAAAATAGCTAAATTTATGTCAAAAAGTAGAAGTCATATTAGTAATACTTTAAGGTTATTAAACTTACCAAAAGATATAATTGCAATGATTGAACAGGGTGAACTTACTGCCGGCCAGGCACGTCCATTAATTGGTATGCCAAACGCTTCATCAATTGCAGAAGAAATTGTAGCAAAAAAACTTTCAGCTAGATCAATTGAGAATATTAAGAAAAAAAAAACCAAATCTTTTACTATAGATCCTAATATTTTTGATTTACAAAGGGAAATTGAGAGGGTGTTAGGGTTAAAAGTTTCTATAGTTAACAAGAAAAATAATGCTGGAAAAATTGTAATTGAATATAAAAACCTAGATCAATTAGAATTAATTTCATCTAAACTTAAAAATAAGACCAAGTCCTAGTACAAAGGTTTATTATAAAATTTTGTGTTTGTGTCAGTATGTTAATATTAGAATTCGTTTTACAAAATTTATCTACACTATAAAGATACTTAATCGCAGCTTTTACTTCCTCCTTATTCCATTTTTTTAATATGTTAGTAAGAATTGGCTTTTCTTTCCAAAATATTGGTGGTTTAACACTGTTTATAGCCATTTCCACACTCTTTTCAGAGCCTTTAAAATCTAATATTTCCAACAGTTTTAGCAGTTTTGAATTAAAAATATTTAAGTACATAAAAGCGTCCTCTTTTGCAAAAGAATAGTTGTTAAAGAGCTCATTTAACTTGTTTCTGTCTCCCATAAGTGCTGCATCTCTGATATTTTCAAACATTTCATTCCGGTCAGTGTCGAGTAGTTCTTCAAGTTGATTAAAATTTAATATTTTATCATTAAAAAAAGTTTTAATTTTTAAAATATTATTATAAATCATCTCTCTACTGTTATTTGAATATCTTAATATCAAATTTAAATTATTCGTGTCTAAATTCTTATATTCTTTAAGACTTTTAGAAATTATTTTTTTCAAACTGATTTCATTGTCCATATAACATGGTATAATTGCTAAATCCTTATCTTTCTCAAAATAATTTCTTATTTTAGATTTTTTATCTAGAAGACTTGAAATTAATAAAATTTGTACGTCATACTCTGTTTCATTAAAATATTTTACAAAATCAAATACTTTATCGTTAGACTGATTAACGATTATTAATTTCTTCTTGTTAAACAATGAGATATTAGTTGTTTCATTTAAAAGTAAATCTTTATTTTTATTAAGATCTTCTTGATATATATTAATTATTTCACTCCCTTTATTTTCTTTTATAATACTATTTTTTAAGTCAGAAATTAATCCATTGTTTTCTCCATATAATAAAATTAGTTTATGGTTTAAAATAATTTTAAGATTATTTTCTACTAAGAAACTTTTAAAAATCATTATTGATTATAATATAAATTTAAATCATCTAAAATTTGATTTATTAAGTTATCCAATGATGTTTTTTTTGCCTGTTTAGAATTCTCTATAGTGATTGAATATCTATCGCCAACGTCATACGTTTTTTCTGATGTGTAGTTTTTGCTATAATCTCTGTCACTTTTTAAGTCATTAACAGATACTTTTGCCTCTAAATTAATTTTATATTTTGTCACCTGATTTTGAATGTTTTTTTCAACAATAGAGACTTTTTCTAAAAGGTCTATATCCATTTCAATTCTATTCTTGCTTTCTTTATTTGATTTGCGCATCACACTTTTTTTAATAATAAAAGCAGATCGTGTGTCTCCATTCACGTTAATTGCTTGAACAAATATTTTTTCTTTATTTGGTGAATTTATAAGCTCGTAACTGCAGCCTTGCATTAATAATAATAGCAGTACTAAAATCTTTATATTAATCTTCATTTCTCTTCTACAAAATTAATTATTCTGTTTTTTACAAATATAATTTTCTGACTTTTAATTTTAATTTTCTCTTTTAACTTTATATTATTATTACATAATTTTACTATTTCTTTTTCATTTAAATCTTTTTCTACCTCTAATACATCTCTAGTTTTCCCATTAAATTGAATGGCGATTTTTATTTTTTCTTTTTCTATCAATTTTTTATCCACGCTAGGCCATTTATTTTTATCCGTCGCACCTAGCATTTCTAGACATTCATGAGATAGGTGAGGAGTGAAAGGTATCAATACCTTCATTAATTTTACTAGATTTCTTCTTAGACACTCTCCACTGACATCTTTATTTAAATAATCGTTAAAAATATTATAAATTTCATACACATTCGCAACTACAACATTAAGATTAAAGTTGTTTATTAAAGAAGTGATTTTATTTATGTAGGAATTAATTCTAAGGTCTAGATCATTGTCATACGTTTTTTTTTTATTTTTATTATTTATTACTAAATTATTTAAATTATATATTTTTTGAAGGAATTTATAAGCAGCATTAACTCCTTGGTTTGACCATTGAATGTCTTTTTCTGGCGGGCTATCTGATAAAATGAACCATCGAACCGCGTCTGCACCATATGATTTAATCATACTCTCAGGGTCAACAACGTTTTTTTTTGATTTAGACATAGACTCCGACGGCCCCACTAAAACTTTAGTTTTGTCTGAAATTTTGATAAATTTACCTTCTTTATCTTTTTCTATTTCATTAGGACTTAACCATTTACCATCTTTGTCCTTGTAAGTTTCATGACAAACCATTCCTTGAGTAAATAAACCTTTAAAAGGTTCATCATCTTTGAATTTATTATTAGTTTTTTTTAAAGCTCTCATGAAAAATCTCGAATATAATAAGTGAAGTATGGCATGCTCAATACCTCCAATATATTGGTCAACCGGCATCCAATAATTTATTTTATTCATATCAAAAGGTTTTTCTTCTTCGTTAGGTGAACAAAATCTTAAAAAATACCAAGAGGAGTCAACAAAAGTATCCAATGTATCCGTTTCTCGAATTGCTGTTTCCCCAGTTTTGTTATAAATAATATTTTTCCACTCTTTGTGGTTTTCTAAGGGATTTCCGCTTACATTTAAATCAATATCTTCAGGCAACTTAACCGGTAAATCTTTTTTATCGACCGGAACTATAGATCCATCTTTAAGATGTATCATTGGAATAGGGCAGCCCCAATATCTTTGTCTTGAAATTCCCCAATCCTTTAGTCTATATGATATTTTTTTTTGTCCAATTTTTAATTTTTCAATTTCTTTAATAATTTTTTCTTTGGCTAATTCAACAGAAAGGCCGTTAAGAAATTCAGAATTAATTAAATAACCATCTCCAGTGTATGCTTTTTCTAAATCTTGTGTTTTATTTTTAGAATTATTATCATCAGATACAACTTTTATAATTTCTAATTTGTATTTTTTTGCAAAATCAAAATCTCTTTGATCGTGTGCGGGGCATCCAAAAATTGCACCTGTTCCGTAATCCATCAAAATAAAATTAGCTACGTAAATTGGTAATTTTTTGTTTTTTTTGAAAGGATGATTTGCATAGAGAGCAGTATTAAATCCACTTTTTTCTGCATTGGCCAAAGCTTCTTCAGTTGTTCCAACTTTAAGACATTCTTTTTTAAATTCTTCAAAATCTTTGTTATCTTTAAATTTTTTACAAATAGGATGATCAGCAGACACTGCTATAAATGTTGCACCAAAGATAGTATCAGGTCTTGTTGTAAAAACTGTAAGTTTTTCCTCACTACCGATTAAATTAAATTTAATTTCGCAACCTAAAGATTTGCCAATCCAATTTTTTTGCATGGTTTTTACTTTATCTGGCCAATTTTTCAAGTTTTCCAATCCTAATAAAAGATCTTCTGAAAATTTTGTAATATCAAAAAACCACTGAGATAGTTTCTTTCTTTCCACAATTGCCCCAGATCTCCACCCTTTTCCGTTAACAACTTGCTCATTAGCAAGAACTGTCTGCTCAACTGGGTCCCAGTTCACATAATTTTCTTTTCTTTTTACGAAGCCTTTATTATAGAAATCAATAAAAATTTCTTGTTGGTGTTTATAATAACTTTCGTCGCAGGTAGAAATTTCAAGATCCCAATCAATGGAAAGACCCATCAATTTTAGTTGTCTTTTCATTTCGGAAATATTTTTCTCGGTCCAGTTTTTAGGGTGTAAATTATTTTCTCTAGCTGCATTTTCAGCCGGGAGGCCAAATGCATCCCATCCCATAGGATGAAGAACATTAAAACCGTTTAAATGTTTAAATCTCGCAATAACATCACCAATTGTATAGTTTCTTACATGGCCCATGTGAATTTTACCAGAAGGATAAGGAAACATTTCTAAACAGTAAAATTTTTTAGAATATTTATCATTGTATAATTTTTGCTTTGCAAAAACTAATTGCCATTTTTTTTCAATTGCTTGAAAATTTAGTCTTTCCATAATCAATTTTGTTTTACTCTTTTTTTTGTTTTTCTAGAATAGCTGCTTCGCGCAAAATTGAAGCAATAAGTTCTTGTTGAATTCGAGATTTAAATAATTCTACTTTACATGACTGATTTACAGAGCAGCGTTTTCTATGTACAGTTACTTTAAGACTATTTGCTCTAACTTGATTAGATAAAAATCTTACAGTAACTTTCAATGCCTGATCTTTATCCGAGTCATCAGTGTACCAATCTGAAATGATAACACCTCCAGAATAATCTACTGTAGTTAAGGGTAAAAAATCTAAGATATCGAGTGTTGCTCTCCACATCGGATTAGAAGTACTGAATTCATAAGTTGTGCTTCCTTTTCCAATGCCCATCATGTCACCAAGGCCAACACCTCTTCCCTCCTTAACATTTTTTTTAGCTCTTTCTGGACCAGAAATAGGTACGTCCCTGGTGTCCACTTTTTTAAAAAAACCTTTTCCACAAGAAAAAGTTAAAGAAAAAACTAATGAATAAAGTAATATTTTGAGTAAAATTCTCATTTTTTGTTCAATACAACAATTAATAGCATTGTTAGCTTAAATTCCAATAAAATTAAGGAAAATCAGGGTTTTTTTGATGTCGCATAAATATCACATATAGCATATTTATTAGTGTTTACGGTAATTTTTTATACTATTCAGCAGCCAAAAAGTAGATAAATAGCCTGTTAATTATAATTAACGTTTTAAACAAAGGAGAAACAATGAATAAATTAACAAAAATATTGTTCTCAGCTATTACTTCAGTAATGCTAGTTACATCAGCTTTTGCTGGTGAATTCGCAGTGACAGGTGGTGTGAAAACTACTTACACGATCTTAAGTAACAGTGGAACAGACGGTACACACGGTGTTGGTAAAGGAATTGGTTTATCAAATGAATTCTCATTATCAGCTTCTGGTGAACTTGATAACGGTATGACATGGTCGTATGCTCAAGATATCGATGGTGCTACAGTACAGGACGATGCTAGTTTAGCAATCGGAACTGACTTTGGTACAATAAAAATCTGTATTTCAGAGTGTGGCCTATCAACTAAATTCGCATACGATAATTCTGCTTACGGAGTAGGTTCTGATAATGGTTACGGTGGTGGAGCAGCTGCTGGAACAGTTATGCAACATGGAACTAATATTAGTTCATACAATAACATTCAGTACCACGCGCCAGCAGATGTACTACCTTTAGGTATGACTTTCAAAGCAGGGTCAACAGTAGGTGGTGCAGGTGGAACAGCTAATGACTCTTCTCACTCAGTAGTGGGAACACAAACAGTTGGTGACATGACGCAATACGCGGTAACAATGGCTCCAATTGATGGGTTAACATTAGCAGCTTCATACTACATTGTAGATGCAGTAGGTAACATCGGTGCAAGACAAGAGAACGAAGGTGGTTCTTACAATTTTAACTATTCAATGGGCCCAGTATCATTCGGTTATGGTGAAACTTTATACGCACCAGCACAAAGAATGAATACAGCTTCTGCGACAGCTAAAACGAACTACTACGACAATAACGCGTTCTCAATAGGTTTTGCAGTTAACGATGCATTGTCAGTATCATACTCTGAAGAGACTTCTGAAAAGAAAACAAAAGCTACTTCAGTTGCTAACGCTGTAACAAGAACGGCAGTTGAGATGGAAATCGAAACTATTGATCTTGCATACACAGTTGGTGGTATGACATTGTCATTATCTAACTCAGAAACTAAAAACGCTTCTTACACAGAAGGTGACGAAGTAACAGAAACTATCGTTGCTATGTCTATGGCGTTCTAATTTAGTTAGAATAAAAATTAAAAAAGCCGGTTAATAATTTTAGCCGGCTTTTTTTTTACAGCTGATAAACACGCAAAAGAATTACACCTCACAATATTCATTTTCATCATATTTTCGGCTTTTATGCCTCCCAAAGGTATAAGCTTAACGCTAGTCTTTCTTGCTAAGGCGTTAAATTTCAATAGTCCCAGATGACCTTTTTTATTCTCATAACTTGTTTCAAACAATCTAGAATAAATAATATCTGTACAACCTTGTTTTTTTTTAACTTCTATTTCTTTGTAATTATGAGCAGAACCAATCGTTATAAAGCCTAGTTTCGAGAAACAATTTAGTAATAAATTTTTATTATGTGATGAAATATAAAGACCATCAGCCTTTAACTTTATTAATAACTGAATATTATTTGCTACATAAAATAGAATTCCTTTTTTTTTACAGTTGTTTCTAAAATATTTTATATCAGTTTCTTTTTCTTTTATTTTTTGATTTCTGTAAATTATATTAAATTTATTTCGTTTTTTAATGAGATTTAGATCAAAATCTCTAGTATTTTCTATGAATAAATAGTATTTTTTTTTCAATAAAACCATATGAATATAATAAACAGTTTTAATAAAATTAAACAGGAAATAAAAAACGAAAAACCTGACCAGGATGTAGAAATAATCGCCGTTAGTAAAACATTTTCTTTAGAGCATATCATGCCTCTGATAAATCATGGCCATAAGCATTTCGGGGAAAATAAAGTTCAAGAAGCAGAAAAAAAATGGCTTGATATAAAAAAAAGAAAATCTGAAATAAAATTACATATGATAGGGAGTCTTCAATCTAATAAGGTAAAAAAGGCTATCGAAATATTTGAATTTATTCATTCTTTAGATAGTGAAAAATTAGCAAATGAAATTAGTAAAAGAGAGATAGAAAAAAATAAAAAATTGAAACATTTTATTCAAGTAAATCTTGGTTCGGAAGAGCAAAAAGGAGGGATCGAAATACAAGAATTAAAAAATTTTTATGAATATTGCACAAAAAAATTAAACTTAAATATTCTTGGTCTTATGGCCATTCCTCCAAACGATGGTGAGACTAAAAAATATTTTAAAAAAATTTCTGATCTTAATTTTTCTCTTGGACTAACTTCACTTAGTATTGGCATGTCAAACGATTACATTGAAGCATTAAGATTTGGATCTTCACATATTAGAATAGGAACCTCAATATTTGGCAAAAGAAGTTAGACTATGTTTATGTAAGATTTTTTTGTAATATTTGCCAGTAAAAATTTTAATTTCTTTTTTGATAAAGCAATACACCCAAGAGTGGGGTTAAAATTCTTTTTTGCCACGTGTAAAAAAATTGCGCTTCCTTTCCCTTTTTTTATAGGATTTAAATTATAATCTATTACTACAATTATATCGTAGGTGTTATTTTTTAAAAATAATTTTTCTGCACCGTATTTGAATGGAAGCTTTACTAATTTGTTATATTTATTTGATTTGATATCATCGCACCAAGCATAATTTTTTTTAATTGGAATTTTTTTAATTGTGGAAATTAATTTTTTTACTCTATCTTTTCTATAAAAAATATATTTTATTTCGAACCGACCTCTAGGTGTGCACTTATCCCCTTCTTTTTTTTGACTAGAAATTCCTCTTTTACCAATGGCGCATTTTATCTTATAATTATCATAGTAAATAAATTTATTTTTTAAATATATATCCATGGATAAAAAAAAAAATAACATCTTGGCGTTTGGAAATAAAGACTTTAATAACTCATTAAATGAACTTAAAAATCATTTCAAATTCAATTTAGAAATAAAAAATGATGTAATAGACTCAAAATCTATTCTTAACTATGACGGCTTGATAATTCATGAGGATATTTTAGAAAATGTTAAAATTAGAAATATTGTCAAAGATATTGAAAACGTAATTATATTTTACAAAAACAAAAATATTAAAATATTACAAGACAAAGAAAAAATAAAACTCCCCTCAACTTTTGATCAAATTAATAATATTGTTCTCAATAATTTAAAAAGAAGTGAATTTAAAAATAATTCCTCTGTCAAAATACAGGATTATATTCTTGATAAAAATTTAAGAAAACTTGTTAGAGGAAATTTATTTCTTGAATTGACCGAAAAAGAGATAAAATTAATCGAATTATTAAAAAAAGAGACATTTGTCAAAAAAAAAACAAATACTTACAAGTATCTGGAAGTACTCAGACGATGCAGATACACACACAGTGGAAACTCATATCTATCGGCTAAGAAAGAAAATTAAAAAATTATTTAATGATGAAAATCTTATTAAAAGTGAAAAAGAGGGCTACACAATTTGAAAAAAAGAAATAAGTATGCAAAGGATCTCATGACAAAAAAATATAGATTAAGGATAGTTAAATCTAAAAAGGGTAAGGGGAGCTATATAAGAAAAAAAAAGTTCAAATTGCGGGATTAATATTGGAGCATTATGAAGAAAATAATTTCAGTTAATCTATAATCTTGCTCCAACTTGTTGAATAACTCGAGAGGATAATTCAGTACCTTTTTTTAAACTTTCCTTTAAAGAAATTTTATTTACATATCCATGTAGAAATCCAGCAGCAAACAAATCTCCGGCTCCTGTTAAATCTTTAATTGATGATATTTTTTCAGCCTTACATTCCACAACGTTATCCTTTTGTATTGCTATTGCTCCTTTTTCTCCTCGAGTTACAATAATTAACTTTTCTGTTGTTTTTGCAAATTCAACTACACTGTTGAAATTTTTAGCATTTACTAAAGCTTTAATTTCCTGTTCGTTAGCGAATGTTATGTTTAATTTATTTTTTACTAAATCTAAAAAAAATTCTTTGTGTCTTTCCACACAAAACAAGTCAGATAGCGACATCGCTGATACGTTAGAGTTTTGAATTGCTTTAGAAAAGGCTTTTTGAGGATCTCCTTTATCCCATAAATAACCTTCTAAAAAAGTAATATCGCTTTTTTTGACTATTTTATCGTCAATATCTCTTTCTCCAATTTTGCCTGCAATACCTAGAAAGGTACACATAGTCCTCTCGGAGTCTGGTGTGATTAAAATTAAACAAGTTCCAGTTGGTATTTTTTCAGTTTTAATTTTATTATGAAATATTACGTTCTCCTTTTTGAGACCATCAAAATATTTTTTTCCCAAATCATCATCATTAACTTTTCCAATAAAACCTACTTGATTTCCAAGTTGAGAAAGGCCTACTATTGAATTTGCTACTGAGCCTCCAGAAATAGTCTTTTCTATTTGTAAATTTTTTATGAGTTTTTTAAATTCATTTTCTTCTACTAATTTCATTGTACTTTTTGTAAGATTGTTTTTCTTAAGAAACTCGTAGTTTATTTTACATATCACATCCACAATCGCGTTTCCAATTCCCAGTACTTTCATGTTATGCCTTTTTTACAAATATTTTTCTTTTTCTATTTGGGTAGCAGCTTTTACAAATTTTGCAA
>MDTE01083519.1_pt1 | contig 12141 bp, 8 predicted proteins | sample 811231 | NCBI WGS metagenome assembly MDTE01 (sample SAMN05326651, study PRJNA326480) | marine metagenome | isolation source: seawater | place: Indian Ocean: Red Sea | collected 2010
CCCGCCGACGTCACCTTCAACCTCGACCAGCTCGTCGACAGCGGCATCGACACCCTCAGTTACGGCGTCTGTCTCGAAGGCGGGGTCGTCACCTACGACAGCAAAGTGGCCCCCAGATGGGGTTATAACGTCGAGTGCTGGACGCACAGCGTCTGGTACCGGGCGGCGCGCAACCTCCAACAACTGATCGACGATGGCCACGACCCGCTCGAGTTGATGATTGCCCGGAGCCACGCGAAAGGCCTGTGGTTCTTCGCCAGCAGTTTCGTCAACTTCCAGGGCGGCGAGCGGGCGAGCGATGGAGGTCTCGGACGCAAATCCGATTTCGTCTACGACCATCCCGAGTTTCAGATCGGCCCGGAGGAGGATCCCCGCGCCTCATCTTGCGATCCCAAACGCTTCAGCTTCCTGCACGATCAGGTCCGCCAGCAGCGGCATGCGGTTTTCGCCGAATTGCTCGAGCGCTACGCCACCGACGGCATCGACCTAGATCTGGCCGACCACGTGCCGATGTGCCGCTTCGAGCAAGCGGCAGAACTGGCTCCCCTTATGACCGGGTGGCTGCGTTCCCTGCGCGAAGTCGCCGATGCCGCCCAGGCGGCACAGGGGCGGCGCAAGCGAATTCTGGTCCGCATACCGGCACATCGACAAGCCTGGGCGATGCTGGGCTACGAAGTGGAAACGTGGGTAGCGGAAGGAATCGTCGACTGCATCCTCTGCATGCCCGGGCTCGTCAACGGAACCGTAGAAACCAACCTCGACCTGACGGCGGCGGTGGCCGCGGCAGAGGGTGCGGACTGTATTGTGCTGGCCGGGTTCGCGCAAATGCTGGGACGCCAGTACGCCCAATACGCAACCCCGGAGATGCTGTGGGCGGCGGCGGCCAACGGCTACGCCCAGGGCGCCGCCGGATTCGCCATCGCCGATGCCTGCACATTGCCCAACGGCTGGCCCTGGACCGATGTGGAGTACGGCGCCTGGCGGCTGCTGGCTCACCCCGAAATCCTGGCGTGCACCGACAAGCATTATCGCGTGCGCTCGGCAGGCGGCCGTCCCCCGCCTGCCTGGCTGCCCGGGGGAGCCCCCGACCTGCCCCGCGAACTGCGCGAAGGAGTGCCGGAACGGTTCGAGATCAGGATTGCGGACGAACTCGAGCGCTGGCAACGGGCAGGCCGCGTCGAGGCGGTGGTACTGGAGGTGCATATTGCGGCGATCGAAGCATCCCTGAACGAGGTCCGCATCGCCCTGAACGGCCGGCTGCTCCCCGCCGACCTGCTGTCCTTAAACGATCTGGGCTACCGCCTGATCCGCGGCGGCGCCGTCGGCCCCTATGGTTTTGTGTACGGTTATGAATTGACGCCGGATTACTATCCTGAAGTCGGCCGCAACACAATCGAGATAACCCTGGTCCGCCGCGATCCCAATATCTCACTCCCTTTTGCAGTACACGATATCGACTGCCAGGTGCGCTACCGCCGTCACCGGAACTTTGCGCGCACGCCCACGGGACACCGCTAGGGCCTTTGCCGCAGCCCCGCTGGCAGACCGGGTTGGTCGCCGCCGTGGGGCGTGCTCGAAAAACAAGGCCACCCCTGACCGCCCGCATGCTGCCACTCTTCGCCACAGAGCCAGGCCAGCATCTGAGCGGCGCGCACGGTGAAGGGGGGAAATTCGTTGGCGGGCCAGGAGAAGTTGAAATTCGGATCCTCGACCCAATCCCGACGCGGTTCGACGGTGCGCCAGTAGTTGTATTTGAGGTTGTTGCGAATCCCCCTTGCCGTGCTCGCACTGCGACGGTGCCAGATCGAATAGGCGGTCAGAAATATCGTCCCCGGCGGCGAGATGGTCAGGATGGAATCCCTGACGCTGCGAAGGCGGCTAAGCAGCCCTCCGTAGCCCTTGAAGAGATGGCTCCCCGGCAGAATCTGGGTGGGGCCCAGCGCTCGGGTGACCTCTTCGGGGTAGTAGAACACCTGCAGGTAGTCCAGCCGCGGCGTGATGATCGAACCGCCGTCCTGATGCCAGTTCAGGGCCGGCGCGGGGCATTCGACCCGGTGGTTGGCCATTAGCCTTGGGAGCGCAAAATCCCTGCCCAGCAGCGCGCGCACGGCACCGGCCCCCTGGGGATTTTTGACGACCCCGTCCACAAACCAGTCCTGCTGCAGGATCTCGGTCGGCTCGGCGCCATCGCGTTCGTCGAGGAATGCCACCGTGCGGCGATTGACCTCATCCGCAACCACGCCCTCGAGCATCAGGTAGCCCTTGCGGCAGAAATCCATCACCTGCCCATCGCTGAGGGTGGCCTCGCAGTCGTATTTTTCAACTTCCACGGGTGCCCCTCCTCACTTTTCCAGAATGAACTCCCATTTCATGCCCCCGTACTCCGGGTCGAGGTATGCCAGGACCAACTCCGGGAATTTGACGATGCGCCAGCCGTCGACCATGGCCTCCAGAACGGTCTGGTAGGGCCAGGCGTCCGGATCGTCCGCGCCCTCGTTGACGACGCCGTCCTCGACGGTGGCCATGCCCAGCACCGGCGACTCCAGGTCGGTGGTATTGGTCTGGAGGTACAGCAGCCGCTGTACGGGCGTCTGCCCTCCCCCCTGCTTCAGGCGCTGCAGGGCACACTCGAGATCTGCGGCGACCAGCGACCCCTGTTTGAGCTTCTCGAGCCACTGCGCGACCTGGGCGGCGTCAACCATCTTTGGCCCTTTGGCTAAGGATCTTCACGGACAAACTCCAAGTACCTTTTTTGCGCAATTTCGACCAAGCATATGAATTTGAAAGACCCCTGTCAATCCCACTTCCGGATGGCTATTTTTAGCCGTGCCGGCAGGGTCTAGCGCGCATGTAAATGCGCCCCCGACTCCTGGCGCATTGCGCCAACCCGCTCATTCGGCACCCTGGTAAAAGAGGCCGGACACAACTCGGAAAATCATTGAAATCGAGCTGAAATTATCGCATTATCAGTACAGCGCTAAACATTTTGGCCAACCGTGGAAACACATCCGCCAGGGCAGGGTTTAGGCCGCCACCGACATCGTGCAATCCCGAATTATGCGCGCAAAAAAGGAGAAAAGTTATGAGCAGAGACCACGAAGTAATGTTCTACACCGACGGACGCCATACAAGCGTCTACCTGTACGAACCGCCGATGGATATCAAACAATACGTCGAACCCATCGACGAACTGGTCGACCTCGGCGTCGATACCATCACCTATGCGGTGGGCGACTGCAGCGTCTTGCTCTACGCCACCAAGGTGGGCGAACGCTGGGGACACAATGTCGATCTGACCGACCACGACATCTGGTGGCGGGCAGCGCAAAATGCCGCACGGATGATCGAAAGGGGCATCGATCCGCTGCTGCTCGTGTGCGAACACGCACAGCGGCGCGGCTTTCAATTTCTGCCCTCCCTGCTGTTGAACATGATCCACACGCCCCACGACCGCGTCACCAATTGCCGCGTCGCCGACTTCACGACCCGGCATCCCGAATGGCGCGTCGGCGCCGAACCAGACTACCCCGAGGCCCGCTTCGACAACCCCGACCGGCTCTCCTTTGCGGTGCCCGAGGTGCGCGCGAACCGGCTGGCGGTGATCGCCGAACTGGTCGGGGACTACCCCGGCGACGGCATCGAGCTGAACATGCGGGATTACGCCCCCTTTATCGGCCGCGGCGAGGTCGCCGAGCACACCGAAACGCTGACCCAGTGGCTGCGGGAAATACGGCGGCTCTGCGACGCCGCAGCCACGGCGCAGCAGCGCCGCAAGCGGCTGGTGCTCCGCATCGGCGCCAGCCTGGCCGGCAACAAGGCCATGGGTATGGATGTGGAAACCTGGATCGAGGAAGGCATCGTCGACACCCTGATCTGCATGCAGGTCGTCGGTGGCTTTGAAAACGATACCTCCGGCTTGCGGGCGGTGCTCGCCGCCGCCGCAGATACCAATGTCGGGGTGCTGGCGGGGATGGAATCGACCAACGACCCGGCGCTCTCCCGTCCGGTCGTGCGGGCCGCTGCCGCCAATGCCTACGCCGCTGGTGCCCACGGCACCTTCTTCCACACCTACTATCCTATGCCCTGGCGCTATCCGTACGACGACGAGGCCGCCGGAAGGCTCAGATTTATGGGACACCCGGACCTGCTCGGCAACCTGGACAAGAAATACCGGCTCGGCGTCCCCAGCCAGCCCAACTCGGCCCCTTCCTACGGCCTGGAGGAACAGTTGCCGGCGGCCCTGACATGCGGCGACCCGGCGCGGGAATTCACCCTGGAAGTAGGCGACGATGTGGCCGCCCGGGCCGCAGCCGGCGAGCTGTGGCGCTGCGAGTTGCGCGTCCTCTTGCAGCACCTTACCTACGAGGACCGGATCGGGCTGCGGTGGAACGGCCGGGAAATACCCGCATCGGCATGGCGCAAGGCGGACTGGACCTACCAGTTGCGCCCCAGACCCGACTACGCCGTCAACGGCTATCGGCTGCACATCGACCTCATACAGCTCCAGGACCTGCCCCGAAAAGGAGTAAATAGCGTTGGAATCGAAGTCGTCGAGAAAGACGCCCAGCTGATTCATCCGGTGACCCTGGCGGATATAGAACTGGTGGTTGAATATCTGCCGCACCGCAACGCCCTGCGCGCCGACGAGGAATATTTCGCCTGAGACCTCGCCGCTTCACTCGCCGGGAAAGTGCCCTTTGTACTGCAAGCCCAAAAGCTCCCGCGAGCGGGCCACGTTGCAGTACTGGTCCGCCTCGGGATGACTGGCCGTGTGCATAATGTCGAAATCGATGCTCTCGTTCTCCAGCGCCAGGTGACAGGCCTCGGCCAGATCGTGCCGGCAAACCCAGCCAATGCCGCCGCGGGCCGGGCTGCCGTCCCGACTGATGCCAAGTCTGCTGTCGCCGATACTGCAGGGGCGCAAGACGATAATGCGCAGGCCGTGGGCTTCGTGGTACTGGCGGCATACTTCCTCCTGCAGGCGCTTGGTGATTCCGTACAGGTCGCCCTCCTTGCTGCGCACCTCCGACGACAGGAAAATGCCGTCCGGATGCTGCACGACGCAGGAACTCATTTGCACGACCCGTTTGAGTTTTCGCCGCCGCGCCGACTCGAGAATATTCCACATCCCCTTTACGTTGATGAGAAAGGGATTCTGATTGTTCTCGACCGGATCCTGATAACCGAAATAGGCGGTGAGATTGACGACGCCCTCCACGCCCTCCAGGGCCCGGTCGACGGCGTGGAAATCGGCCACGTCACCGTAGATCTTCTCCCCCTCCCAGTCGCCGTCGAAACGGCGATACACCTCCCAGGCGGCCGGGTTGTAGTCCAGCGCGCGCACCTGATGGCGGCCGGCGAAGTTTTCCAGCACCGCCCGGCCAACCCAGCCGGCAGCGCCAATGACTGCTACTTTCATAAGTCTTCCTCCAAATTGAAATCGCCCCCAATCACAGTCCTGGTTCGGCGGCCGCGACCGCGATGCCGTGCCCGCAATTAAAGGGGCGCCCTTCGCGTCGCCGTCCGCCTGCTGCGAGCGATTGTTGTGCCACTGCGCGATCGCAGGTGGATAAATGGTCGGCCGCGGCATCCCGCCGCGCCCTGCTATACTGTCAAACTATAAGTCGCCAACCCTTCCCGCCTGCCGCTGACGACGCGGCCATAGTGCACCAGGCGTTCGAGATGGCCCAGCAGGGGAAAGCACAGATAGGAATTGCCGGCCTCCGGCCATTCACCCAGCCTGGGGCCCAGCGCCTCGATCAGTTCTCGCAGGGTGCGCGGCGCCGCCGCGCCCTGCAGTTCGTCGCATAGGGCCTGGTCCACCCGATCCACATAGGCGCGGCTCTGGTGCAGAAATTCGCCAATTGCGGCGCCGCTGTAGACCGGATAGTGGCTGGTCAGCAAGGTCTTGCTCGGCATCCCCATAAAGCGATCCATTGAACCCACATAAGTATCTACGTAGCGATAAGTAGGAGGGAAAGCCGGCTGGCCATCTTTTTGCAGCACCGCATTGAACAGCGTCGCATCGGCGATGATCAGGGTCTGGCTGCGCGCATCGTTCACCGTCAGATGCCCCCAGGTATGGCCCGGGGTGTGCAGTATCTCGACCTCCCAATCCTTGCCCAGGCGAATTTTTTCGCCGCCGCTCAGAGTCATATCCATGGCTACACAGCGCGTCGCCGAACGGATGAACTCCTTGTCCGCGGCGGCAGTGGCCATGCCGTGATCGGGCGCGAACTCGTCGTAGCGCTCAGCGATCATGCATTCGATATCTTCGACCATGGCCCGATCCAGGTGATGACACATAAATAGGGCATTGGGAGCCATCTCCTTTAGGGCGCCATTGCCGGCCATGTGATCGAAGTCGGCGTGGCTGATGAGCACGTAGCGAATTTTTTCCGCCGGAATGCCGATGGCGTCGAGATAGGGGACCAGATATTCGCCCGGTATGGAATCCATGCCGGTGTCGATGAGCAAAGCGCACTCATCGCCGTCCAGCAAAAACATACATACGAAACGCTCGCCCAGGGGGGCTTCGATGCGGTGGATATTGGGCGCGATTTCCATACTTATTTTCTCCTGTTTAAAAATTTTTCTGGCGTACTTTTCGAGCGTCGGCAGGATCGCAGACCGGCGCGGTCTACCTGGAGCTAAACGAGGCATCCACACGACGCTTAATTAAATTTGCCATATGGCGTATACCCGAAAGACTCTATAGCCGGCGCGACTAAGTTAAATATACTCGTTTCGAGACCGTGGGAACATTGGGCTCGAGCGCAGCTGCTTCAGGGGAATTGCGACGGCGGAAATCTCAATGAAAAATTGGCGGAAGGCATGGATTGTCGGCGAACGGGCATCTACCTGTGCGCAGACGGACTGACGTGGCGATTCCACCGGGGTGGCGCTAGATTTCCCGTCAACGGCATCGGTCCGCAGCAAACTCTGCGGCCCATGCGGGTTATCGGATAGGCGACCCCGCAGCGCTGATCGCGGCCTGGCGCTGCCCTCCGCGAACAAGGATTTAATAATACTATTTTCCCGCCAACCAGCTAAAAAATAAAGGCTGCAGCCGGAGCGGCGCGGGCGACGACCTTTTGCCAAATCCGGCTTTGTGATACATTATTTAATGTAAAACGAAGGCCTGCTATCCACTCCGCACGACATACCGGGCGCGAGCTGACTCCAAGGGCCGGGCGAAAATTTAGCCGGTTTTCACTATGGATAAGGGGGCATCCGATCTGGCCGGATGGAGCGATCGAGGTCGGGAGAAAATTTTGTCGCCGGCATTTGTAAAAATGGAGGTTAGCCAAATGGGTACTGTAAAGCTCGGACTCATGGGATTTGGAGAAATCGGGCGAGATATCTACCAGCTGTGTTTAGACGACCCCGATTTGGAGGTGGTGGCCATCAGCGAAATCGGCACGCCTGAAATTCTCCACTACCTCCTGCAAACCGACGGCCGCAATCCAGTAGACGCCGCCCTGGAAACCAACTATCTGGTGAGCGGCGAACAACGCGCCCGCATTATTCACGGCGTCAAGCCCGGCGATGTGCCCTGGGACGCCTTTGACGTGGATATCGTCATCGACTCGACCCGCAAGTACCGCACCCGCGAGAGCCTGGCACAGCACCTGGTGGCGGGCGCCAGGCGCGTGATCCTATCCACCGTCCCCGACGAAGAGGTGGATAATCTGGTGGTCCTGGGCGTCAACGAAGACGCCATTTCCGCCGGGGATCGCATTATCTCGGCCGGCTCTTCGACCACCAATGTCACGGCGCTGATGCTGAAGATCCTGGACGAGGCCTTTGGCGTGGAATATGCCATGATGACCTCGGTGCACGCCTATACCAGCGACCAACCTCTGCGCGACACCGCCGGCAAATACTTCCGCCGCAGTCGTTCCGCCGCCGTCAACATCATTCCCAACCTCAGCTATGCGCCCCGGTGGATCGAATACGTCCTGCCCACTATGAAAGGCAAAATCGAGGGGTCTGCGCTGAACGTCCCGGTACCGCTGGGTTCGCTGCTGGACCTCAACACTTTCATCAAACAAACCGATGCGGGCATCGAGGATGTCAACGCCGCCGTGGCGGCTGCCGCCGCCGCCCGCCCTGGCCTCATCGAAATCACCGAGGACCCCATCGTCTCCAGCGACGTCATTGGCAATCCCCACACGGTTGTTTTCGATTCGCAGGCGACCATGCGCTCGAAAAAACGCATGGTCAAAACCTTGAGTTGGTACGATAACAGTCTGGCCCACGCAAGCCGGCTCATCGACCTGGTCCGGGCCTATGGCCGCCTGGATGTGGAAGGAGGTACAGCATGAGGGTAGCTATCAACGGATTTGGACGCATCGGGCGTACGGTTTTCCGGATTCTGGACCGGCGCGACGATATCAACGTCGTGGCCATCAACGATCTCTTCGATCACGACGCACTGGCCTACCTGCTGAAATACGATACCGTCATGGGCAATTTTGGCGCCGGGGTCGAAATCGACGGCGATATCCTGAAGACGCCACGGGACTCAGTAAAAATGCTGCGCGAACGCGATCCGGCGGCGCTGCCCTGGAAAGAGCTGGAAATCGATGTGGCGATCGAATCTACGGGCGTATTCCGGGCCCGCGACGAGCTCGTCACCCACCTGCAGGCCGGCGCCGAGCGGGTCATCCTCACGGTTCCAGCCAAGGATGAAATCGACTACACCGTCGTCCTCGGCGTCAACGAAGACGGCCTCAAGGCCGGGCATCAGATCGTCTCCAATGCCAGCTGTACCACCAATTGCCTGGCGCCCATGGCCAAAGTTCTGCACGAGGCCTTTGGGATCATCGAAGGAAACATGACCACGACCCATGCCTACACCAACGATCAGCGCCTGGCCGATGTGCCGCACGAGGACTGGCGGCGCAGCCGGGCCGCGGCCGAGAACATCATTCCCACCACCACCGGTGCGGCAAAGGCCGTGGGCGAGGTGCTGCCGGAACTGGACGGCAAACTGGATGGTCTGGCGGCCAGAGTTCCCGTCGCCGATGGCTCGGTGGTAGATCTGGTCTGCGAACTGGAGACCGATGTCACCACTGCCGCCGTCCAGGAGGCGATTCGCGCCGCATCTAAAACCGAGCGTCTGCAGAATATCCTGCAGTACTCGGACAGCCATATCGTCTCTTCGGATATCATCGGCAATCCCTACTCGTCGATCTTCGACGCCCCCTTCACGCGGGTAGTCGGCAAGCGAATCGTCAAGACCCTGAATTGGTACGACAACGAGTGGGGCTATTCCAACCGCGTCGTCGATCTGATCAATCTCTTTCGCGGATTCTGAACCGACGGCTTGCGTGGGTAGGGGACTGCTTTATGTAATACCGGTAATTGGATTTCCTCTATTGCATAAAGCAGTCCCCTGGTCAGCCTGGAGTTTGCCTTCGTGATACGCGCTTTGCTCTGCATTTTTCTCTTCCTGCTCTCACCGACTATCCTGGACGCCGCCGGCAGGCAGCGCTCCGGTACCGCCGCAGCACCGGAGCTGCTGATTCCCGTAGGCGCCCGCGCCCTGGCCCTGGGCGGCGCTACCCTGGCCACAACCAGCGGCATCGAATCCCTGTACTGGAACCCGGCCGGACTGGTGCGCACCCGGACGCGGGCGGACATGTTGTTTTCCACCACCTCGTATCTGGCCGATATTCGCGTCAACTACGCCGCCGTCAGCAGCTCTTTCCAGGATCTGGGAGCCCTGGCGCTGAGCCTCAAAACCCTGAGCTTCGGAGATATCCCCATCACCACCGAAAAAGCCCCGGATGGCACCGGCGCGTTCTTTGCTCCCACCTTCTTTACCCTGGCCGCGACCTATGCCCGCAGCCTCACCGACCGGATTACAGTGGGCGGCACTGCCCACTACATAGTCGAGCGCATTGAACGGATCGCCGCCACCGGACTGTCCTTTGATATGGGATTGCAGTACGCCGATCTGGGAGATGTCTCCGGCCTGCACCTGGGCGTGGCCCTGAAACACATCGGCTCGCGCATGCAATTCGACGGCCCGGCGCTCCTGCGCTCCGGCCAGCTCGAAGGCCTGCGGCGGCCCGGAGCGACCTACAAGGTGGCTTCTAGCCAGGCCGATCTGCCTTCGATCTTTGAGATCGGCCTGGCCTACCGCCGCCCCCGGGACAGCAAGGGGCTGCTCGAACTCGCCGCGGTCTTTCGGCATCGCAACTTCGCCCGCGACCAGTGGAAGGTCGGAGCCGAGTACAGCTACAACCCGTTCTTCAAGCTGCGCGGCGGTTTCGACTACGTCGCCGCCGCTGGCGATGACTACCTCTTTGGCACCAGCTTCGGGTTTGGCCTGCAGTTGCGCCGCGACATGCACGTCGATTACGCCTATACCACGGTGGATTTCTTCGACGGGCTCAACACCTTTACCCTGCGCCTCGATTTTTAATACTCAGGCCGCTGTCCAACCGCGAACCGAGGGCGTTTTTCGCCGTGCAGAACGGCCAGCAGCCCAGCGCCCGCTCCACCTCAACTCCCCTATACCTGCGGGATTCGAGCCCCTGCCTCAGCGAAACGGAATGCCCCCCTCGTGCCAGGGGAAAGCATAGGTGGGCTGGTTGCAGTAGCGCTTCATGCCAGCGCACAACTCGATCTGGGTGCCGGGCCCTAGCCTGACGGTGAAATAGCCGCCGTCCACAGGCAGATTTTCCGCGCCGGCCCGCACCGTCGTAAAGGAGTGTTCGGCAAAGCTACCCGCTCCCACCACTACTTCGCGCGGCTGCGCCGGATTCAGATTTACCAGAACCAGATCCACCTGCTCGGCTCCCAGGTGGGTCACCAGCGCCGCTACATCGGGCGGCAATCCCGGCCGCTGCCCGGCCGCATCGAAGTAGCGCACCCGGCCCTGGGCCAGGCCACCCCAGTAAATCTCCTGCGGCCCCCCCGTAGTCAGATGCACCAGGCCTTCGGTAATCACCGGATTGACCTGCTGCCACCAGTGCACATCCAGTTCTTTCAGCTCCTGTTCATCGGCCAGCACCTTGGCAGTGCGGGCGCATACCTCGCGGTAGTTGGCCTGGAGAATCTGCTCTGGATAGGTGGGAAAATCGCCAGCCAGAAAGCGGGTCCAGGCGCGATCGTCCAAGGCGCGCGGGCCCCGCTGCGTCACCTGATCGAACTCCTCCTCACAGCCGCGCCGCAGCATCTCCAGCCGCGCCCAGTCATCCGCCGCCATGGATGCGGCCCACAAATGCACCGGTGCCAGGGTCCGCATGGGCTGGTAATCGCCCCAGCCTGCATCGGTGTATTTGTAGGGTACCACCAGCCGGCCCTCTTCTTCGCGACCCCGCTCCAGGAGCACGTCGAGCTGCGAGCGCAGCAAATCCAGGTAGCGCACCTCACCTGTGACCAGCAGGGCGGCCTCTGCCGCTATGGTCAGCGCACTGGTCATCATATTGTGCCCATAGCGCGCGGTCCAACCGTAAAAGCCACCCCACCACTGCCCCTGGCGCATCTCCCCGACAATGCCCCTGGGGCCGACATTGTCGGGCAAAATGCCGCCGTTGGCGGCAATCCGTTCCAACCAGGCACCGACGTACTCTTCTATCCAGGCGCGATATTTTTTATCGCCGGTGTACAAAAAGGCGCTGGCCATCAAGGGCGCGATCCCCAGATTCACCGGCACATCGCCCTGCATGACGACTTCGTTAAAACGCGCGTGGACCCGCTCGCACCACGCCTCGTCCTCGTGCCAGTTCTCCGGGTAGTCGTAGCCCGGTCCGAGGGTGGTGTGTCCGTAGATCAGATTGTAGGTCACGTCATCTCTGCGCGCATTGAAAAGCGGCCCCCGACTACCGCTGAAGGGCGAGCGCACCAGGCGGTGCTGGCGGTCGTAGTTGGGCACCGCGGAATCTTCGCCCAGATAAAAACCGGCAAAGCGGCGCGCGCGCCGCATCATTTCGGCGTTGGTCGCATCGGCCATGCCCAGATGGTAGAAGTAGATGTAGTTCTCGCTGTTGTGGAACCAGTCATCGTCGCTGATGAATTCGCGGTGGGCTCGACCGTAGTCGTACTCGATTTGCCGGGTGACGGCATTCCACTCCTGCACCGCCATTTTGCCAGTATAAGCACTCCCCCCCAGAGCGTAGTAGTGCG
>MDTE01128874.1_pt1 | contig 12141 bp, 13 predicted proteins | sample 811231 | NCBI WGS metagenome assembly MDTE01 (sample SAMN05326651, study PRJNA326480) | marine metagenome | isolation source: seawater | place: Indian Ocean: Red Sea | collected 2010
AAGCAAAATATTTGAAGTACACCACAAACATAAAAAAGACTATCCGTCTGGGACTGCTTTAATGCTTGGTAAAGGAATTGCTGATGGAAAAAATAAAAATTTAACAAATTTATTAGGCAAAAAATTCTTGAATAAAAAATCTTTTCCCTATGGAAAAAAAATTAATTTTAATTCAATCAGAAAAGGTGAAATTATTGGAGAACACGAAGTAAAATTTTCAAGTAGAAAAGAAATAATTACATTAAATCATGAGGCTTTTGATAGAGCGCTTTACTCTGATGGGGCTTTAACTGCTTCTGAATGGTTAATGAAAAAAAAACCAGGATTATATTCAATGAGAGATTTGCTTAAATTTTCATAATGAATGAAAAACAAAAAGCAAAAATCATTATTAAAACACTAAATAAAATTTATCCTAAAACACTTATTCCACTAAAAAGTAAAAATATTTACACATTATTAATTTCTGTTTTACTTTCTGCACAATGCACTGACGTAAATGTTAATAAAGTAACAAAAGATATCTATCCAAAATACTATAAACCAGAACACTTTGTAAAATTAGGGAGAAAAAAAATTGAAAAATTGATAAAGAAAATTGGTATCTTTAGAATTAAAGCCAAAAGCATTTACTTAATGTCAAAGCAAATTTTAGAAAAACATAATGGTAAGGTTCCTAAAACTTTTGAAGAACTTGAAAAACTTCCTGGTGTAGGCCACAAAACAGCAAGCGTTGTGATGTCACAAGGTTTTGGATATCCAGCTTTTGCTGTTGATACTCACATTCATAGGCTTGCGCAAAGATGGGGTTTAACAAATGGAAAAAATGTAGTTCAAACCGAAAAAGACTTAAAAAAAATATTTCCTAAAAAAAATTGGTCTAAACTTCATTTACAAATAATTTTTTATGGAAGGGAATATTGCAAAGCAAGAGAATGTTATGGTTTAACTTGTAAAATTTGTACTACTTGTTATCCTAATAGAAAAAAACCAGTTAAAGCAAATAAAGCATAATGCAAATAATTAATCTTTTTCCTTTAAGTCTTATAAAAGAAAAAATCTCATTAGACATAAAAAATAAAGAAGATATGAAAAATGAAATTTTATCAATGGTCAAAAATTCAAAAAATAAAGGTTTTAAAGGACCTCAAGACAGTTGGACAGGAGATACTCAAGGCTTTGAATATATTTATAAAAATAATAAATTTAAAACTCTTTTTGCAGAAATAAAAAAAAAATTAATTAATTATTTAAATCATCTAGGGATAAATCATCAAGAAATAGATTTATATATAACAAGATCATGGGCAACTGTTTCTAATGGAGAAGAAAAGATAAAACAACACAGGCATAACCAATCACATATTTCATTTGCTTATTATTTACAAAAAAGTACCGAAGACTCAAATATAGTCTTTTTTGAAGAATTTTATAAAAACGAAATCGTAAAAGGTATTTTTAGAAATCAAACTTTAAAAAATAAAGGTATTATTAAGAAATTTAATTTATTTAACGCACCATCAATTGATATTAATGTTGAAGAAGATGATGTACTAATTTTTCCATCAAAATCATTACATGGAACACAAATGAATAAATCTAATAAAGAAAGGATTTCTATTTCTGGTGATGTTGTATGTGTTACAAAAAATAGCGAATTATTAGAAAATATGCTGCCACCATTAGAAAATTGGGATAAAATTTAAATGAAAATATTAGGAATTGGTAATGCTATAGTAGATGTTTTGTGTAAAGTTGATGATGATTTTTTGGTAAATAATTCACTTAAAAAAAGTACGATGAAGCTTATAGATGAGAATAAACTTAAAAGTTTACTTTCAAATTTAAATATTGAAGAGACAATCTCTGGAGGATCAGTTGCTAATTCAATTGTGGGTTTATCTCAATTAGGAAACAATGTTGGTTTTATAGGTAAAGTAGCAAAAGACGAATTGGGTCAAAAATATGAAGAAGGATTAAAAAAAGAAAAAGTTAAATTTTTGTATAAAAAAAAAGAAGAGCCAATTCCTACAGGCACTTGTTTAATATTAATTACACCCGACTCTGAAAGAACAATGTGTACATTTCTTGGAACAGCAGGAAAAATTAATGATAGTGATGTTGACTCAACTTTAGTTCAAAATGCTGAAATAACTTTCTTGGAAGGCTATCTTTGGGATGAAGGAGAGCCAAAAAAAGCTTTTGATAAAGCAATTGAAAATTCAAGAAAAGTGGCTATGTCCCTTTCAGATCTTTTTTGTGTTGAAAGACATAAATTTGAATTTTTAGAGCTTGTTCAAAATAGATTAGATATAATTTTTGCAAATGAACAAGAAATATTATCATTAATCAGTACCAATAAATTCAAAGAAGCAATTTCATTTTGTAAACAGTTAAATAAAAATATAATAATAACTAGGGGTGAAAAAGGTTCTATTGCGATAAATGGAAAAAATATATTTGAGTGTGCAGCTAAAAAAAAACTTGAAATTAAAGATCTTACAGGTGCTGGGGACCTGTTTGCTGCTGGATATTTGCACGGAATTGTTAACAATTTAAGTGTAGAAGAAAGCCTTAGTATTGGAACAGAACTGTCTTCAAAAATTATCCAAAAAATTGGAGGTAGAATTTAATTTTAATAATTAAATTTTAACATTATATTAAATTATGAAAAACGCTGAAGTTTTTAGATTTTTTCCAGAACCTGTATTTAAATTTAGATTTGAAGAAGCAAAAAATTTTAATGGAGAACTATCAAAATTTATCTATAAGCTTCAAAAAGATGATCCTGTTGGAACTAATAAATCAAATAAAGGTGGCTGGCATTCTAAAAACTTCAAATTAAATGATAAAAATTCAATTCAATTTAAATTTGCGATAGAACTACAAAAATATATTTTTCAAACTTTTCAAGCTTTAGGCTGGAAAACAGAAAATCAAAATATTCGAGTGAAAGAAATGTGGGGAATAATAAATAAGAAAGATAATTTTAATGTTGTACATACACATCCAAATTCTTTTTTAAGCGCAGCGTATTATGTAAAAGCCCCAAAAAATTGTGGTAAATTTCAAGTTGAAAGTTTAAATATTGCAAAAAGACATTTATCTCCTGAAGTAGTAGATAAAAACGAATTTAACGCTCAAGTTGCTGGATTAGAAATTATTGAGGGAGATCTTTTAATTTTTCCAGGGTATCTACCCCACAAAGTTGCAAAAAATGAATCTGATGAAGATAGAATAGTTATAAGTTTTAATGTGGATATAAAATAAAATAATTTAAATTGAATATTTTATTCGCTAGACTTTTTTAATCTTTTGAAACTACCCTTACCTTTTTTAGGCTTTACTACTCTAGGTTTATATTTTTTTGAATATAAATCTTTAGATAAAGGATTTTTTTTATTCGATTTTATAACCATTTTTATCACTTAATATAAAATTATCATCATTGAAAAAACTAGAAAATTTTTTTCTCAATCTATAAATATGTGTTTCAACTGTATGAGTTTCTAAATCTGACTGATATCCCCAAACTTTATTCTGTAACTCCTCAGTATTTATAGATTTTTCTGCTTTAGATAAATAAATTAAAATTTTAATCTCTTTTTCAGTTAATTTTAATTTTTTATTTTTAAAATTAATTTCTCTTGAATTTAAATTAATTTCATAATTTTTTACAATTATTTTTGATTGATCACTAAATTTTATTTTTAAAAATTTAATATTTAATTTTTCAACAAATTTAAAAATATTAATTGGAAAATTTTCTAGAATTAATTGATTAAGATAAGGTAATTTTTTTCTTGAAACAATAATATAACTTTCTAATGCACTAATTTTATCTTTAAGAACATCATCTACTTCAACCTGAATAACTTTTAAATTTAAGTCAGATTCTAATTCTTTCATTATTTGATAAAAAGCATTAAATTGATAAAAAATAACAGTTCGATTATTCATTTAGGTAAGAATATGACAATTATTTTAAAAAATAAACAAACACTTGAAATTAATGAATTTAAATTGAAATGTAGTATTGGAAAAAACGGTTTTACTTCAAAAAAAAAGGAAGGTGATAAAAAAACACCAAAAGGAATTTTTAAAATAGATCATCTTTATTATAGGAGAGATAGACTAAAAAAACCTAAAACATTATTAAAATGTATAGAAATTAAAGATAACATGGGTTGGTGTAATGATATAAATTTTCCAGACAATTATAATAAACCTATAAAAATTAATAAAAAAATAAAGCATGAAAAATTAAAAAGGAAAGATCACAAATATGATCTTATGGTCCCAATCAAATATAACTTTCAAAATCCTGTTGTAGGAATAGGGAGTTGTATATTTTTACATTTAACAAAAGATTATAAACCTACATCTGGATGTGTGGCCTTAAATAAAAAAGATTTTTTAATTATGCTTAAACTTATAAATAAAAAAACAAAAATAAAAATTATTTAAAATCGTTTACCAAAAATACTAGATCCTATTCTTAAATAAGTTGCTGAATTCTTTAAAGCCTTGAGATAATCTGATGACATGCCCATACTCAATTCTTTAAAACCAAAACTATTATTTAATATTTCCATCTCTCTAAAATAATCAGAAGGATCAACATTTATTGGTGGAATACACATCAGACCGATGACGCTTAATTCAATTTTTTTACAAAAAGCAACTAACTTTTCTAATTGATCTGTATCAATACCAGATTTTTGATTTTCACTACCAATGTTAACTTGAACGAATATTTTAATTTTTTTATTTATCTTTTGAGCTTCATCAGAAATTTTTTTTGCTAATTTCTCACTTTCAACTGAGTGAATATAATCAAATAACTTCACAGCAAACTTAACTTTATTAGTCTGAAGTTTACCAATCATATGCAGCTTTATTTTGTCATTTTCTTTTTTAATATTTGTCCATTTATCTATAGCTTCTTGAACCTTATTTTCTCCAAAATGCTCATGACCATATTCTATTAAGGGAAGAATTTTATCTAGATTAAAAGTTTTAGAAACAGCTACAATTTTTACATCATTATTGATCTTTAAATCATTTAAAGTAGCTTCTATATTATTATTAATATTTACTAAATTTTTTACTGAATTATGCATTTAGATAACAAAACTAAATATTACTTTATAAATAAGCTTGATACAAATAATATTAAAAAACTAGATAAAAACACAATTATTATTTATAGGAACTATTCTTTAAAAAAATTAAATGAAAATTTAATTTTAAAAATTAAGAATTTTTGTAAATTAAGATCTATCAAATTTTATTTAGCAAATAATATAAAATTAGCCATTAAACTTGATCTAGATGGTGCATACATACCTTCTTTTAGTAAAAGTATGAGCCACTTAAGCTTTTCATACAAAAAAAGTTTCAAAATAATAGGCTCTGCACATAATCTGCTGGAAATCAAAATAAAAGAAAATCAAAATGTAAGTAAAATTTTTTTATCTTCGCTATTCAAAAGAAATAAAAATTACCTAGGTATTAACAAATTTAAAATTTTATCAAATTTTTCTAAAAAAAGAATTGTAGCGTTAGGTGGTGTTTCTAAAGAAAATTTAAAGAAACTTAATTTATTAAAGTCGCAAGAATTTGCTGGTATTTCTTTTTTTGAATAAAAAAAAGGCCCCTTAAGAAGGGGCCCTTTTAAGCATTTATCTAGACTGAATTAGAATGCAAATGAAGCACTAATTGCCCATCTTTCTCTGTCTTCAGATCCATCAGCACCACCATCAATGTCAGTAGCGTCACTGAATGTTGCAGTTAACGTCATACCACCTGCTGTGTATGAAGCTGATACACTGTCATATTCTGAATCTGTTGTTCCAGTTTCAAGTTCTTCAGCACCGTAGCTAACTGATAATTCATCAGATACTGTGTAAGAAACTTTGTATGAAGTAACATCATCATCAGATGAAGTTCCAGATGCATCGTACTCGTAATCTGAGTAAGCGACTGTTACTGGACCATAAGCGTATGAAGCTTTCATTACAGTTGCATCAGTAGTAGTTAAAGATCCGTCACCAGTAGCATAAGTTACTGATAAACCTTCAACACCTGTATAAGTTGCTGAATAACCGATTTGAGTTTGTGCAGCTCCAGTGTTTGGTAAGTATGATGCACTTAGTGATAAACCATCCATTACAGATGGAGTTGTGTAGAACATCATGTTATCTCCAGATCCAACACCAGATGGCTCTAAACCACCTTCATCGTCAAATTGATCCCAGATATCACCAGCAGCAGTAGCGTCTACAGCTGTAGTAGCTGAAGATCCACCTTCACCGTGGAACGTTAAAGTTCCTAAAGTGTCTGAACTGATTGATACAGAGTGACTGTCAAATGGAGTACCAGCGTTACTTGTTTTAGCTGTTCCATCTGTTTTTGATGTGTCATCGTTTTGGTCCATTACAAATGAAAGAGAAACGTTTAGACCGTTATCTAATTCACCACCACCTGTGAAAGTTAACTGGTTACCCATTGAGTAAGATTTACCAGAATTTCCACCGTCATTGTTTATGTGCTCAATAGCAACGCTTGCAGAACCTGCAACTGACATTTCACCAGCGTGAGATGTAGCAGCCACAAGAGAACCAGCAAGTGCTGTTAAGCCGATTTTTTTAATGTTCATATTAATTACTCCTTTTATTAGTTTTTATTATTAATAATAAACGATGGTTATTTAGCAGTTTAACATTCCTTTTTTCATGAAAACGTTGATTTTTTATCAATTTTTTTATAACTGTTGTATTTTTACAACATATTTTAACTATATTTCTCTATTTTTTAGAGAATTATCTTACTATGTTGTATTAATCTGCTAATTCAAAATATACATTTATGAATATATTCATTAGATCGTTTAAAATTTTTATTTCAACATTTTTATTAATTATTTTCTTAAATTCTTGCAAAGACGGAAAATTAATAGGTGGAGATGCTAGAAAGTTTCCAGATGATCCAAAGTTAAGAGTAAAGAAAAATTTAGAGGAAGGTAGAGGATTTAGACTTAGCGATAGTAAAATTTTAGGACAGGGTAGTGGTGTTTTTGAATTTGCTAGTTCAAATGAATTATGGAGGGCCTCACTTGATATTATTGATTTTATGCCACTATCATCTGTAAACTATAGTGGAGGAATAATTGTTACAGATTGGTATTCAGACGGACAAGATACCAACGAAAGTATCAAGATTTCAATAAGATTTCTGACTAACGAAATTCGTGCTGATGCACTAAATATTAAAATATTTTATAAAAAATGTACGACCGCAGTTTCGTGCAAAATTACGGAGCAAGAAGGAAATTTAAAAACAGAACTTTTAAAGAATATTTTAAAGCAAGCTACAATCTATGAAAAACAAAAAAAAGATAAAAACTTCAAGCCATATTCAGGTTCATTAAGTAACATTAAATAAAAAATTTTAAATTTTTGTGGAAAGATATAACTTTAAATTAATAGAAGATAAGTGGCAGAATTACTGGGAAAAGAATAAAACTTTTTCAACCAAAATTGATAAATCTAAAGAAAAGTTTTATTGTTTAGAAATGTTTCCGTACCCATCTGGAAAAATTCATATGGGCCATGTCAGAAATTATACAATTGGAGACGTTTTAGCTAGGTATAAGTTGCTTCAAGGATTTAATGTCTTACATCCCATGGGATGGGATTCTTTTGGAATGCCTGCAGAAAATGCTGCTAAACAAAATAATCTTGATCCAAAAACCTGGACAGAATCAAATATTTCTAAAATGAAATCTCAACTTAAAAAGCTTGGACTTTCTATTGATTGGGATCGTGAAATATCAACATGTTCAGAAGAATATTACAAGCATCAACAGACCTTTTTTCTTGAACTTCTTGAAAAAAAATTAGTTTATAGAAAAGAAAATTATGTAAATTGGGATCCTGTTGACGAAACTGTTCTTGCAAATGAACAGGTTATAGATGGCAAAGGTTGGAGATCTGGAGCGATAGTAGAGAGAAAAAAATTAAGTCAATGGTTTTTTAGCATATCTAAATTTTCTCAAAAATTGTTAGATGGGCTTGATGGACTGGCATCATGGCCTAATAAGGTAAAAACCATGCAAAAAAATTGGATTGGAAAATCTTTTGGAAGTGAAATTAGCTTTAAAATAATGGGTGATCTGCCTGTAAAATATATAAAATGTTTTACCACAAGACCAGATACTCTTTTTGGTTTTTCTTTTCTTGCTATATCAATAGATCATGAAATATCTAAATTTTACAAGAACAATGATGATTTTATAAAATTTAAAGAAGAATGTTCTAAAACAGGCACTACAGAGGAAGCTATTGCTGTTGGAGAAAAAATTGGTTTTAAAACTAATCTAACGGCAATTAATCCCTTGGATCCAAAACAAAAAGTTCCAGTGTACTTTGCGAACTTTGTATTAATGGATTATGGATTTGGAGCTGTTTTTGGTTGTCCAGCTCACGACCAAAGAGATTTTGATTTTGCAAAAAAATATAATTTGGAAATCAAAACAGTTGTTAAACCTTATGATGAAAATGAAAATTTTGAAGTTAAAAAAGAGGCTTATACTGGCCCAGGGATAATTATTAATTCTGATTTTTTAAATGGCTTAGAGGCACCAGATAATTCAATTATTGAAACTATAAATGTTCTGGAAAAAAGAAAATTGGGTCAAAAGCAAATAAACTTTCGTTTAAAAGATTGGGGTGTGTCTCGACAGAGATATTGGGGATGCCCAATTCCAGTCGCTTATGATGAAGACGGTAATGTTCATCCAATTCCAAAATCAATGTTGCCTGTTAAACTTCCTCAAAATATAAATTTAAAAACTAAAGGAAATCCATTAGATAGCCAAAAAAATTGGAAAGAGATAATTATTGATGGAAAAAAGTTGACAAGGGAAACAGATACTCTCGATACATTTGTTTGCTCCTCATGGTATTTTTTAAGATTTTGTTCTCCTAATGAAAAAAATTATGGCTTTAAACAAGAAGATATAGATTATTGGATGCCTGTAGATCAATACATCGGTGGTGTTGAGCATGCAATTTTACATCTACTTTATTCCAGATTTTTTATGAGAGCAATTTCTCATGAAAATAAAAATTTTAAAGTAGAGGAACCATTTAATGGTTTATTTACTCAAGGTATGGTTTGCCATGAAACATACAAAGATCCAGAAAACAATTGGGTAAGTCCTGAGGATATACAGGTAATTAATGGAATAAAATATTTAAAAAATGATAAATCAAAAAAAATTACAGTTGGTGCTTCTGAGTCAATGTCAAAATCAAAAAAAAATACAATTGATCCTGAAAATATTATATCTAATTATGGAGCAGATTCAGCAAGATTATTTATATTATCAGATAGTCCGCCTGAGAAAGATGTACAATGGTCTGAGGAAGGAATTATTTCTTCATTTAAATTTATTCAAAAATTGTGGAATTTACACTGCAGAATATTAGAAGAAATTAAGAGTGACTATGAAAATGATCATGACGAAGAGATTGTAAAATTTACAAATAAGTTAATAAAAAAAATAACAGAGAATTTAGAAAGTTTTAGTTACAACAAAATAATAGCAAATTTGCATGAAATGTACTCCTTTATGAACAAACAAATAAAAAATAACTATTCAAAAAAAACATTAAGTGAAAATTATAAAAAAATACTAATTCTAATCTCACCAGTGATACCTCATTTTGCTAATGAGTGTTTAAATATGATGGATGAAAATAATGATTTAAATTGGCCATCATTTAATAAAGACATGTTAATAGAGAACGATGTAGAAATAGTAATCCAAATAAATGGTAAAAAAAGAGGACTTTTAAAAGTAAAAAGAGATTTAGAAGAAGATAATTTGTTAGAATTGATCATTAAAGATATAAAGTTAAAAAAATACATTGAAACAAATAAGATAAAAAGAAAAATTTTTGTTAAAAATAGATTGATAAATATTATTATTTAAATGATTAAAAAAATTTTAATTTTTATTGTAATGGCTATCTTAATTAATGCATGTGACTACAAGCCTTTATATTCAACAAATAAAACTTCAGACTTTAATATTTCATCGCTAGAAACCATTGGTGATAGAAACATAAATAATTTTTTAAAAAGAGGTTTAAATGTTTATAAAAACCCAGACAGTGAAAAAAATTATGATATTTCTTTAAATACTTTTTATTCAAAGAATATATTAGTTAAAGACAAAACCGCAAATACAACCGATTATAAACTAAGCGTAATTGTTGAAATGAATATCGTTGAACATGAAAATAATTCTGATGATATAAAAGAAAAAAAAATTACATTTAGCGAAGAATTAAATATTAAAAAGGACACAAATAATTTCAGTCAAGCAAATTACGAAAATCTATCAAAAATCAATATGGCAGAAATGATACTGGATAAAATAATTTTATTTTTGAATAATTCAGTATGATAATTAAAAATTACGAGATAGATAAAGTCGATTTTTTAACAAAAAACTTTACATTAGTTTATGGTTTAAATGAAGGGCATAAAAAGGAGGTAATAAAAAAAATTATTGAAAAAATTAAAACAGATAATGTTGTCAGGTATGAAGAAAGAGAAATAATAAATAATCCTGAGAATTTTTATAACAGTTTTTTATCTAAATCTTTTTTTGAAAAAGAAAAAATAATTATAATTGATAGATCTTCTGACAAGATAATTTCAATTATAAATGAAATTATTTTAAAAAATATTAAAGATATTCATTTAATTTTAAATTCTGGTGTTCTGGAAAAAAAATCAAAATTAAGATCATTATTTGAAAAAGAAAAAAACTTAATATGTATCGCATTTTATCAAGACAATAATCAAACCCTTACAAGACTAGCAATTGATTATTTTAATTATAAAAAAATTTCAGTTTCCAATGAGATCATTAATCAAATAGTGAATAAATGCCAAGGGGATAGAGAAGCTTTAAATAATGAACTACAAAAAATAGAATTATTTTCAAAAAAAGGTAAAAAGATAAATCTTGAGAATATAACTAAACTTATTAATTTATCAGAAAATCATGAAATAACTGAACTCGTAGATCATTGCTTGTCGAAAAATAAAAAAAAAACAATAAATATTTTAAACGAAAGTAATTTTAATAATGATGACTGCATATTAATTACTAGAGTTTTTCTAAATAAATCCAAAAAATTACTTAAGCTTACTAAACAATATGAAATGAATAAAAATTTAGATTTAACAATTGCTAACTCTAAACCACCAATATTTTGGAAAGATAAAGAAAAAACAAAACAACAAATTAAAGCATGGTCTTATATGAATGTAAGAAATCTAATTTATAAGTTAAATAATATAGAATTAGTATTGAAAAAAAATTTTAACAATTCAGTTTATATAATTACCGATTTTTTAATTGATCAAAGTAGCTGAAAATTAATAATTAAGTTTAATAATATCAATTATTTTATTTAATTGATCTAAATCTTTATACTCAAAGCTTATTTTACCCTTATTTCTTTTTGAATTTTGTATATCAACATTAATTCCAATTTTATTAGAAATTGAGAGTTCTAGTGCAATAATATTTGTATCCTTTGTTTTGTTTGATTTTATTTTTTTATTTTTAAAAATTTTTACAAAGGTTTCGGCTTGTCTAACAGATAGTTTCTTTTCTAGAATTTTATTAGCTACAAAGCTTGCATTAGGAAGCCCAACTAAAACTTTAGCATGACCTGCGGTAATTTTTTGTGTCTCAATCAACTTTATTACATCCTCAGGCAATGTTAAAAGTCTCAATGAGTTGGTTATATGGCTTCTACTTTTGCCAATAAATTTTGACACCTTCTCTTGGTCATATGAGAAATCATCAATCAATCTTTTGTAACCTTGTGCTTCTTCCAGTGGATTTAGATCATGTCTTTGAACATTTTCAACAATAGCGAATTCTAATGATTTCAAATCATCAGCCTCCGTTATTACTACAGGTACATTATGAAGACCTGCTTTTTGAGCCGCTAACCATCTTCTTTCACCAGCAATTATTTCAAACTTTGATCTATCATTATTTGAATTTCTAACAATTATAGGCTGTATCATTCCTCTTTCTTTAATCGA